>Ga0335081_10001924_pt1 | contig 32859 bp, 20 predicted proteins | sample Lox_Sample_35_FD_206713 | JGI IMG/M metagenome (GOLD analysis project Ga0335081, IMG submission 206713) | Soil microbial communities from Loxahatchee National Wildlife Refuge, Florida, United States - Lox_Sample_3.5 | ecosystem: Environmental > Terrestrial > Soil > Wetlands | place: USA...
AGTCGGCTCCGCTCCTCTTCTGCCTGACTTTGCTTGAGGTAGCCGTTGCACAGGGGAAGCAGCAGATGCACGTCGCGCGCCGGCAGGCTCTGCGGATCATCCTTGACAAGGTCCTGAAAAACTTTGAGAGCGCTGCCAAACACCTTTTGCCTCATATAGACCAAGCCGAGGTTCAGCAATACCATCCTGTCGCGCGGGTTCAAGTCCAAGACATGGCGGTAGACCGAAACAGCTTGATCGAGACGCCCCGTTCTCGAATAGACCACGCCGAGGTTGCGCAAGGTGTCAATGTGGTTCGGTGATTGGCGCAGGATTTCCTGAAAACCGGCTTCCGCGGCCGCATAGTCGCCGCTAGTGAGCGCGGAGACTGCCCGGTCAAAGAGCTCCGCCTGGTTTTGGCCAGCCCCTGCGAGGCACGCCGCGAACGCCAGAGACGCGAGAGCGCGCATAGGCACATTGTACGCACTCGGCTCAAAAACACCAGGTGGCGATGTTCAGCCGGATGAACCACTTCAAGGTTGTGGCGCCAGTTTGTGCGTTAAATGCAGGGTTAACTCGTGAAAGGGCTTACATCGAGGCAATTGCTGTTGACGTTGATACCGAAACCGGTTTATACTGCCTGCAACCTGCGTCAGATTATAGATTACAGCTTGGCTGGGGGGCCATGAGTTTGGGTGCGGGGGTCGCACGCGGGTTGAGGTCACGGATTCAGAATCGATCTTCTGCTTAGGGGGAAAATCAAGATGTCACTGTCGTTTCGCAATATCGGGGTGTTGTGTGCCCTTTCCGCAGCCGCGCTGGCGCCAGTCGCGGTCGCACAAGTTACTACCACGGCCGTCCGCGGCATCGTGCGGGATACCAGCGACGCTGTCGTTCCCAACGTGCAACTCAAGTTGAAGGATATCTCTACGGGTATTGAGAAGACGACGACGTCGGGCGCCGATGGCGCATTCATCTTCGCTAATATGCCGTCTGGGACCTACAGTCTGACTGCGACGCTGCCGGGATTCCAATCCGCGACTTACGACCGGATCGTGGTCGATACCGGCCGCACCACCGACGTTCCGGTCCTGCTAAAAGTCGGCTCCTCGAATGAAACGGTGGAGGTTTCAGGATCGGCTACCCAATTGGAAACCTCGTCGAACGAGGTGGGCAAGACCATCGACAACAAGAGCATCATGGACGTACCGCTGCCGGGGCGCGAGACGCTGAACTTCGCGCTGCTGATTCCAGGCGTCGGCAACACTCAGGGCAGCGACCGGTACAGCACCTTCAACGGCCTGCCGAACGCCTCCATGGACATCACCGTGGACGGCATGAATAATAACTCCCAGCGCTGGAAGAGCGGCGGAACGAGCTTCTTCGAATTCGGTCCAAGCCGCATTGACGCCATGGAGGAAGTCACGGTTTCGACAACCGGTTTGGGCGCTGATGCTGGCGGGCAGGGCGCCATGCAGATCCGCATGACCACCAAGCGCGGCACCGACACGTACCACTTCAGGGTCCTGGAGCAACTCTCCAATGAGGACTTCAACGCCAACCGCTATTTCTACACGCTTCAGGGAATTGCGCGCCCCAAGATCCGGCAGAACAACGAAGTGGGCTGGTTCTCCGGCAAACTCCTGCCGTTTTCTAACTACTTCAAGAACAAGCTGTTCTTCTTTGCTTATTTTGAGGCCCAGCCGAATCCCGGCAGTGCTACCAACCAAACCACTCTTTTGACAGCAGCGGCGCAGCAGGGCAATTTCACCTACCTGGGCACCGACGGCCAACAACACACGGCTAATCTGCTGACGATAGCTCAGCAGGCTGGATTGCCGTATGCGATCGATCCTACAGTGGCAGGCATCCAAGCCAAGATCAACGCCAGCCAGAGCCACGCGCTGTTCTATCTGCCGGTTGCCAACCAGCCCTATTACACATCGATGGTCTGGGGCTTCAGCACGTTCAGCAATGCGCAATACCCGGCGGCCCGCATTGATTATCAGATCACTCCAAAAATCGCCTGGCACGGTAGTTGGAACCTCCGGCACTCCGTCTTCGGAAGCAGCGGTCCGCCCTATCCCGGTTCGGGATACGATTGGAACAACGCAAGCACAGTCACGACTTATGTGGCCTCCAGTAACCTGGATTGGAGCGTCACACCGCACCTGTTGAATAACTTCACCGCCGGCATCCAAACCAGCCTGGAAGCTTTCAATCCGGGCGGCAGCGTGTACCAATGGGCGCCGCAGAACAACCAGGTCATCAATCTGACAATGGAAACAAACTACATCCCCGGCAACGTTCCGGAGGTTCGCAACAACCCGGTCTACGACTTGATCGACAACATGACTTGGGTAAAGGGAAAGCACACGATAACGATGGGCGGAACCTATCGTCACACTCCGTATTACGACCGCTACCTCTACTACTCTCTCCCACCTTCTTACAACCTGGGCATTTTAGGCAGCGATCCCGCCTACACTACCATTCAGAACGCACTGCCGTTCATTAACACCAGCAACGGCGACAACACGAATGCCCTGGCTCTGTATGCCCAGCTTACCGGCAGGTTGACCAGCATCGCCGGCTCGAACGCCGTCGACGAGAAGACTCATCAGTTCGTTCCGTACGCTCAGCTAATGGAACGGTACGATTTCAACACCGGCAGCCTATATGCTCAAGACTCATTCCGCGCGTTGCCGACCCTGACCCTGAACTACGGCCTGCGCTGGCAATTCGACGGCCCGATCAGCACGCAGAACGGCGTGGTTGCTTATTCGACTCCATCCAGCTTTTACGGGCCTTCCACACGCAACTTTCACCCGGGCGAACTGAACGGAAACCTGAACCCGGTATTCGGACCGGTGAAGAACCCCTACAATTCGGATCTGAACAATGCCGCCCCGAACGTCGGTTTCGCCTGGAACCCGTCTGGTGGTTCTGGCTTCATCGGCAAGCTGTTGGGGGATCGCAAGACCGTGGTCCGCGGCAGCTATGCCATCAACTTCTACAATGAGGGTCTGAACGCCGTGACCTTCGTCTTCGAAGCCAACACCACCGGACCGAACGGAACCCTGACAGGGCAGACTCAGGCGCTCACTTCCGCGCCCGCGGGCACTCCGGGTTTCCCGTACAACACACTCCTCAGCCAGGCTTCTCTGCCCTCGCTGAACGCCCTTCCAGCATCGTTTACGTTCCCGATGCCGATGTCGCTCTTTACTTTCAACCAGGGTAGCTCACTTGGGTATGTCAATCCGAATCTCGTGTCGCCATACGTACAGAATTGGACCCTGGCGATTCAGCGCCAACTTCCTGGCAACACGCTACTGGAAGTCCGCTATGTGGGTAACCATTCCGTGCATCTTTGGCACTACCAGAATATCGAGGAGACAAACATATTCGAAAATGGTTTCCTCTCTCAATTCCAAGCGGCCCAGAACAACCTGGCTATCGCCAACGGACTGACTGTTGCGCAATTGACATCCATCCCAGCCCCGAGCTTGAAGGTGAGGAATTTCCAGAGCACGGGCTTGCCGGGACAGGTGGCCACGCCGATCTTCGATGCGGCCTTCGGCGCCAACGGATCGAACCCCGCGCTGTCGACTAGTTCCGGGTACGGCTCCTCCAGCTTCATCACCAACCTCGAACAGGGCGCCGCCGGCGCCATGGCGAGCACTTTGGCGAGCACGTCCACCCCAACCTATTTCTGCCGCCTCGTGGGCGCGAACCTCGCACCGTGCGCGTCGCAAGGCTTCACGCAGGCCACGGCATACGCGATGAACTTCTTCCGGGCGAATCCCTTCGTGACGTCGATGAATTACCAGGACGACAATGCCAGCAGCAACTACAACGCTCTGCAGGTGCAGGCGCGCAAGTCCCTCAGCCACGGTCTGCTCGTGGACGTCGGTTACACCTGGGCCAAAGCCCTGGGCAACCTTCAGAACGCGACGAGCACGACGGCGGGCTACACCTGGTACACGCTGCGCAACGGGAAACTGAACTATGGTCCTCTGCCGTTCGATCACCGCCAAACCCTGACTGCCTTTTGGACCTGGGATCTCCCCATCGGCAAAGGCAAACTGCTGAACTTGAACAACAAGATCATCGACCATATCTTCGGCGAATGGGTGATCGGTGGAGTAGAAAAGGTCATCTCGGGGTACCCCAGCCTCCTCACCGGCGGCCGGCAGGCCGTCAACAGTAACACCGGGTCCACCTCGACGCCGGGCGTGGTCTTGGGTAATGGTCTGACACTCGCCCAACTGCGCGATCGTCTGGGGTCAGTGGTTGGCAGCTACAATCCATCGTGCGTTTGTTTCAAGACGAACGTCTCCGATATCATCAACGCCAACGGTTCGGCCAACCCCGCGTACTACGGCCCGAACCAGACCGCTGGCCAGTTCGGCGACATCGCCTACTTCTACAACAAGACCACCTTCGAATTGGACGCCAGTCTGAATAAGGATTTCAAAATCACCGAGCGGTTAAGAATGGGCATAAACTTCCAGCTCTATAACATGCTGAACCACCCGTTCCTCAACTTTGGAAGCTTCAGCCCGACTTCCACCAGCTTCGGCTACATCACCTCGACTGTCGCTGGCAACGCGACTGGCTCGGCAGCGGGTACCCGTACCGGCCAGTTGCGCGCCTATGTAAGCTGGTAGTCGCGTATCACCAGCTGAAGCGCAATAGCGAAACTCCCTGGCGGGGCAGGTCGAACGCCAGGTCGACCGCCCCGCTTTTCTGTGTCCGCCATTCGGGTGATTGCAGCAACTGCAGTTGACCCGCCGCCTCCAGTTTCGCATACTGCTCGGGGGTGGGATGCTGCGGCGAGCCCATCCGCTGCCACAGCGTGTAGGCGTTGCCGTGATCGGCATCGATGCGATAGTGCTCCACCAACACGCGGCTTGCTCCGTCCGGCAATCCGCTCAATGACAGATGGACCTGTGACGGCGGTGCCGGCACATCGTCGTCATGGTAATCCCAAACCATTACTGCCACGTCGCGGTCGCTCCTGGTGGCCAGACCATCGATGTCAGGCGCCGCCTGCACTCCAGACTGCAGAATGCTCTCCGTGCCGACGGCGCCGCTGCTGGTCAAACGGACGCGGTCCCCACGCATCAGCCCGGCCATGCGGAACAGGTTGAGGATGGGCTTGTCGATACCGTTGGTGGCTAGCGTGCGAAAGCCTTCGAAATACTGCTTGTCCTCGAACTCGAATGCCCACGTCAGCATACCTGCCAAATTAGCCTTGTATTTATCCGCTAACTTAAAGATATTACTCAGCATAATTGCCGTATAACTCGGGTACAGAGTGGTGTTACGGTAACCTACTTCGGGATGGCCGGCGAGAGGGCAAGCGGCGCATCCTTCCGGATCGGATTCGCTCAGCACGATGGGAAGCGATTTGAACTGCGGGAACTGGTTGATGATCTCGAAACCGCGCTGCACGCTAACCAGGTTCGCGCGAACTCCCATCCGGACGTGGCCATCGATGACGCGCGGGGCGCCTTTGGCGTGATAGCTGATGAAATCGAGCGGCGCGCCTGGTTTGCCGGTTACGGCATTCACGCCGTGCTCGCAGTGTTCCAGGAACTGCCTCAGATACTCCGCGGCGCGCGAAGCACCAGGACCGGTCGTGGCCGGACCGCCAACCTTTCCCGCTGGAAGCGCTCGTTTGATGGCAGCGGCAGTGTAGTCGTACAGTTTGTCGTACTCTTCCGGAGTGCCGCGCCAATAGAAGATGTCCGGCTCATTCCAGAGTTCCCAGGACCATGTCTCGACCTCAGCCTTGCCATATCGCGCCACGGCGTGCAGCACCCACTGGTGGACCAGTTCAGCCCATTTGGCGTAGTCTTTGGGGGGTTGAGCCCAGCCGCGGCCCTCGGGCGTGTTGGGCCAGTTGCGGGGATACGGTTCTGGCTGTGCAGATAGCGCCTCCGGCATGAAACCGACCTCGACAAAAGGCTGCACGCCGGCCTGCACATAGGTATCGAAGATGCGGTCGAGGATCGTCCAGTCGTAGACCGGCTTGCCGGCGGCGTCCTCCGTGTAGGCATTAGTCGAGCCCCACTTCATAGCGGGTGTGCCGTCGCCTGTGATCAGAAGGTGATGGGTGCGAATCTGCACGCGCACGGGGCTGAGAGCGGCTAGCTCGCCGATAAGTCTCTTGCCGTTGGCAGAGTAAGTGTAATTGGGTTCATCGTAACCGAAGTAAGCGTAGATCGGCTTATATGGGCCTAGCTTCGCTCCCGCATCCACCCGGATATCGACCGTCTGCCCGAAGAGAGGCGTCATCGCGATCACGATACTTAGTGCACTCCGCAATCTTATAACCTGCATTGCAATCTCCCGGTAACCTCTTCCAGCCCGACCAACTCCCCCTGCTCCGCGTCGCGGCTCTTCCATTCCACCTTGTCGCCCGTGCGCTTTGACATCACCAACCGCAGCGGAATGCCGATCAGATCGGCGTCGCCGAACTTGACGCCTGCGGATTCCGGCCGGTCGTCCCACAGGACCTCGACGCCGGCGTTCACGAGGTTTTGATGCAACGCTTCGGCGGCTGCTTCCGCGGGCGGCAACGAAACCAGGTGCGCCGCGAATGGCGCAACGGCCGCAGGCCAGATGAGGCCCCGCCCATCGTGACGCTGTTCCACCACCGCAGCCATGGCGCAGGCGAGGTCCAGGGCGGCGCATCCGGCCACCAGCGGCCGCATGGTCTTATCGGCGTCGAGGAATTTCGCGCCCAGCAAATCGGCATAGACATCGCCCAGGTCCGACGCATGCCCAAGGGTGATCGCGCCACGCGCGGCCAGCGCGCCGCCTTCGCAGTGCGCGCAGCGTTCGCCAGGCAGGGCGGTGCGGATGTCTAAGAATTGCGCAGGGCGTTTCACGTCGCGCCCGAAGTTGAGATTAATGCGGTGATAATCCGTCTGGTTCGCGCCGGCTTCGAAGTTGGTGCGGTGCTCGGTGGAGAAATCCCAGATCACCTCGACCGATTCCGGTAGCCCGGCAGGCCCGGCATATCCCACTTCCGAATTGGTCAGATCCCGCACCACTTCGGGCGCGGCGAGAGCCAGGCTGCGGCATCCGAGCACGCGCAGCAATTTCGCTTCGCTGACCCCATAGATCCCCGCGACGCAGGCCGCCACCACGCGTCCGCCGGCTTCGAACAGCATGGTCTTGGTGGTCTGGTGGACGGGAATACCAAGGAATTTCGAAAGCGGTTCCACCTGAATGAGGCCCGGCCCGTAAACGGCTTCCGTCACGCCGGGGTCGGGATTCTGCGGCCATTCGGGCACGCGCGAAATCGCTGTCTCGGCGGGCGCGCGGTAACCGCAGGCGTCGCACGCCAGGATGGGCCGCGCGGCGAGTTCGGTCTCGATGGCGAGGTCGGCGCCCATGGCAAACGCCGTCACTCCCATACGTTGCAGCGCACGGCGGTAGGCATGGCCGAGTTCATCCACGGGTCCGCCAAAGACGTAGGTGGCATGCAGAGGAAAGTCCGTGGCTGCCAGCAATCCCCAGTTGGGATGCGCCTCTTCACGGGTTACCCATCGCAACCCCGCGACCACCAGCGGCAAATCGCGATAGCTCAGGGTCAGGCCGCCGGCCAGAGCCGCCAGCGCGGCCTCGTGTTGGTCGGCGAACGGATAGTCGCTGCCGGCTTCGCGGCGGCGCAAGCGCAGGCTGCGGCTCAAATCGGAGGCCCTCCCGCCCGGGAACCCGACCACCGATGCACCGCATCTGCGGAGCTCTTCATCGACGATAGCCTCGATCTTCTTCAAGACCACCTGGCCGAGCGGCTGGAGTAGGAACCCATTGCCTCCGGCCGGCCGGACAAAACCGGCGCGCAGGAGCAATTGGTGGCTGGTGGAATCGGCGTTGCGGGGCTTGTCGCGCAGTGTCTTGCCAGGCAGTTTTGAATAACGCATGGACGATGTGGCTGACTCTATCGGGAAGCGGGCAGGGAGTCAAGCGGCAGCCTTTCTGATAACGCTTACAGTAGCCTCCGGACGTGTCATAATGACAAGTCAAATCCATGCCGAAACTCCGAAATGAGTCCCCGCCTTCGCGGCGCAAAATGCTGCGAGGCTTAAGCGCCGCTGGGGCGGCTCTCTTCGCACCAGTGGTCGGCCACGCCGCCAAAGATGGCCTGGAGGTTGCCGGACAGGAGGTGGAGATCCAACTCGCGTCGGTGAGCCCGCATGCGTTCCGGCTGTCCGTGTTGCCGATCGAGGACGGCAAGGCCGCGCCGGTGCCGTCCGACGGCACACTGGTGCAGGATTCGTTCGGCGCACCGGCGGCGAGGATCCGGACGGCCAAAGACCAGACCGTGAAGCTGGGTGATTTGCGGGTGCGTTTCACGCCGGAGCGGCTGGCATTCTACATCACAACGGCCAAGGGTGAACCAGTACAGCAGATCCGGATCGATGCCGCGAGCGGCGTGATTTCATTCGCCACCGGCTCGGCGCCGATTCTAGGTATGGGGGAAGGCGGGCCACAGTTCGACCGGCGCGGAAACGCGGACCGCATGGTTAGCGGCTCGGGCGGGTACAACCTGCGCACCTTTGGCAGCCACGTACCGGTGCCGTGGCTCATCGGGACCTCCGGCTGGGCCATGTACTTCCACCAGCCGTATGGCCGCTTCGATTTCACCGCGGAGGAGAGCAAGTTCCAACCGGCGTCCGCCGCGCCACCCACCGGTGGGCGGGGCGCTCCGCCACCTCCTCCGCCGACGCCGGCAGAGCTGATCAAAATCGCGTTGCCCATCGATATTTTCTTTGTTGCCACGCGCGAGCCTGCCGTCATCATGGGCGAATGGGCCCGCCTCACCGGCTTGCCCGAGCTGCCACCCTTGTGGAGCTTCGGCTATCAGCAATCGCACCGCACGCTGGGGACGCGCGAATCGGTGCTGCAAGAGGCCAAGACGTTCCGGGAAAAGAAGCTGCCGTGCGACGCGATGATCTACCTGGGAACCGGGTTCTGCCCCAACGGCTGGAACACCGACAACACCAAGTTCGATTTCAACCAGCGAGTCTTTCCCGATCCCAAGGCGATCTTCGATCAGCTTCACCAGGATCATTTCAAAGTGGTGCTGCACGTGGCGTATCCCGTCGGCATCCGCGAGATGAAGGGCACTGTGAAGGACCCGTGCGATTCCACCCGGCGGGCCGAGACGCAGCCCAGTTGCTATTGGGATATGCATCGGCCTGTACTGGCCACAGGCGTCGACGGCTGGTGGCCGGATGAAGGCGACGCGCTCAACCTGCCTTCGCGGCTGGTGCGCAACCGCATGTATTGGGATGCCTACCAGGTGGACCGGCCCAACGAGCGCCCTTACGCTCTCCACCGCAATGGCGCGGCCGGGATGCAGCGGTACGCCGCTTTCCTTTGGTCCGGCGATGTGAGTTCGCTGTGGGAGACGCTGAAGAACCAGGTTGCCATCGGCATCAACACCGGCCTGGCAGGCATTCCATATTGGGGAACGGACATCGGCGGATTTGTCCCCACGCCACAGTTCACCGGCGAGCTTTATGCGCGCTGGTTTCAGTTCGGCGCGTTTTGCACGTTGTTCCGTTCCCACGGCCGCGTCTGGACCCTGCGATTACCTTGGGGTTGGGATCAGGGCGCGCCCACCGGGGATGTTGCACGGGAGACTCCCTTCACCATTCCGGACGCCGAATACCACAACCCCGCCGTCGAGCCGATATGCAAGAAGTATCTCGAGCTTCGGTACCGCCTGATGCCGTACCTGTACAGCGCGGTGCGTGAGACATCTGTCACGGGGCTGCCGGTGATGCGGTCCCTCTGGCTGCACTACCCGGACGACCCGGCCGCAGTCGCACGCGGCGACGAATATCTCTGGGGACGGGACCTCCTGGTGGCGCCGGTGTTCGAAAAGGGCGTCACGGAGCGCAAGCTCTATCTGCCGCGCGGCGCCTGGTACGACTTCTGGACCAACGAGAAGCAGGACGGGGGCAGGGAAGTGGCGCGTGCCGTGAACTTGGAAACGATGCCGCTCTATGTGCGCGCCGGCGCGGTCATTCCGATGGGGCCGCCGAAACAATACACTGCCGAGAAGGTGGACGGGCCGCTCGACATTCAGGTCTACCCTGGCGCAAATGGGCAGTTCCTCTTGTACGAGGACGACGGCTCCTCGTTCGCGTACCGCAAGGGCGAATGGATGGGGATCCAAATGGCGTGGAACGATGCGCGGAAATCGCTTTCGCTGCGGCTTGCCCCCGGTTCAAAGATGCTGGCGCCGGCCAAGCGCGAGCTTCGCGTGAAGCTCGGTGATGCGAGCAAGACAGCGGTATTCGACGGCAAGCCGGTCGAGATGAAGTTCTAGTGTTCTGGTGAAAGAGGACTCATATGAAAAAGCTCTGCACCCTATTCGTTGTGGTAATTGCTTCCGCTGTTGCCGCGGATTCAACCTATCCTGATCTGCTCAACAGCTTCACCTACCGCAACCTGGGTCCATGGCGCACCGGCGCGTGGGTCGCGGCTTTCGCCGTCCCCGAGACCCCCGCCAAGGCCCACCAGCGCGTGATGTTCGCCGGCGCGCGGACAGGCGGTGTGTGGCGCACCACGAACAGCGGCACCACCTGGGAGCCGGTCACCGATAGCGTAGGCATCGCGTCGGTGGGTGCGGTCGCCGTGGCTCCTTCCGAGGCTAACGTCGTCTGGGTCGGCACAGGCGACAACTCCCTTACGCGGAGCGCCTACTACGGTGACGGAGTGTATAAATCAACCGACGGCGGCGCCACCTGGAAGAACATGGGGCTGCGCGATTCGCAGCACGTGGCCCGCATCGTCATCCATCCCACCAATCCCGATATCGTTTGGATCGCCGCGCTTGGTCATGAATACTCGCCGAACCAAGAGCGCGGCGTATTCAAGACCACCGATGGCGGCGCTACCTGGCAGAAGCAGCTCTTCGTCAATCCCAGCACGGGCGCTGTCGACTTGGTTATCGACTTCCGCAACCCCAACGTGCTCTATGCCGCGATGTACGACGCGATGCGTTACCCCTGGAAGATCCAGGACGGCGGTCCGGGCAGCGGCATTTTCAAGACCACCGATGGCGGCGCGCATTGGCAGAAGCTCGAGAACGGCCTTCCGAAGGGCATGATGGGCCGCATCGGCATCGATATCTGCCGCAAGAACCCCGACGTGCTCTACGCCGTGGTGGACAACTTCAATCCGTACGCCGGCCCGCCCCGCGGCCGCGGCGGCTTCGGCGGCGGCGCCGGCAGCGAAGAGAAAATCGGCGGCGAAGTCTACCGCACATCCGATGCCGGCCGCACCTGGACGAAGGTCAGCGCCGAGGCCGACGACGTCAGCCGCAAAGCCGGGTACTCGTTCAACCAGATCCGCGTCGACCCCAACAACCCCGATCGTGCTTTCATCACCGGATCCAGCCTGATCGAGTCCACCGACGGCGGTAAGACGTGGCTGGGCCTCTCGCAGGGCGCCGGCGGCGGTGGCCGCGGCCGTTTGCCCTTCCAAAGCACGTTCGGGGACTTCCGCAGCCTCTGGATCGATCCCGAGGATTCGGATCGCATGGTGAGCACGTCTGACGGCGGGGTGACCGTGTCCTACGACGGCGGCCGCACGACCGATCATATCGCCAGCCTGAAGCTCGGCGAAGTCTACGCCATCGGTGTCGACATGGATCAGCCCTATCACATCTATGAGGGTTTGCAGGATCACGAGAACTGGAAAGGCCCGGTCGACGGATGGTCCGGCTCGGTCAACATCGACGACTGGGTCACCACCGGCATCGGCGACGGTATGTACAATGAGCCCGATCCGACCGGCCGCTGGTTGTACAACACCCAGGAGTTCGGAACCCTCGGCCGCGTGGACATGCAATTGCGCACGCGCACCATCATCGACCCCACCAAGTCCAACGCGCCAAACCCGTTCAAGAACGTGCGTCCGCTTGGTGGCCGAGGGGCCAGCGCGCCCGCCGACGCTATTCTCTATCGCTTCAACTGGACCGCACCCGTGCGCATTTCGCCGCAAGACCACAACACTATCTACTACGGGTCGCAATTCCTGCTCCGCTCGAAAGACCGCGGCGACCATTGGGAGATCATCAGCCCCGATCTCACCACCAATAACCCCGACAAGATCAACACGCGCGACACCTCGATCCAGCACTGCACCATCATCACCATCGACGAATCGCGTGCGCAAGCCGGAGTGATCTGGGTGGGCACGGATGACGGCAAGGTGCAGGCGACCCGCGACGCCGGGGCGCACTGGTCCGACACCACTGCTGCGGTTGCCGCCGCCGGCGGCCCGGCGGATGCCTGGGTCACGCGGGTCTACGGTTCGCGCTTCGCCCCGGGCACCGCCTACATCACTAAGTCGCGGCGCCGCCAGGACGACTTCAAGCCCTACGTGTTCCGTACCACCGATTTCGGGGCCACCTGGACGAAACTCACCAACGGCCTGCCGGACGTTGCGGAAGGGACCGCCATCGTGGAGGACACCGTAAACCAGGACCTGCTGTTCCTCGGCGCCAGCTCCGGCGTTTACGTTTCCTTCGATCGGGGTGCCAACTGGGTTTCGTTCAAATCCAATATGCCGCCCGCTCCGGTGAGCGATCTGCTGGTGCACCCCCGCGAAGGCGACCTCGTGGTGGGCACGTACGGCCGTGGCGTGTGGGTCACGAATATCGTTCCGCTTCGCGGCATGGGTGGGAATTTCCTCTCCGGTGACGCCGCGCTACTTCCCATCCGTTCTTTCGCGCAGCGCAATGAGGGCTCCTGGGGCAACTACCGGCTCCTGGGCGACCGCTATCCATCGACTCCCAACGAGCCCAACGGAATGGCCATCGTGTATTACCTGAAGACAGCGCCGCCTCCTAATCCTGCTGCCGCCAATGCTGCTCCGCAGGGTGGCCGTGGCGGCGGGGGGCGAGGCGGATTCGGCGGCGCGCGCTGCGTCAGCGGCGAGGGCCTCGAAACGTCGATTACGATTGCGGACGGCGCCGGCAAAGCCGTTTGCGTCCTCGCGCCCGCCAGCCGCGCCGGCATCAATCGCGTGATCTGGAACCTCAACAACGCTGAGAACGGCCCCGCCGAACCCGGCGAGTACACCGTCACGCTGAAAGCCGGCGGCAAGACCTACGTACAGAAGGCCCGCTTGGTTTCACGCGCGCCCGAAGACTCATCACGCGGCCGTGGAGGCCGGGCCGGCAACGATCGCTAGTGACTGAATCAGAAGTTCATCTAAGAAGTCAGCAACCGCTCCCTTACGGTCGCGGCTCTGAGCGATTGTGTTTCGGAGCCACGACCCTGAGGGAGCGGTTGGTAGAAACATGCAACGAACTTCTAGCTCATGTCACTAGGCTCTATGGTTCGTTACCAAACCCGGCACGCGTGGGCGGCAACCATGGGTTGGCCGGGCTTGCAGGCGAACGCCTTCTGGAATTCGGGCATGTTCTCCACTACGCCGTTGATGCGGAACCTGGGTGGCGAATGCTCATTGGTCTGCACCTGCAGCCGCAGGGCCTCCTCGCGCGCGTTGGTGCACCAGATCTGGCCGAACGAAAGAAAGAACCGCTGCTCCGGCGTGTAGCCGTCGATCTTGGCGGTCTGATTGCCGATCGTGTTGAGCAGCGCCATCAGGGCGATTCGCACGCCGCCGTTATCGGCTGTGTTCTCGCCCAGAGTGAGCTTGCCGTTAACGTAGGCCCCCGGCGCGACTGAGAATCCGCCGTATTCGTCCGCCACGCACGCGGCGCGCTCCTGGAACTTGTCGGCGTCCTGCTTGGTCCACCAGTCCGCCAGGTTGCCTTTGGGGTCGAACTGGCGGCCCTGGTCGTCGAAGCCGTGGGTCAGTTCGTGCCCGATCACCATGCCGATGCCGCCGAAATTCACGGCGTCGTCCACGTTGCGGTAAAAGAAAGGCGGCTGCAGAATGCCGGCGGGGAAGTTGATGTTGTTCATCTGCGCGTCATAGTAGGCGTTCACCGTGGGCGGGGTCATGTCCCACTCGCCGCGGTCTACCGGCTTGCCGATCTTGTTCAACACCCGGTGGCACTCGAATTCGTCGGCGCGCAGGCGATTGCCGAGCGCGTCATCCCGTTTGATGACGACACTGGAATAGTCGCGCCAGTGGTCCGGGTAGCCGATCTTGTTGGCGATGGCGTGGAGCTTGATCAGCGCCTGTTTCTTGGTGGCAGGCGTCATCCAGGAGAGCTGTTCGATATCCTGGCCCAGGGCCTTTTCGAGCGCATCCACCATCTGCAAAGTTCGCTGCTTGCCTTCCGCGCCGAAAGTGCGTTCCACATACTCCCGGCCCAGAGCCTCGCCCAGTTGTTCGTCGGTGTAGTCCGTGCAGCGCTTCCAGCGCGGCCTCATTTGCTCGATGCCGGCCAGGGTCTTGCCGAAGAATTCGAAATTCTCTTGAACGAATGCCGCGGGCAGCGCTACAGCCACGGAGTGCAGCAGATGCCAGGTGAGGTAAGTCTTCCAGTCGGCCAGGCCGGCGCTTTGAATATCGGTATTGAGAGCCTTCACGAACTCCGGATACGACACGTTGAGGCTCTGAAACGGCGGAGCGCCGCTGCTGGTGAAATACTCGTTCCAACGGAAGGCCGGAGCGAGGGCCGCGAGGTCCTGCTGCGTCATCTTGTGGTAGACCTTCTCGGGATCGCGGCGCGAGACCAGGTCGAGCGAGCCTTTGGCCAGGTCGGTTTCCATCTTCATCACTGTGGCGGCATCGGCCTTGGCCTGTTCTGGCTTTTCGCCCGCCAGTTCGAGCATGCGCTGCACGTGCGCTACATACTTCTGGCGCAACTCGACGGACTTGGCATCGTCTTTGAAGTAGTAGTCGCGATCGGGCAGTCCGAGCCCGCCCTGGTCGAATTGCGCGATCACCGAGTTTGAATCTTTGAAATCCTGGCCGGAACTGAAGTCGAACAGAGCGTCGGCGCCGATGGCGTGGAGGTGGGCGATCTCATCAGCCAACTGAGTCTTGTCGGTGAGATTGCGGATGCGCGCCAACTCCGCCTCCAGCGGCGCGAGCCCCTTGGCGTCGAGGACCTTCTCATCCATGCAGGCGGCATAGTAGTCGCCGATCTTCTGCGTGACCGCATCGTGGCCGGCCGCGGGCTTGGCAGCGTCCTCGAGGATCTGGTGGAGCACTTCGCGGTTGCGCTCCTGCAATTCGTCGAACGTGCCCCACATGGCCTGGTCCGGCGGGATGGGATTCTTCTTCATCCAGGAACCGCAGGCGTACTGGTAGAAATCCACGCAGGGATCCACGGTCCTATCGATTGCGCTGAGGTCGAATCGACCGGGTGCGGAAGCTGGTTGCGAAGAGGCCTGCGCGAAAAGAGCGCAGGCGGCGAGCGACGCAAGAAGTGTTAATTTGTACACGAGTGAGGGCTCCTCCAATCAATGTACAATGACGCGGGCGATAAGCACGCAGGCGCATAGCCCTCCGCTCCCTCACGGTCGCGGCTCAGAGGCTGATTGCGCCGATTGAGAGGCGAAGCGGCCTTTACACCTTCGCGACGGGTTCTTCTTCGCTGACGATCAGCTTGCTGTGCGTCCTGCCGTAGCTGACGTAGATAAGCAAACCCAGCACCATCCAGCACAGGGCCGTCATTTGTGTGCGGCGATCGAGCGAGATGATCATGCCGCCGCACACCAGGATTCCGAGCAGCGGCACCAGCGGTACCAGCGGCGCACGGAACGGCCGCTCGGCGTGGGGTTGATTGTTGCGCATAATCCACACGCCGATGCAGACGAGCACGAATGCGAACAGCGTGCCGATACTGGTCAGGTCGCCGGCCATGGATTCCGGAATGAAGCCGGCGAAGGTACCCACCAGCAGAAAGAGCACCATGTTGCACTTGTACGGCGTGCGGAAGGTGGGATGCACGTCGGAGAACAGCTTGGGCAGCAGGCCGTCGTTGGCCATGGAGTAGAACACGCGGCTCTGGCCCAATAGCATCACCAGGATCACCGAAGAGAAGCCGAGCAAGATGGCGATCGTGACCAAGGTAGCGAGCCAACTGAATCCGGTCATGTAGGTTTGAATGGCGTAGGCCACCGACGCTTCCTTGCCCGCCTTGAGGAAGTCCTGCCACGGAGCCACGCCGGTGAGCACGTAGCCAAAAAGCACGTACAACACGGTGCAGACCGCCAGCGAACCAAGGATGCCGATGGGCATATCACGGCCCGGGTTCTTCGCTTCCTGCGCGGCTGTGGAAACCGCGTCGAAGCCGATGAACGCGAAGAACACGATGCCCGCGCCGCCCAGCACGCCCCCCCATCCGTGCTTGAATATGCCTTCATGCCCTGGCATGTCGGCGGGGATCATGTACGGCGTCTGGTTGGCGTGGTTGATGAAGCCCCAGCCGACAGCGATGAACACCAGCACGATGGACACCTTCAACACAACAATAATGGCGTTTACGGTGGCCGACTCTTGCGTTCCCTTGATGAGGAGCAGGGTCAGGATCAGCAGGATGAAGATGGCCGGGAGGTCAATGATGCCGTGCACGCCGGTGGGGGAGACCTCGAGCGGCGAATGGCTCCATTGATAAGGAATCCCGCCGCCGGTGAGTCTGTTCAGGTATTCCCCCCATGCGATCGAAACGGTCGCCGCGCCAAGGGCGTATTCCAGCACCAGCGCCCAGCCGATGACCCAGGCCACCAGCTCGCCCATGGTCACATACGAATAGGTGTAGGCGCTACCGGCGATGGGAATCATGGCGGCAAACTCGGCGTAGCAGAGGCCCGCAAACACGCAGCCTATAGCTGCCACCACGAAGGAAAGGGTCACCGCGGGACCGGCCGCCTCAGCCGAAGCCGCCGCCGTCCTCACGAAGAGACCGGCGCCGATGATGGCTCCCACTCCCAAAGCGACCAGCGATTTGGCGCTCAATGTACGCTTCAGGCCGCCGGCGTGTTCCCCGGCCTGTGCGAGCAGTTTACCCAGCGACTTTCGTCGGAATACGGTCATGATTTCATAGAGTGTAGCAGAACCGCGCTGCGCCGCCGTGAACACCAGTTGCAATCGTGATATGTTCTTGCTCTAGTGCCCTTCCAACTATTCCAGCCGGACCTGCACCAGCCTTTGAAATCCGAAATCCCAAGCATTGAGGCCGTGCGGTGGTTGGCGAAATCAGTTAGAACGGCGCTGGACCGAACTTCGGCAACGGAGAGGAAAAGGCATGAGCGGCCTGTTTGTCACCAAACCGATTGATACCTTGCTGGCGGAAGCGCAGAACGATCGGGGATTGAAGCGCAGCCTGGGTCCCATGTCGCTGGTGACCCTCGGCATCGGCGCCATCATCGGAGCCGGAATCTTTACCCTGACGGGAGTGGCGGCAGCCACCCACGCCGGGCCGGCGATGGTCTACTCGTTCATTCTGGCGGCGGTTGGCTGCGCTTTCGCGGGCCTCTGCTACAGCGAATTCTCGACCATGATCCCGATCGCCGGGAGCGCCTATACCTACGCGTACGCGACCATGGGTGAGCTTCTGGCATGGATTATCGGGTGGGCTCTGGTGCTGGAATATGCGGTTGGCGCCGCCACGGTTTCGGTGAGCTGGGCGGCCACGTTCGATTCCATCCTGCAGTCGTTCGGGATCCAGTTGCCACGCTCCATTGTCGCTTCGCCTTTCGCCCCGCAGCCGGGCAGCGTCAACCTGGTGGCGGTCATCATCATCTGCATCGTCTCCTGCATTCTGATCCGCGGGATTCGCGAGTCCGCCAGCGTTAACGACATCATCGTCGTCACCAAGGTGGCAGTGGTGATCCTGTTCATCGGGCTTGGCTACTTCTTCATCAACTACAAGAACTATCACCCGTTTGTGCCGGCGAACACTGGTGAGTTTGGGGCGTTCGGATGGTCGGGCGTGCTGGCTGCCGCCGGACAGATCTTCTTCGCCTACATCGGATTTGACGCCGTCTCCACAGCCGCCCAGGAAGCCAAGAACCCGAAGCGCGACATGCCCATCGGGATCATCGGGTCGCTCGCGATCTGCACGGTGCTGTACATTCTCTATTCCCTGGTGCTCACAGGAATCGTGAATTACAAGGACCTCAACGTAGCCGCGCCGCTGGCCCTCGCGGTGGACCAGATGAAAAACTATCCGTGGATCGGCTTCATCATGAAGCTGGGATCGCTGTGCGGATTGACTTCGGTGATGCTGGTGATGTTGCTGGGTCAGAGCCGTGTCTTCTACTCCATGGCCAACGACGGTCTGCTGCCGCGGCTGTTCTCCGAAGTCCACCCGACGTTCCGGACGCCCTGGAAATCCAACCTGCTGCTGATGGTGTTCGTGTCCCTGGGAGCGGCGTTCACGCCAATCGCCAGCCTGGGCAACCTCACCAGCATCGGGACACTGTTTGCATTCACGGTGGTGTGCATCGGTATCATGATCATGCGCAGGAAGAACCCGGATTTACCGCGGCCGTTCCGGACACCGCTGGTTCCACTGGTGCCCGTCTTGGGCGTGATTGTCAACCTGGGACTGATGTACGGGCTCGGAACGATCACCTGGGTTGCGTTCCTGAGTTGGATGACTCTGGGGTTGATCATCTATTTCCTGTACAGCCGGCACACCAGCGTGCTGCAGCAGAAGTGAGGCGCGGTTGATCGAAGAACATTTCGCGACACTGGACGGGCACGCGGTTCACTACCTCGCGGCCGGTTCCGGGAAACCCGTCGTGGTGTTCCTCTCGGGGTGGGGCTGCGATGCGTCTCTGTGGAGCGAGCAGGCGCCGGTGCTTGCGCCGCGTGCGCGTTTGCTTCTGGTGGATCTGCCGGGGCATGGACGCAGCGACAAGCCGGATATTGCATACACCATGAGCCTGTTTGCGCGCGCAGTCAATGCCGTCCTGGACGATGCAGGCGTGGAGAAGGCGGCCGTGGCGGGACACAGCATGGGCGCTATGGTGGCGTACCAGTTCGCGCGGGATTATCCGGAGAAGGCCGCGGCCGTGATCTGGGTGGATGGCGCGTGCACCATACCGATCGAGATCGAAAAGCAGATCGCCGGCTTCCAAGCGCGCGCGAAAGATCTGCGCGGGCCGCAGCACCGGGAGAAGACGTTGGAGTTCATCGATACGCTCTTTATTCCGGAAACGCCAGAAGCCGTACGAGAAGAAGTGCGCCGCGAGATTATGGCGACGCCGCAACACGTGCTCGCGAGCTGCATCGAGAACTTCGCGGATCGCGCGTTGTTCGAGCCGGCGGTTCTGGATGTGCCGGCGTTCGCGATCTTCTGCGAGTTCTGGCATCCCGAGCGGTTCGTGGACATTTTCCGGAAGTGTCTGCCCAGGATTGAGTACGAGTTTCTGAAGGGCTCGGGGCACTACCCGATGCTGGAGAAGCCGGCGGAGACGAATGCGGCGTTGCTGAGGATGATCGGGAAGATAGGGTAGGGCGCAGGCCAATCCGTGCGCAGTCGCGAAGGCGGCGCGACACAAAACGATCGCCCGTCTCACTATAGCTTGTAGCCTTCCCAGCGGGCAACTACCGCGCTGGCGAGGCAGTTGCCTAGCACGTTGATCGACGTCCGAGCCATGTCCAGGACGGCATCCACACCCAGCAAGACAGCCACCCCCTCCATGGGCAGGTGGAACGTGGCGAGCGTGCCCGCCAGGATCACCAGTGCGGCGCGTGGCACGCCGGCCACGCCTTTACTGGTCAGCATGAGGGTCAGCATCATGGCCAGTTGCTCGCCCGCAGACAGATTCATGCCGCCCGCTTGCGCCACGAAGATCGCCGCCAGAGAGAGATAGAGCGCGCTGCCTACCAGGTTGAAGCTGTACCCGGTGGGAATCACGAAACCCACGATGTGCTTGGGGACGCCGAACTGCTCCATGTTCTCCAGGGCCAGCGGCAGGGCGGCTTCGCTCGAGGCCGTCGAAAAACCGATCAGGAAAGGCTCGCGCACCGCTCGGTAGAACCTGCCAATAGGGATGCGAAAGATAATCAGCCCGGGAAGCAACACGATGAGGACGCACAAAACCGCTGACGTGTACATCGTCAGGACGACTTTGCCAAGGCCGAAGAGCACAGTGACGCCCTTGCTGCCGATGGTCACCGCGATAGCGGCTCCCACGCCGAAAGGCGCCATGTACATGACGTATTTTGTAAAGCGGAACATGACTTCGGCGAGAGATCCGCAGAACTTCACCACCGGTTCCGATTTGGCTCCGATCGCCGAGCAGGCCGCGCCGAACAGGAAAGCAAAGACCACGATTTCGAGCGCATCGTTGCGGGCGAGCGCATCGAAGATGCTGGTGGGGAAGACGGTCTCCAACTTGAAACCGCTTTGCCCGCCCGGGAGAGCGGCTTCGGCGGCGGTGCGCGCGATGGGAACGCCCTCGCCCGGCCGCACCAGGTTCACGGCGCCGAGCCCCAGGAACAGCGCCAGCGTGGTCACGATTTCAAAATAGATGATGGCCTTGAGCCCGATGCGGCCCATTTGCTTGAGGTCGCCCGAGCCGGCAATACCGTAGACCAGCGTGGCGAACAGCAGCGGCGCAATGATCGATCGGATCAACCGCAGGAAGATCTGACTGATCGTGCCGAGATGCAAGGCGAAGCCGGGAGCGCCGATCCCAATCGCCACGCCGGCGGCCATGCCGATGAAGATCCAGGCCGTCAGCGAGAGCCTTCTCACCGCTCCCCCCATTTCAGCTTCTGGCGCAGCACGTCGAAGAACATCATGCGCGGCGGGCGGATCAGGTGCAGAGCGTATTGGGTGCTATGACAGACCAGCATATCGCCCTCCTGGATGGGAGTCCCCACCTGGCCGTCGATGGTGAGGTAGACCGTTTCACCGGGGCCGCGCGAGATCACGCGGATTACGCTGGTTTCAGGCACCAGTACCGGCCGGTTCGTCAGCATGTGCGGGCAGATCGGCGTGAGGCATATGGCCGGTACCGATGGGAATATGATGGGGCCGCCGGCCGAAAGCGAGTACGCCGTCGATCCGGTGGGCGTGGAAATGATGAGGCCGTCCGCCTTATAGGCGCAGACGAACTGTGAGTCCACGTGAACGTCGAGATCGATCATGCGGGCGATCGCGGACTTCGTCAGGACGGCGTCGTTGAGGGCATCGTACGTGGCGACGACCTTTTCCGCGCGCATGACCTCGGTGTTCAGCAGCTTTCGCTTAGCCACCCGATGCTCACCCCGGAAGGCGCGTTCCAATTCGGGAAATAGTTCATCCACGGTGATGGCGGTGAGGAAGCCCAGCCCGCCGAGGTTCACGGGGAAGAGCGGGATCTCGCGGCGGCCAATGGCGCGCGCGGCGGAAAGCAGCGTACCGTCACCGCCCAGCACCACTACCAGGTCGCAGCCCTCGGGCGTTTCTTCGCGAGGGATCCCGGTCTGTTTCCCGGCGTATAGCGCCGTGGCCTGGTCCATGCGCGTGTCGATCCCGCGGCCGTGTAACCATTCCAGGAGCTTCGGCACCAGGGCTCGCGCAGCTTCCGCGTGCGGCTTGGAGATGATCCCGACGGTCCTAATGATGGGCATAGAGGAGGAACTCCTTGTTCCCTTCGGCGCCGAGAATCGGACTGTCCATGATATCGGTTTCGAACCCGAATTCCCGGACGGCCCGCGTCACCCGCTCGCAAGCGGCCTGGTGGAGTTGCGGATCGCGGACAAGGCCACCCTTGCCGACCTGGCCTTTGCCAACTTCGAACTGTGGCTTGATCAGTATCACCATTTGCCCTTCAGGCCGCAGCAGCGGCACGGCCGCCGGAAGGATCAGGGTAACCGAAATAAAGCTGACGTCGCACGAGAGGAAGTCTACGGGTTCGCCGATATCGGTCGCCTTCAAGCCGCGTGCGTTGAGGCCTTCATGCAGGGCGACGCGGGCGTCGGTGCGCAGAGGCCACGCGAGTTGGCCGGCGCCCACATCTACGGCGTGCACGCGCGCGGCGCCGGCTTGCAGGAGGGCGTCCGTGAAGCCGCCGGTAGAGGAGCCGATGTCGAGGCAGATCTTGCCGGCGACATCCGTGGCGAAATGGCGCAAGGCAGCCGCCAACTTGAGGCCGCCGCGGCTGACGTAGGGCGGGCGCGAAAGAACTTCGATGGAAGCGTCCGAAGCCACGGACTGGCCGGGTTTGGAGGCTTTCTGGCCATTGACGAGAACTTCGCCTGCCATGATCAGAGCTTGAGCTTTTTCGCGGGATTCGGCGAGACCGCGTTCGAAAAGAAGGCGGTCGAGGCGAGGTTTCATGCGCCTGTCACGGCTTGGGATGCAGTTTGTCTTACTGCACAAGCTCCGAGGTCATCGTGGCGCCGCCCATCGCTGCCAGCACCGTGGAGATCTTCACCGGAATCCGCGTGTCCTTGGCGATCCACAGCGTCGTCTTGTCGTTGCCTCCATCCGCGGATGTGACCTCCACCTTAAAGGCGTCGAACTTACCCGCGGCCGTTGTCACGGTCTCCGAACCGGCGACGGTCAACTGCAACAGCTTCGGCTTGGCCTTTTGCACGTCGAAGTTCCTGTAGGTGGTGGTGTAACCGTCTGCGAGCGGAAGACAACCCACGGCCAGGAACTCTGCCGGGCCATCGGCGAACAATGGCCCGCCGAGGTCCACGTTCACGGGCCGCTCCGGGCCGCCCATGCTCATCTTGCCGGAGACCTTGTCGCCTGCAAAGTCAAGGTCGATCGCAACCGGCCCCTGGTGAGCGGAACGTTTGCGCACAATCAGCGTTCCCTTCTCAATAGTCGCGACGTCCGTCGCCGTGCCTCCAGGAGTCTCGGCCGTCTCCGTAGCGATCCACGCGCCGCTATCCTCCTTTATGGCCGTCGACATCTTCATGCTCATCTGCTGGCTGCCGAGCGCGACCTTCACGTCGTACTTGTATGTGCCCGGCTTGAGGTCAAAGGCCGGCTTGGGCGCGCCCACTGTGGCCGCGTCCACTTTCTTGGTGAGCGTCACCGTCTTGGGATCCACCGTGATTTCTGCGAGACGTTTGGCCACTTCGGGTGTGGCCCCTTCCTGGTAGCGGCCGTCCAGGTGCTTGGCGAGGAACTTCTCGGCAGCCATAAACATCGCCATGTTGTTTACGGGACGCGCGAAGCCATGGCCTTCGTCGGGCGCCATGATGTACTCCACCGGGAAACCGCGGTCCCGCAGGGCGATAACGATCCGCTCGGCTTCCGATCGGTTGACGCGCGGGTCGTTGGCTCCCTGCACCACCAGCAGCGGCGTCTTGATTTTCACCGCGGAGTTCAGCGGAGAACGCTCCTGCATCCAGGCTTTGCCGGCGGGCGTGTCCGGGTCGGCCATCCGCGCATACATCAACTTGCGCCCCGCCTCCCAATACGGCGGGATCGCTTCGAGCAGCGTGATCAAATTCGAAGGACCGACGATGTCGACTGCGGCGCGGTACACATCCGGTGTGAATGCCACGCCCGCCAGCGTGGCGTACCCGCCATAGGAGCCGCCCATGATGGCGACGCGCTTGGGGTCGGCGGTGCCTTGATCGACGAGGTATTTGACTCCCCAGGTGATGTCGTCCTGCATCTTGCGTCCCCATTCGCCGTTGCCCGCGTTGAGGAACTTCTTTCCGTACCCGGTCGAGCCGCGGAAGTTCGGCATCAGCACCGCATAGCCCCGGTTGGCCAGGAACTGCGCCATGGAGTTGTACCCCCAGACGTCGCGCGCCCAGGGCCCGCCGTGCGGAACCACAACCGTCGGCAACTTCTGCGCCGGCACGCCCTTTGGCAGCGTCAGATACGCGGGGATGTCGAGGCCGTCGGAAGACTTGTAGTGGATCGGTTGCATGCTGGCGAGCCAGTCGCGCTGGAGCCTCTCGCGAATTTTGTATTGCAGCGCTACAGTCTTCGCCTTGCGGTCGAATAGGTAGGTCTCGCCGGGCTCGGTGTCGCTATTGACGGTAACGAGCCAGAGTTGTTCGTCGCGGGTGCGCGAAGCCACGCCTACTTCCTTCCCGGGAAACTTAGCACTGAGCCATTTGAAGTCGGCCTCGAACGATTTGTCTTTGAAGTACCGGCGAATCTTGTCATCGAGGTAATTAGTCTGGGCAAGTTCGTCGGTCGCCTCGGAGAATACGGCAGCATCTAGATCGACTCGCCTCAGCGGGTCCGATTCCACGGATTGCGTCTTGCCGGTCGCCGGGTCGAGGATCGCCAGTTCGGTGAGGTCCGTGCCGTCACCGCGGTTGGTTTGCAGATACAGGCGCTTGCCGTCTTTGTGGAACTGCACCGGATCGCAGGTCTCGAACACATTGCAGGAATAGATCTTCGTGAGGCTGTCCGCGTCGACGCGGAGGATCTCCTGATCGCCGTTGTCGGCCGTGTGAAACGCCAACCGCAACTGGCCGCTGAGATCGAAGATCCAACCGGCGATCTTCTCGGTGTTCTTGCGGACAAGCGTCTTCTCGCCGGTCGAGAGCTTCAACTTGTAGAGGTCGTGCCAGGCCTTGTCGCGGTCGTTGATTCCGATATAAGCCGTATCCGGGTCGTTCTTGGGTGCGCTGTAGATTTCGACCCGTACGCCTTTGAGCCCGGTGAGATCGCGGGATGGCGGTGCTTCCGAACCTTGTGCGGCGGGCGCCGAGGGATCTACGGCGTACAGGTTGAAGTTTTCATCGCCGTCGTTGTCCTTGACGTACAGGATGTACTTGGCGTCGCGCGTCCAGAAATAGGCGGGAATCGGCCGCTTGGATTCCGTGGTCAGCAGCCGGGCGGCCGAGAATGGGTCGCCGGTCTTTTTGACCCACACATTCCGCGTGTCGTTCCAGGGTTTGAGGAATGCAATGTACTTGCCGTCCGGCGAAAGCTGGGCAGCGGCGATCTCGGGGTTGCCGAAGAGGATCTCGCGGTCGATGAGCGGCGGCAGACCCTGGCTGGCAGATGGTCTTGGCTGCGCGCAGAGCGCGACGGCCAGGAAAGTGAAAAGAACGCTGAGACGCTTCATGAAGGTTATTATATGGCCGCGCTTCGTATCGGGATTACGACTTACGGTGCACGATCATGTCGGCCAGTTCGTGCAGGCGGGCGGCGCCACCGCCGAACGGCTCGATCACCTGGTGGGCTCGTACGCATTCCTCTTCAGCCATCCGCCGCGAGCTCTCCAGTCCGTAGACCGCCGGGAACGTAATCTTGTGCTGAGCCGCGTCTTTGCCGGCAGTCTTGCCGAGCGCTTCGGAGGATTCTTCCACGTCCAGGATGTCGTCGATGATCTGAAAAGCCAGGCCGATGTGCTCGCCGTAACAGGAGAGCGCCGTGTATTGTTGGTCGGACGCGCCGGCGTAGATGGCCCCGAGCCGCAGGCTGGCCCGCAGCAGAGCGCCGGTTTTTGCCCGGTGAATCGTTTCGAGCAACTGCGCGTTGGGAGGCTTGCCTTCGCCTTCCAGGTCGGCTACCTGGCCCCCGATCATGCCGCCGACGGTTCCGGACGCCGTGGAGAGCTCGGCGACCAACCGTGCCTTGCGGTCATCGGCAACCGGGAGCTCCGCCAGGACCTGGAATGCGATGGTGAGCAACGCGTCCCCCGCCAGAATCGCCATGGCGTCACCGAACACTTTGTGATTGGTCAGCTTGCCCCGGCGGTAATCGTCGTTATCCAGGGCCGGCAGATCGTCATGGATCAGGGAATACGTATGGATCAGTTCGAGCGAACAGGCGCACGCAGCGACGCCATCCAGCGGGCCGGCCACCGCGTGCGCCGCTTCCATACAAAGGATGGGGCGGATGCGCTTGCCGCCCGCGAAAAGGCTATAGCGCATGGCGCGGTGGATGGTTTCGGGTGGTGTGGTTTCGGCTGGAACGACGCGGTCCAGCTCACTTTCCACCAATTTCTGCTGCTGGGCGAGGTATTCGCGCAGGTTCATGCTTTCTCGGGCTTCTCGGGGCGGAACGGCTCAGCGGCGATCTTGCCCTCTTTGCGGATCAGTATCTCGACGCGCGTCTCGGCCTCTTCGAGTTGCTTGCGGCAGGTGTCGCTGAGAGCCACGCCGCGTTCGAAGAGCTGAATGGAGCGTTCCAGCGAGAGGTCGCCGCCTTCGAGTTCCTTGACGACCTTTTCGAGCTCGTCGAGGGAAGCCTCGAAAGACTCGCCCGGCTTGGCGTCGGAATGGTTTTCCGCCATGGGGCCATTCTAACAGGGGATAACTGGGAGCCGGAGAAAAACGCCGAATCAACCCCTGGTCGGCGCGCCGGCCATCGGGATGCACAGCTCCGCCACCGTCGTCTCCTCGTGAAATGCCAGTCGCAAGTCCGCAGCCTGCCCGTAACAGATCTCTAATCGGCGCCGGACGTTTTCGAGACCCACACCGGTACCCGGCGTTGCGGCAGGCACATCTCCGGCGCTATTCTCGACGGCGATGTGAAGTCCCTCTTTTTCCAGCGCGGCTTCGATCCGCACAAAGCCCGGACCCGTCTGTTTGGCCACGCCGTGCTTGATGGCGTTCTCCACCAGCGGCTGAATGGACAGTGCGGGAATGGGTACGGCGAGCGCGCGGTCGTCAACCTGGACCTGGACCGCGAGCCGATCGCCCAGCCGGCTCTGCTCTACTTCCAGGTAAGCGCGAACGATCTGCATCTCTTCGGCAAGAGTGACGAAAGTCTTGTCGGACTGCAGAAAATAGCGGAAGATCTCAGCCAGGTTCAACACCATGCGGCGCGCGGCCGATGATTCTCGGGGTATGGTTCCGTAGAGCGTGTTCAAGGCATTGAACAAGAAATGAGGGTTGATTTGCGACTGCAGCGCGCGCAGTTCGGCCTGGCTCATCAGCCGGTTCATCTCCTGCTGGCGCAAAGCTTCCACCTTATCGGCGATCTCTGCCGCAGCTTGAGCCAGTGCGTCCAGGTCCTCTCCCAGATAGCGCTGGCCGCCCTGCCGCCGCCCTAGGAGGATGAGCTTCGAATTGCCTTGCGACAGCCTTACGGGCGCAACAGCCTCGGCCCAAGCCCAGCGCTTGGCGGCGCTGATAGCCGGAACGCCCGTGGCGAGCACCGGTGCGCGCAGCGTCGCGGCTGAATCCACTTCCCCCTGGCTGATCACGGCGAAATTCTTGGTTCTCACGGAAGCCGCGATGGTGGCGCCGGCCCAGTCCAGATAGAGTTCCTCCGTGGGAAGGGCGGGGCAATCGCGCAGGCGCGCCGGCAGGCTCGACACGCTACCCTGCCGGAAAACCGCTCGCGTGAGCCACATCTGCACCTGGTTTCGCAGCCACGCGAAAAACACCAGGAAGAGGCAGACGCTGATCAGCAGCGCCGCTTCCGGAAGCGGCTCGCGGACCGTGCGTTCCACCAGGACCAGTCGAAACGCGGCTTCAATCACCAGCCATGTCAGCACCGCGGCCAGCAGCGCATTGGCCAGGAAACGGACGAACGCATCCAGCAAAACGAAGCGGTAGTCCTGTAGGAGAACGAAAAGAGCCAATGGAATGCCTGCGTGGTGGACGATCAGCTCACTGGACCATGCCTGCCCGGCGTGTCCGGCGCCAAAATGGACGAAGGACATCGCGAACAACGCCAGGCACATGGACGCAGCGATGCGAGCGCTGCCCAGCCGGTGCCGCGGGTCTCCGCGAGACAGGGCGACCGCTACCGCAATCCCGGTCAGCAGCAGAAACCCGACGGTGATCAGCAACAACGCCGCTTGGTGGAGCGCAGGCCCGTTGCCGCGAATCTCCCAAAAGTGCATCGCCACGGCCACCGCGCTCAGCGAATAGCCGCAGGCCACGAGAGCCGGCCGGGCATCGCGAATCGAAAGGTGCAACAGCACCGCCGGCAGCAGGCTCAGGACTGAGAAGCTGACGGCGATCACCAGGTTCAGCACCCCCGGCGGTAGACCCGGCCGAACCAGCACCGCGAGCGAGCCCAGGTTCCACACCAGCGAAAGAACAGCCGCCAGCGCGGAGAGCTTGCGGCCCTGCACCCCGTACCACCCACGGCCGCTGAACAACAAGTATAGAAAGATGGCAAAAATCAACGCGCCGCCGGCGTGACCAAGAATGTTGATGAGCAGCGGCTGATTGAGTCCGGGCATGGTTTAGAGCTCCGTCCCCTTCACCATTGCAGCATCTGCCTCACGTTGCGGGCCTGGCGTTTGCTCACGATGAACTCCTGGCCGTTGCTGAGGGTGAGCAGCCAGCGCTGGCTGCTGAGCGGCGTCATCTTGCGCACATGATTGACATTCACCAGTGCGTTCCGGTGCACCCGCCGGAACGCCGAGCCGCGCAGGCGCTCGTCAATATGGTGCAAGGCTTGGGTAGACATGTAGCGCTGCCTGGCGGTGATGATCCAGACGATCTCGCGCTCCGCCTGAAACGCCAGCACGTCGTCCAGATCGAGCAGATGATATTCGGCGCCGGAACGGCCGACCACTTTCCGGCAGCGCGGGGCGCCCGGGGCCCCGGAGACTTCACTGAGGTGAGCCAGCGACTCCGCTACCTCGCGCGTCTTGCCGCGCAACGCCCGTGCTCGGCCGACGGCTTTTTCCAGGCGGTCCAGGCTGACTGGCTTCAACAGGTAGTCCAATGCTCCGGCTTCGAAGGCTCGGATGGCGTGCTGGTTATACGCGGTAACGATGATGACGATGGGCAGAGAACTGTCAGGCAAGCGCTGGATCACCTCGAAGCCGCCCAGGCCGGGCATTTCCAGGTCGAGGAAGACGAGATCCGGTTTGTGGTCTGCGATTTCGCGGAGGGCATCGGCGCCATCGACAGCCTCGCCCACGATCTCCACATCGGGGAAGGCGCCAAGCTCGTCGCGAAGGACCTGACGGGCCACCGGTTCATCATCGACGATGAGCGTTCGTAGCGCCAAATGAGACATTTCATACTCATCGTACGCAAAGTGAGACGAATGGGACAGGTGCTCTGGCAACTTTTATCGCATTAGCGCCGCTGGCCACTCGTGGAGATTTTCAGCCCGCTCATAGCGGATGGGAGCCCGGTCGGGGGAGATCGCTAGGGCTAGATCCGTATGCTCCCGATACTGAAATGATGAAGGGAAATCTCGCTGTCTGCTGTGCCGGTCTGCTATTCTTCGCTGGCTTCACGTGTGCCCAGTCGGGCGGCACTTCCGGAACGGTCCGGGGCTCAGTCCTGGATCCCTCAGGCGCCGCCATCGTCGGTGCCCGGGTCGACATTCAAAACCCGATCTCGCACTACCGCCGTAACACCGTGACCGATAACCAGGGCAGGTTTCAGTTCGACAACCTCCCGTTCAACCCGTATCACGTGAGCTCCGATGCTCCCAAGTTCCGGACAAGCAGCCAGGACGTGGACGTGAAGTCACCCATCCCGGTCGACGTGAAGTTCGTCCTGCAGATCGGCACTGAAACCACCAGCGTCGAAGTCACGGCAGACGCCAAAGAACTGATCGAAGTGGATCCCATCGCCCACACCGACGTGGACCGGGGGCTGTTCGACAAGCTGCCGCTCGAAAGTCAATCCTCTTCGCTGAGCTCCCTCGTCACGCTGTCCGCGCCGGGAACCAGCGCCGATTCTAACGGCCTGTTTCACGGGTTCGGCGATCACGCGCAGAACTCGTTCTCTGTGGATGGCCAGAAGATCACGGACCAGCAGAGCAAGGTCTTTTCGAACCAGATTCCGCTCGATTCGGTGCAGTCTATGGAGGTGATCCAGGGCGCGCCGCCGGCCGAGTACGGTGATAAGACCAGCCTGGTGATTGTGGTGACCACTCGTTCCGGCCTCGACGTTACGCAGCCCCACGGCGAAGTGACCGCCAACTACGGGACTTTTGGCACCGGAGGCGGCGGATTCAACCTCGCGTACGGCGACAAGAAATTCGGCAATTTCATTTCCGCGAATGGCATGAATACCGGCCGGTTTCTCGACGGGCCGGAGTTCGCCGTGCTCCACGATCACGGCAACCAGGGGAACCTGTTCGACCGCGTCGATCTCAAACCCTCCCAGGCGGACACCGTCAACGTGAATCTCGGCTTTACCCGTTCCTGGTTCCAGACGCCTAATTCATGGGACGGCCAGAACGCGACAGCCTGGTCCGGCGTGGTAGTTGATAACGGAGGTCTCGGTCCCAACGGCCAGGTGGTTGGCCCGCAAGACCAGCGTTCCAAGATCCGTACGTTTAATATTGCACCCACCTGGACGCACTTGGTCAATCCGCACACCTTGTTCACGTTCGGCGCCTTCGTGCGCCAGGATCAGTTCAACTACTACCCGAGTTCCAATCCTTTCTCCGACCTCACGCCCGACCTCCAGAGCGAAACCGTCGGCCAGAGCCGCCGGCTCACCAACATCGGAGCCCACGCGGATCTGTCGTACGTGAACGGCATTCATAATATGAAGATGGGGATCAGTTACGATCACACGTTTCTGACCGAGCGCGACAGTTTCGGCATCGTCGATCCCACGCTCAACGCCGTCTGCCTGAATGCGGACGGTAGCCCTTTCACGGACCCGGGCCTGACCGATCCGGCACAATGCACCGGCCAGTTGCAGCCGAACCCCAATTTTGTCCCGCTCCTGGGTTGCGTCGATCTGAGTCGAACCGGCCGGCTGCCGGGCTCCGACGCTTGCCCCAACTCCACCAGCGGCTTGTACGCCTTCAACGGCCACGCCGATATCAAGGAACTGTCGCTGTTCTTCCAGGACAGTATCTCGATCCACAATTGGACCTTTAACCTCGGCCTTCGCGGCGACATCTACAACGGCCCGGCCTCCGCGAAACAGATCGAGCCGCGGCTTGGCCTCGCGTACAACATCAAGCCGACCAACACGGTGCTGCGGGTCTCTTATGCTCGCACGCTGGAAACGCCGTTCAACGAGAACCTCGTGCTTTCCAGCACGGGCTGCTACGACCCCGTTGTCAACGCGCTGATGTCGACGCTAGGCTCCTGCAACCCGGCGCCTCTCGGTCCCGGATGGCGTAATGAATTTCATGCTGGCATTCAACAGGCGCTGGGACGGTACTTGGTGATAGACGGCGAATACATCTGGAAGTATACCCACAGGGCCTACGACTTCAGCATTCTGGGCTCTACGCCGCTGACGTTCCCCGTGGAATGGGCCAGTTCCAAGATTCCAGGCTACGCCGCCCGCGTCAGCGTGCCCAATATTCATGGCTTGACGGCGTTTATCGTCTTCTCCAGCGTGGCGGCGCGCTTCTTCACCCCGCAGATCAGCGGTATCGGCGCCACGCCGGGCGGGAGCTCGGTGTTCCGCATCGACCACGACGAGAACTTCAACCAGACCACCCACCTGCAATACCAGCCGTGGAAAAAAGGGCCGTGGCTCGGTTTCAACTGGCGCTACGACAGCGGCCTGGTTGCCGGCGTTGTGCCGTGCGCCGGCGGTAATTGCGCCAACGGTCCGAACGGAACCGATTCCCTCGTCGACTTTTCGACCCTGTCGCCCGATCAGCAGTTCCAGGCAGGCCTGTTCTGCGGCGCTCAACGGGCCACTCCGACCACTCCCATCAATGCGACGGGACTGTGTCCCGGCCCCCAGTTTGGTTCCACGCTGATCCAGATACCCGCGCCGGGCACCGAGGACGACGACCACAACCCGCCCCGCATCGCGCCTCGCCACCTCTTTGACTTGGCCGTCGGCCAGGACAACATTCTTCACGGCGATCGCTACAAGTTGAGCCTGCGCCTGGCCGTGGTGAATCTGACGAACCAGACCGCGCTGTACAATTTCCTCTCCACCTTCAGCGGCACGCACTATGTCTCGCCGCGCGCCGTGACTGCGACCATCGGGTTCCATTTCTGAGGGACTGGCCATACGGGCACGGCGGGTGATCTTCCAGGATGCGCGTGATTTCAAGCGTTGGGGGTATTCGCGCCAGTCTGATGGATACTTCCAGACCTCGGGCCGGGCCACACGGCTTCATTTGATTTGACGTGATTGACGTTCACTAGTGCGTTGTGGTGCACGCGCTGGAACGCGAAGCCACGCAGGCGCTCGTCAATACGCTGCCGTGCTCGGTTAACAATGCGTTCTCGGTTAGCGGTGATGATCCAGACGATCTCGCGCTCGGCCTGAAACGCCAGCACGTCGTCGGGATCGATCAAATGATATCCGGCGCCCGAGCGGCCGGCCACTTCCGACGCTCAGCTTGCGGCGAATTCGGAGCGCTGTATCTTAAACTGGGTTTTTATGAGCAGCAGCGAAGTGCGTTTCCCGGTCCTGGCGGCCAAGACGATGGTCTGCCACACCATCACGTATTGCGTCGTGGGCGCGCTGGCCGCCTATTTCCTTCATTACGCCGAGATGATGGCGAAGCCCGAGTCGGGCATGCGGCCGATGACCAGCGCCTGGGTGATGGCGGGTCCTCTGTTTCAGCCTTTGCGCGGGCTGGTATTTGCCTCGGTGTTCTACCCGCTGCGCGGGTGCTTGTTCGGGCGCAAGCACGGCTGGCTGGTCGTGGGCTGGATGCTGGTGGGGCTCGGCATCCTATCCACTTTCGGACCGGCGTCCGGATCTATCGAAGGCATAATCTATACGCCCACTCCGGTGCTGCTGCAACTCCGCGGCTGGCTGGAGGTCGTACCCCAGGCCGCTCTGTTTGCTTCGTTGATGGCTTATTGGGTGGAGCACCCCGGGAGGGTTTTGAACTGGCTCCTGGGCACCGTATTTGCGGTGCTGATGGTGCTGCCGGCGCTGGGGCTTCTTGCGCGCCGGTAGGTAGGGTGGCGTCTGAGGTAGGACCTGGCGATGGCCGCGCGTCGACACGAGTGTCCGCGCGATGTCGCCTGCGCCGCCACGGCGCGCTACCTGCCTTTGACCGCGGCGTCGAAAGAAACGTGGTTCGCTTCCAGGATGGATCCGGTGGCGCGCTGGAGGGCGGCGACGGCTTTGCCATAAGAGCTCTTGGCCGCCACTTCGGTGGACTTGGCTTGCGCG
>Ga0335081_10001925_pt1 | contig 32849 bp, 25 predicted proteins | sample Lox_Sample_35_FD_206713 | JGI IMG/M metagenome (GOLD analysis project Ga0335081, IMG submission 206713) | Soil microbial communities from Loxahatchee National Wildlife Refuge, Florida, United States - Lox_Sample_3.5 | ecosystem: Environmental > Terrestrial > Soil > Wetlands | place: USA...
GAATGCGCGCAGCGCACGGGGCTCACCGTGCGGGCCTTGCGCGTGTATGAGCGCGCAGGACTCATCCGCCCGCCCCGCTCCGCCAAAGGCTGGCGTCAGTACGGCGAGAGCGAGCTTAAGCGCTTGAATGTCATCACGACTCTCAAGTCCGTGGGCTTCTCACTGCTGCAGATCCGGCGGGCGCTCGAGAGCGAGCCGCCCTCGCTCGAGGCGCTGCTGCGCATGCAGCTCGAGGCCGCTCAGACGCGATCAGCACAGGCTCAACGAACAATCGAGCGATTGCAGCGGGCGCTGCAACGCCTTGCGGACAATGGCGGCATGTCGCTCGCAGAACTGTGCGAGCTGGTCCGCGACACAGAGCCTCCGGTCCCGGCGGCGCTGGCACGGCAATTGATCGGCGAGCGGATCACCGCGGATGAGGAACGGCGCTGGATCAATTGGTGGCGCGAGCGTCACGCCCAGGGCATGGCGCTCAATCTTTATGCGAAGGAGCAGCGGGTGCTATTTGGCTCGCTGCGCAAGCTCATGGAGAACGGCGCCTCACCGGCTGCCGCCGCGGTGCAACAGCTGATCGGCGAGTGGAACGCCCTGCTCCTCAAATACCACGTGCGTGCCTTGCTGGTCGAGGCCACCGACTGGAATGCCGAGCTCACCGGCAAATGGATCGCCCTGGGCCGGCAGCTGTCCGAGCAGACCAGTCCCTCCTCCGACCCGGTTCTCAACCGGCGCACCCGCGAGTTCTTCGTACAGGCTTTGCGCGAATCGGCGTGGTCGCGCCAGCTGACGGCGCTACTGGATGAGGCCGCAGGGCTCCTGGCACGGGGCGCACACACCGATAGCGCCGCAGCGCGGGAGCTGGTGCGGGAACTCGATGGATTGTGCCGCCGCCACCGCTTAGGCGATGCAGGGACGTTCGTGCGCTGGTCGTGCGCCCCGGGGCTGGTGCCCGAGCCGCCGGCGAGTGCGATGTCGCCCGCCGAGTATGAGCGCCGCCAGGGCGCCTGGCGCTTTCTCGAGCAGGCGAGCCGCGCTCACTGAGTCGTTGGCGTATTGCGCTCGAACAGCAGGCAGTAGATGCAGTGTGCGTCGGTGTCGTTCTCGATCCACAGCGCACGCAGCCAGGGACTTGAGCCGCGGGCCGCGGCATGCTCGAGGCGCTGATTCTCCAGATCGTGGTGTGCCACTTCAACCGCGCGACACACCTCGAAAATCTCTCGCGCGCGCTCGATCTCCACCGGTCCGCGCGGATGCAGGGTAATAGTGGCTCCGCCCTGCTCGATGCGGTCGGCGAGCACCTCGGCGTAGTGCTCCTCCCCGTCGTCGCTGAAGAGCGTGCGGTAGTACTGCACGAACTTGCCGTGCATCGAGGGCGCCGGCTCGAGCGCCGCACGTCCGAGCTCACAGCTGGCCGTGAGATCGATGCGGTCGGTGGGAAAGCCATCGCGAACGAACTGCGTACGGACCTGGTCCGCAGCGCCGAAATCGTCGAATACGGCGAGTAAGACAGCGCTCATGTCCCCCTCCTTGCAGCATCCCGTGCTGTCACCGAATGCATTAGCTTAGTCCCCCTATCACAAACGACAAGTTCGTCATGGGCTGTCAGCTTGAGCTGCGCCTTGCTGTCGGCGCGGGACTGCAATGAATCGGGCAGTTGCGGCAGTCTCTTCAAACAAAGGGGGATACACCATGCCGAAAAGCCGCAAGTCTGTGCCCGCCGCCGATGCACCGCGCAAGCTCGCGGCACCACGGTTCGCCCAACCGGAGCCGACCGAAGATCCTTCCATCTTCAAGCTGAAGCATCCTTCGGACAACGATGCCTACAAGATCATCGATCAGCTGAATGCGGAAGGTAAGCTGCATGCGCGCCCGTTCCCGGCCCCGCGCGGACGCGCGACGGAACCACGGCTCACTCTGGGCGATGTCTTCGGACCCAACGCCGCCGCGGTCAAGCGCATCAACACCGCCGGTCAGATCGTCTTCCATGCGACCGGCGACTGCGGCAGTACTCGTGGCCCGAAGACCCAGAACGAAGTCACCGACAAGATGGTGGGCGATTTCACGGAGAGCGATGCCAGGGAACTGCCGCAGTTCTGTCTGCTGCTCGGGGATATCGTCTACAACTTCGGCGAGACCGAGTATTACTACGATCAGTTCTACGAGCCGTACCGCAACTATCCGGCGCCGGTGCTCGCCGTTGCCGGCAACCACGACGGCTTGGTCTCCCCGCTCGCCCACGCGCACAGCCTTGCCGCCTACCTGCGCAATTTCTGTGCCGATCCCGCGGGCGGCTTCACGGCCACCACCGCGGCCGGCGGCCTGTCGCGCACGGCGCAGATTCAGCCCGGCGTGTTCTTCACATTCGAAGCGCCGTTCGTGCGCATCCTGGTGTTCTACAGCAACGTGCTCGAGGACCCGGGTGTCATCGCGAATGACACCATCGGCCACGCTCAGCTCGACTTCCTCGAGGCGGCGCTGAAGCGGGCGCGACAGGAGAACTACGCCGGCGCGCTCATCTTTGCCCACCATCATCCCTGCTACGCCTTCGGCGGACAGCATTCCTCCAGCACTGACATGCGCAGGCAGATGGATGCGGTCTGTGCCAGGGTGGGCTTGTGGCCGCATGCCGTGCTCGCGGGTCACGCGCATTCCTATCAGCGCTTCACGCGCCATCGCGCCGATGGCACGGACATTCCCTACCTCACCTGCGGTAACGGCGGCCACAACGTGCAGAAGCTGCGCGCGCCGGGCGGTGTGCCGCTGCGCACGCCGCAGCCGGTGCAGACGAAGACTTCAACGGAAGATGCCGTGACGTTCGAGAACTACGACGACACGAACTACGGCTATTTGAGGATTCTGGCGAGCGCGCGGCAGCTGCGTCTCGAGTATCACCCGGCGAGCGATGGCATCCAGACCAAGACTCCGGATGACAGCGTGACGGTCGATATCGCCACGCGCCGCCAGACGGTTTACACGCCCAATGACCTGGGATTTCCTGCCCGCAAGAAGATGGTGCGCAAACTGTTCGCGGCGCAGGATCGCGCCAGACGCAGGGCTAGCCTGCGCCGGGGAGCTTGAAGGTGATCTCTTTGCCGTCGGCGGTGACGAAGCCGGTAATGAAGCCGCCGTCGGCCACGTCCTTGCGCGGCGCGAAGGTCACTTTGATCTTGTCGCCCACTTTCACCATGTTCGGGCGGTAACCCATACGGTAGAAGTTGTTGACGCTGTGCCCCTCGAAGTCGATATCGCGTGTGCCCTTCGCATCCGTCACCACGAGCGTGAGGCTCATGTGTGGATTGATCACGCGGATGTCCTTGACCACACCCTCGAGGTCCTGATGCTTGGTGAAGTCGTACATCGCGGCCGAGTGGTGCGCCTGCGCGGCGCCGCTGGCCAGGAGCGCCAGCGCAAAGCTCATCACAGTCACGGCTAGGGATTTCATGTTCATGTGCTCCGCAGTCAATGAGGTGCCGCGCTCCGGGCGGCAGCGGCTTTCTTCAGATCCTCGAGATGATCGAGCCAGGTCTCCTCGTCGCACTCATACGGCAGCAGGATCCCCTTCGGATCCAGCGCCCATTTCTTCTGCCGGCTGACCGGTTCGGTGTAGAAGGCAGGATCGGTGAGCACCCAGTCATCCACCAGCACCGGAGTGCCCTTGGCGCTCTTGGTCAGGTGATAGCGCTCCAGGATCTGCGCCTGCTCGCTATGAGGATAGGAGGAGTCCTCCTGTTCCTTGAGTGAGGTGGTCTCCACCACCAGTGTGTCACCCTCCCAGTGCGCGATCGAGTAGCCATTGCGCGCCGGGACGCGATCGCCGGGCGCGATCACCTTGGAGGCGAAGTACAGGCGCCGGATCTCGCTGTGCGCCTCGTAGATGATCGTGATCTGCTCCGGACGCTGGATGATCTCCATCGGATAGCCGCCGGAGAAGGTCATCGACTCGGGCATGCCGGAGCCGAGGCAGTGCGCGCCGGGACTGTCGCCGCCCGGCCCCACGAGGGCGCGATAGGCATCGACTTTCGCCTGCGCCGCTGCGGTGAAAGGCAGCTTCGCAGGGCCCCGCTGGCGTGCCGGGGGCGGTGCGCCCGGCTCGATATACGTGGTCCAGATCCCGGAAAGATCGGGGTGTGCGGCAGGTGTCGCCGCTGGCACCATGGCGCTGAACCCCAGTGCCAGTCCAAGAGCCCACAAGCACCGTAACAATCGATACATTCGCCTTTCGCTCCTGCCTGACTCGCGCGCGATTCTACTCCGGAGCCAGGCATTTTCGGCTACTGTCGCGCCTCGCCCCGACCGCAGCGGAGTCAGAATATGAAAATACCCCCGGGAGTGAGCGCATCAGATTTCTCCGCCGCGCTCGCGCAGTTCGAGCACAGCGTCGGCCACGACTGGGTCTTCACCTCGGATGCCGACGTGGATCTTTACCGCGACGCATTCTCACCTTTTCTCGGTGAGCCTGAAGAGCGCACCGCTTCCGCCGCCGTAGCTCCTCAGTCGGTAAGCGAGGTGCAGGACATCGTGCGCATCGCCAACCGCTACAAGGTGCCGCTCTACCCGATCTCCACCGGCCGCAACCTCGGCTATGGGGGCTCGGCGCCCGCTTATTCGGGCTGCGTGGTGGTCGATCTGAAGCGCATGAACCGCGTGCTCGAGGTGAGTGAAGCGAATGCGTCGTGCCTGGTCGAGCCGGGCGTGAGCTACTTCGACCTGTATCGCAACCTGCAGGAGCGCGGCCTGAAACTGTGGGTCGATGTACCCGACCCCGGCTGGGGGAGCCTCATCGGCAATGCGCTCGATCGTGGCGGGGGCTATACGCGCTCCCAGTTCCGCAATCACTTCGATGCGCACTGCGGTATGGAGATTGTCCTGCCGAACGGCGAGCTGCTGCGCACCGGCATGGGCGCCCTGCCCGGCGCCAAGACCTGGCAGCAATACAAATCCGGCTTCGGACCCTGGATCGACGGCCTGTTCTCGCAGTCCAACTTCGGCATCGTCACCAAGATGGGCTTCTGGCTGATGCCCGAGCCGGAGGCCTACTATTCGGGCACCGTGCACGCGCCGCACCGCGACGATCTGCACAAGCTCGTCGAAGTACTCAATCAGGTGGAAAACGGCGGCATCACTAATGGCATGCCGGATCTGGGCAGTACGCTGCTCGGCATCCAGATGATCGAGGATTACGCGCGCTCGATGGACGACAAGCCCGCTGCAGCGCCCGATCCCGAGCTCGCCCGGCTGCGCGATCAGGCCGAAGCCGGTCAGCACGCGCCGCTCGAGGCCTACGGGCAGAAGCACGGCCTGTCCTACTGGAGCGTGCGGCTGAAGTTTTACGGCCCGGCCAAAGTGATTGCCGCACAGTGGGAACACTGCAAGGAGAAGTTTGCGGCCATCGCAGGCGCGCGCTTCCAGGACGGCGAGCTCATCCGCCTGCCGCTCACGCCCGCCCAGCGGCAAAGCGTGCACTTCCCGGAGTTCGGCATTCCCACCCTCAACATGTTCTCGATCGGCGCTCGCTCGAGCAGCAACCCCAACCCCACCCACGGCCACATGTGGTTCTCGCCGATCATTCCGCGCACGGCCGAAGCCGTGTTCGAGGCCAATCGTGTGTTTGCCGCCGCCGCGCGGGAATTCCAGCTGCCGCTGCTGCGATTCAGCCTGCCGTCCTGCTACTGGGAACGGGCGTTCATCTTCATCTTCGGCTTTCCGGTGACGACCGACATCGCGACCAATCGCAGGAACCGCACGACGTTCTACAAGATGATCGAGCTCGCCGCGCAGCACGGCTGGGGCGAGTACCGCACCGCTCCCGCATACCAGGACGCCGTGCTGGATGTCTACTCATTCAACAATCACGCGCTGCGACGCTTCCACGAGAGCGTCAAGGACGCACTCGATCCCAACGGCATCCTCTCGCCCGGCCGTTACGGGATCTGGCCGCGCCATCTGAGGAAGCCGTCATGAGACTGCGCACGCATCTGCCCTCGCTGACCGGGCTCACGGTGGTGGTACTCGCCCTGGCCGCTCACGGCCAAACCCCGAAACCCACGCCGCCCGCGACGGCCGCGCCTCCTATTTCCTGGACTCCGGCCACTGTGGTTGTACGGCCCGATCAGCCGCGCGGCTATGTGCAGTTCCAGCTCGCCTGCGCCGTGTGTCACGGCGCAGGCGCCGCGCGTCCCGGCACGCGGGCGCTCGCGGTGAAGTATCAGGGCAAGCTGCCCGCGCGGCTCGAGGAGCGTACGGATCTGTCCGCCGACTATGTCAGGACAACGGTGCGCCACGGGGTGAGCGTGATGCCCTTCTTCCGCAAGACCGAATTGAGCGACGCGGAGCTGGAGGCGATCGTCGCCTACCTGACCCGCAAGCGAGGCTAGCTGAGGCGCCGCGTCAGGGCACGATAACCCACGGCCGCAAGGAAGGTGCCGACAATGGCGACGGCCAGCAGCAGCAGGAGCTGACGGAACAGGTGGTCCTCGAGATCCGCCACGTGCGCTGCGGCATCCCTGGTCACGGTCTGCATGGCCGGCAAAGCCTGATCGAGGTGCTGGGCGAGCGTATCGAGCTGCTGCATCGTGCCGGATAGCGCGCGCACGGCTTCAGTGTACTCGCGAATATCGAACGGCCGTCCCGCCGGTGCTTTCGGCGCCGCGGCAGACTGGCTCGCCAACCGCTGGGTAATGTGATCCACGGCCTCCAGCGCGCCGTGCAGCGCAGTCGCTGTATCGGTCCCCGCCTGCAGCGTCGCACGCAGGTTCTCACTCAGATGACCGATGCTCTCGCCATGGTCGTTGAGCTCGCCCATGAGCTGGCGCACCAGCGCCTCGCGCTCCTTGTCCAGCACCTGCGGCAGCGTCTGCGACAGCCGGTCCGCTGCGCTGCCAACGAGCGAGGCGCGGCTCACATCGCCCAGGACCTGCTGCGTCTCCGGCATGACGGCGAGCTGATCCGAAATCAGTTGCACGCGCAGGTCGATGATCGCCGGCATACGCTGGACATAGAAGATCGAGCGCTCGGCGAGATCGCGCGTCTGCGCGATCTCACGCACGGCCGGATCGAGACCATTCAGCGGGTCCAGTCCCACGAGCGAGAGCAATCCGCCCGAGGAGCGCTGGTCTTCACCCGCCGTGTAATTGAAGGACTTGGCGAGGTCGCTCAAGTGGATGTACGCCACCGAACGCACATCGGGATTGGCGGCGCGCCAACGACTAATGATTTCGTGCAGCTGCATCAGCTGCGTGTCCGTCAGTCGACCCTGCAGCATCTCCCAGGCGGAGCTCTCGAGCGCCTTTGAGGCAGCCTGGAGCGGTCGGGCGCGCTCGCCGTAGAGATGCTTGGCCCACAGATCATCGAGCACCATGCGGCTCAAAGTCGCGAGCACGACCATGTCGATGGCATTGGTGACCGGATTCGGGCCCGTCGCGATGGTGTAGGCGGACTCGGACTGCTCCACGGCCCATTCCCGGCCGCGCAGTCGTACCTGAGTGGTAGGCGAGTCGCCGGTGAAGCGTTGCACCGCCTCACGCGTGCGCCCGGCATACGCGTCGGCAAAGCGCATGACCTCCAGTCCCAGCGCATGCACGTCCGCCGCCCGTTGTTCGGATTCGCGGTGCTTCGGGGACAGCTTCTGGAACGTCGAGCAGGCGGCGAGCGCACTCACCAGAACGATACTCATCTGCCGTAGCAGCACGGCTGCGCGCCCTTTGCTCATGTGCTGATCCTGGGCCAAAACGGGGGGATCGTGCAAACTCCTCTGCCTCATGCTCAATTTTGCCGATGTCAGTCTGCGCCGCGGTGCGCGCGTGCTCTTCTCGCACGCGAGCTTCAGTCTCTACCGCGGCGAGAAGGTGGGAATTACAGGGGAGAACGGCAGCGGCAAGTCAAGCCTGCTCGCGCTGATACGAGGCGAGCTGCAGGCGGACGCGGGCAGCTTTGAGATGCCGCCGGGCCTTGCGGTGGCGCATGTTGCCCAGGAGCTCGGTCCAAGCGAGCGGCCGGCGCTGGAATTTGCGCTCGACGGCGATACCGCCCTGCGCGAGATTGAGCGGGAGATTTCACGTGCCGAGGCTCATCACGAGGGTGCGCGGCTCGGGGAGCTGCATGCCCGGTACGGCGCCATCGGTGGCTACGATGCGCGTAGCCGCGCCGGCCGGCTCCTGCATGGCCTGGGTTTTTCGCCCGCGGATGAGGCCCGGCCGGTGCGCGAGTTCTCCGGCGGCTGGCGCGTGCGCCTGAATCTCGCGCAGGCGCTGATGTGCCGTTCGGACCTGCTGCTCCTGGATGAGCCGACCAATCACCTCGACCTCGATGCGATCCTGTGGCTCGAGGGCTGGCTGCGCGAGTATCCCGGGACCCTGCTGCTGATCTCGCACGATCGCGAGTTCCTCGATCGCATCGCCACCCGCATCGTCAATCTCGAGCACGGCACGGCGCGCGCCTATCGTGGCAACTACAGCGCCTTCGAGGAGCAGCGCGCCGCGGAGCTTGCCCAGCAAGCCTCGCTCTACACGCGCCAGCAGCGCGAGATCGCGCATATGCAGTCCTTCATCACCCGCTTTCGCGCCAAAGCGACCAAGGCGCGGCAGGCGCAAAGTCGCCTCAAGGCGCTCGAGCGCATGGAACGCATTGCTCCGGCGCACGTCGACAGCGCCTTCGAATTCGAATTCGCACCCCCGGAGAAGCTGCCGCGGCCGCTCCTGGTGCTCGAGGAGGCGGTCGCGGGCTATGACGGGCGCGTGCTGCTTGCGGATCTGAATCTCACGCTGCTGCCGGGAGACCGGCTGGCGCTCCTGGGGCGAAACGGCGCCGGCAAATCCACGCTGATGAAGCTCCTCGCCGGGGAGCTGGAGCTGCTCGGCGGCCGGCGGACGGAATCGCGCGATCTCGCCATCGGCTACTTCGCGCAGCACCAGTTGGAGCAGCTTTTGCCCGAAGAGACACCCATGGCCGCGCTGCTGCGCGTCGGCGGCTCGCGCGCGGCGCGCGCCGAGGAGCAGGTGCTGCGCGATTTCCTCGGCGGTTTCGGCTTTCGGGGCGAGCGGGTGTTCGAGCGCATTGCGCCGTTCTCAGGCGGCGAGAAGGCGCGGCTGGTCCTCGCTCTCATGGTCTATCAGCGCCCGAACCTGCTGTTGCTCGATGAGCCCACCAATCACCTCGACCTCGAGATGCGCCAGGCACTGGCAGTCGCGCTGCAGGACTTCGCAGGCGCGGTGGTTCTCGTCTCGCACGATCGGCACCTGTTGCGCACCGTCGCCGATGAGTTTCGCATCGTGCATGGCGGGCGGGCGCAGCTCTTCGAGGGCGATCTGGAGGACTACGCCGCCTGGCTGAGCGCCGCCGACAGCGCAAGCCCCGGCGACGGGGAGCAGAATCCTCGGGTCGATGCGGGCGTCGGTGCGGACAGCGCCGCAGCGCGCCGTCAGCGGCGTCGCGATGCCGCGGCGCGTCGCAGCCGACTCGCGCCGCTCAAAGCCGAGGTCGCCCGCTTCGATGCGCAGCTCGCTCGCCTGGCCGGAGAAGCGGCGCGATTGCAGAGCCAGCTCGCGGCGCCCGAGATCTACGCCGCGGCGGCGCGCGAGCAGCTGCACCGCGCCCTCGAGCGCCAGCGCGAGCTGGCGCGCGCGACTACTGAGGCCGAGGGTGGCTGGCTTAAGGCGAGCGAGGAGCTGGAGCAGACGCTGCGCTCGCTCGACGCCGAGTAATATTAGCGCCCGACCGACGCATTTCACGGGGACTGCACTCATGCTCAAGCTTTACCACGCCGAGCCGCTGGCCAATTCGCTGAAGGCGCTCATTCCTCTGAAGGAGAAGAATCTGCCCTTCGAGAGCGTCTACGTGGACCTGCACAAGTTCGAACAGCACGAGCCCTGGTTCGTGAAGCTCAATCCGGAAGGCCAGGTGCCTGTGCTCGAACACGACGGCGCCATCATCACGCACTCCACCATCATCGGTGAGTATCTGGAGGATGCCTTCCCGGACACGCCGGCTCTGCGCCCCGCCGATGCGCTCGGCAAGGCGCGCATGCGCTACTGGAACAAGTTTGTCGATGAGCACGTCCTCAATTACGTCTCGATGCACGGCTGGCACCGCATGGTGAGCATCATCGCCCGCTCGGTCGAAAGCGGTGAGTTCGAAAAGCTCCTGGCGCGCATCCCCTTGCACGAACAGCGCGAAAAGTGGAAGGCGGCGCGCTCGGGCTTCAGCCAGAGCGATCTGGACAACGCCACACGCAAGATCAGCGTCGCGATCGACAAGGTCGAGAAGCAGCTCGGGGAGACACCCTGGCTCGCCGGACCGGCATTCAGCCTCGCCGATGTGAATTTCTTCACCTCCTGCGGCGTCGCGCTGGCGCGCATGTTTCCGGAGATGAAGATCGAGTCACGCGCACCGCGCCTGACGCAGTGGGTCGAGCGCGTGCGCGAGCGGCCGGGCGTGAAGGCAGCGCTCGCAATGCCCGATCACACCAACCCGGCGCTGCGCACCTTCTCGGGCGCGCGCTGAGGTGCCGCGCGCGGCACGTCTCACGCGCCGCGTAAGAGGGCGGCGATCTCCTTGAACGAGCGCGATTCCGCCACGTCCTCTGCCGAGGCGTGATCGCGGTTGCGCAGGCGCGTGCTCGCCCCCGCGGCGAGCAGCTGTCGCACGATGGCGGCGTCGCCCTTGCGCGCGGCGACGATCAGGGGCGTGTCGCCGAATTCGTTCTGCGTGTCCCTCGTGGCGTGAGCCGCGAGAAGCTTCTCAATCACCCCGCCACGTCCCTGGTTGGCAGCGATGTGGAGGGCCGTGTCGCCGCGTCGCGTCTGCGCATCGATCGAGGCGCCTTTGGCGAGCAGCAGCTCGGCCACATCGGCACGACCCGCGGCGCTCGCCGTCGCAAGCGGAGCTTCGCCGGCCGCATCGGCGAGGTTCACATCCGCACGATGATCGAGGAGTAACTGCACGGTCTGCAGCGCCCCGAAATGGGCCGCATACCAAAGCGCCGTGCGCCCGGCCTTATCCTGCAGCTCGAGCTGCGCGCCGGCCTCGATCAGGCGCCGTGCCAGTGACGCATCGCTTGCGCGTACTGCCAGCATCAGCGCATCGAGACCCGCCGGATCCTGCGTATTCACCCGCGCGTGCGCATCGAGCAGCATGCCGACAATGGCGCTGTGACCGCTCTTGACTGCCGTGAGCAGGATCGGCTCGGTAGCGCCTTGCGGCTCAATGGGCGGGGCGCCCCCGGCGAGCAGCGCCCCCACTATCTCGTCGCGTCCGGCTCGAATCGCCAGCAGCAACGCGGAGTCGCCCCGGCGATCCGTGGCGGTGGCATGAGCGCCAGCCGCCAGCAGCCGCTCCACCTGGGGCTTCTCTCCGGCGATCACCGCGGCATTGAGCGCGGGAGTACCCTCCGATGAAGCCTCATTGGCGTTCGCGCCGCGCGCAAGCTCGCCATCGAGCAGTGATGTTTCGGGCTTGACGGCTGCGACCAGCAGATCCGGCCAGCCCGCGTACAGATCCTTCTGCGCGGCTGCGGCACGCTGCACGCGGCCCGGACTTGCACTGACGATCGCCCTGCTCGGCAGCGCCATGGCGCCAGCCTCTCTCAGCCGCTCGGCCACGAGCGAAGCGCCGCTCCAGAGCGCGAAGTCCAGTGCCGACCAACCCTGGGCATTGCGTGGCGCGACCGTAGCGCCCGCGCTCAGCAGTCGCGTGACGATCGCCTCGCGGCCGCTCCGCGCGGCATGCATCAGTACCGTGTTGCCTGCCTGATCGGCGGAGTTTGGGTTCGCGCGCGCCCGTAGCAGCGCATCCACGCTGTCGACACTCGCCGATTCCGCGGCCAGCATGAGGGGCGTGATGCCGAAGCTATCCGCCGCATCGGCCACCGCGCCGTCCGCGAGCAGCGCCATCACGGCCTGCGCCTGTCCGGCTTCGGCCGCTCGCGCGAGCGCGCCTCGCCCAAACTCATCGCGAGCGGCAACGCTTGCGGCATCTGCCAAGGTGTTCACGCTCGCGACATCGCCTAATGCGGCCGCAAGCCACAGCGCCTCGCGCCGCAGTTGGGCGCTGGCGGGCTTCGCGCTCGTATGCGCAGCATCGCCCGCCGTGCCGGCGGTAGAGCCGACCGGCGCGTAGCCAAGTTCGCGCGAGCGCGCGTACCAGCGCTCCGCGCCTGCCCGATCCGGTGGATTCGCGCTCTCGAGCAACGTCGCGAGACTGAAGGCCGCCTTGGCGCTGCCGAGTCCCGCGGCCTTCTCGAGCGCGGCTCGCGCCTGGGCCTCATCGCGCGGTCCGTCGAGCCCATTCAAGTAGAAGACGCCCAGCAGGTACTGAGCGTCGGCGTTACCCGCCGCGGCAAGGCGCGCGAGCTCGGCCGCCGCGCCGTGAAAGTCCTTGAGGCGGATATCGGCTTTGGCGGCCGCGAGCGGATCCTCCGCTTGCGTCGCGCCGCTCACTGCTGCCAGACAGCGCACGCTGAGCAGCGCGAGTGCGGCGCACAGGAGTGCCCCGCATGCGCACTCAGGCCGTGCCATATTTCTTCTCGACGGCGATGCCGGCGCGCTGCAGGAACTCGCTCGGCAGCACGCCGCCGGCATTGACGATCACCGCATCGTTGTGGACCTGACGCAGCTGCCCGGCCTGCTCGAGCGCCACGGACTGCGCACTGATGTGCTTCACGACCGAATTAAGCTGCACCTGCAGTGTGCCACTCTGCTCGGCCCTGGTGATGCGCGCGCGATTGCCGGGCTTGGCCCGATCGAAGGCGGCGCCTCGGTAGGAGAGCACCACGCTCTTCCCCCCGGCTTCGGCGATGCTCGCAGCCGCCTCCAGCGCGCTGTCGCCGCCGCCCACGACGAGCACGTTCTGCCCCGCGTATTGTTCCGGATCGATCAGGCGGTAGACGACTTTCGGCAGCTCTTCCCCGGGCACGCCCAGCTTGCGCGGTGTGCCGCGCCGGCCGATCGCCAGCAGCACGCTGTGCGTGCGGTACTCGGCGCCGGCCGTTTTGACGACGAATCCCGCACCCTGGGGCCGGATATCCTCAACGCGCTCGCGATAGTTGATCCTCACTCCGGTCTTGCGCTCCGCCTCGCGCCAGAATTCCAGCAGCGCCTCCTTGCTCGTCTGACGCAAATTGATCTTACCGACCAGCGGCACCGTCGCCGGAGCGGTCATCACGAGCTTGCCGCGCGGATATTGAAACACGCAACCGCCGAGGGACTCCTGCTCGACGGTGACGAAGCGCATGCGGTGGGAGAGAGCCGTGAGGGAGGCGGCAAAGCCCGCAGGCCCGGCACCGACGATCACCACATCGAGCAGCTCACCGCCGCTCGGGCGCGCGGCCCGGATCGCCTCGATGGCCTGCCGACCCTGCTCGAGCGCATTGCGAATGAGTCCCATGCCACCGAGCTCACCTGCGATGAAGATGCCCTTCACGCTGGTCTCAAAGCGTGGCGTGAGCACGGGTATCTCCACGCCGCGACGCTCGCTGCCGAACACCAGTGTGATGGCCTCGACCGGGCAGGCGCTCTTGCAGGCGCCGTGGCCAATACATTCGCTGGGACTCACCAACACGGCGCGTCCGCGGATGATGCCGAGCACATGATGCTCGGGCTCCTCGGGGCAGGCCTTCACGCACGAGCCACAGCCGATGCAGCGATTGGGATCAATGACCGGGTGCAGCGATGCCGGCTCGATCAGACCTGCTTCGCGCGCATTCTGGTGCGTGACTTCACTGTGCTGCTCCAGGCGCGCCCTGCGCCGCGTAAACCAGATCAGGAGCGCGAGCGAGGGTACCCCGTAGATGATCCAGATCAGGTAGTCCATGCGCGCGCCGCGGCCCAGAGTTAGTTGAGGCGAGTCTCACGTGCCGTGAGATATCACTTCCGTGAACGAAAACACATAAATCGAGCCTTTCCAGCATTGCCCGGCGGCGTCGACCGACGCACCCTACAACAGGCGTGTGGTCGCTGTGAACCCACTGATTCCATTGACCTTTGTCGGACTTTGGAGACAGCTCGTCGGCGGCCCGCGACGGTTTGAAGAGCTTACATTTTGACATTATGGTAGCGCTTAGGTCTCCGTTCGAACGCACGCGGACCTCATCGCGGAGAGTGTTTGAATGAGTGTTTGGTTCTGGTTCATCGCGGGACTCCTCGCAGGTCTCGTGATCGCGACCATTGCGATGCATTTATGGAGCGCGTCAGCCGGCGCCTCGCGCCCACTGCTGCTGCGCGGCCTGTACGCCGGTGGCCTCATCGCGGCATTCGCAGGCGCCGCCGTTGCGATCTACCTGGCACTCGGCTCGCCGCATTTACTCGCACCGCCCGCTGGTACGATCGGCGCGGCGCGGGCCGGTGGCTCCCAGAGCACATCGCCCGCGAAGTCGATGGAGGCGGAAGTCGCGGGGCTCGAGGCGCGCCTCGCGCGCGATGGCGGCAGCCGCGCTGACTGGCAGCTGCTCGCTCAATCCTACGATTTTCTGGGCCGCGCGGAGGATGCACAGCGCGCACGCGCGAAGGCCGACGCCGCAGTTGCCGCGGGTGCTTCCCCCGCGGCAACCGCGGCCAGCACGGCCCCGAGCGCCGCTGCGACGCTCTCCGAACTCGAGAAGCAGGTCCAGGTTCACCCCACGAGCGTTGCCGCCTGGCACGCGCTTGCCGACAGCTATCGCACCCAGCGGCAGTTTGCGCAGGCGGGTGCCGCCTACTCGAAACTCATCACGCTGCACGGCATGACGGCCGACTCCTGGGCCGACTACGCGGATGTCGCCGCATCGCTCAATCACGGCTCCCTCGCCGGCGCACCGGCGCAGGCCATCGAGAATGCGCTGAAGCTCGACGCCAGGCAGCCGAAGGCGTTGTGGCTCAAGGCGAGCTTCGCACTCGAGCAACATCGCTACCGCGACGCCCTTGGGCTGTGGCAGCAGTTGCGCGCAGCGCTGCCGCCTGACAGCAGCGATGTGCGCATCGTCGATGCCAATATCGCCGAGGCGAGCCGGCTCGCCGGTGCGCCCGCATCTGCATCCGCGTCGCCGGCCGCAAGCGCTGTCTTCATTGCCGGCACCGTGGCAATCGACAGCCACCTCGCCGCGCGCGTCGATCCGGCAGCCACACTCTTTATCTTCGCCAAGGCGGCCGACTCACCGGGTCCGCCGCTCGCGGTGCTGCGCGAACCGGCGAGCGGCTGGCCCGTGAGCTTCCGCCTCGATGACTCCCTCGCCATGATCCCCGGACGCGTGTTGTCGCAGTTCGACAAGGTGATCGTGGAGGCCCGGATCTCGCGCAGCGGTCAGGCGAGCCCGGCAGCGGGCGATCTCTACGTGACCAGCGCGATCGTGCAGCCGGCGGCGGGCAAGAAGCTGGCGCTGGTCATCAATCGGGAGATCGGATGAGCAGCGCCGCGCGCAATTCGATGCCCGTTAAGCTCGCGGGGGATTCGCTCGCGCCGGCGAGCCGCGCGCACCGGCCGGCCGCACCTGCAGCGCCCGCAGCCAAGCGCCGCCTGTTCACGGCCGTCAGCGTGTTCTCACTGGTAGTGATCGCGCTGCTCGTATTTGGCTGGGAGGCGCCTACCGAGCGCTACATCTCGCCGCGTCACGGTCTGGGCTACGCGCTCGGCATCACCGGCGGCAGCCTCATGCTGGCGCTGTTCTTGTATTCGGCGCGCAAGCGCATCCCGTTCCTGCAGTTCCTGGGACCCGCCACCGAGTGGTTCCGCATCCACATGGTGCTCGGGATCTTAGGTCCCCTGTGCATCCTGTATCACTGCAACTTCAGCCTCGGCGCCACCAACAGCAACGTTGCCCTGATCAGCATGCTCACCGTGGCCGGCAGCGGACTCATCGGCCGCTACATCTACGCGCACATCCATGCGGGCCTGTACGGCCGCAAGCTGAACCTCGAGGAGCTGCACGCCGGAGCGGCGGGCCTGCGCAGCCTCTCGGGCACGATCGACTTTCTGCCCGATCTGCTCGATCGGCTCGAAGCGGTGGAACAACGCCTGCTGAACGCGGGCCCCAGCCTTCCCCTGCTCGGCGTCCTGCGGCCGGTGGTGATTGCCTCACATGCGCTCTTCGGCCGCTGGCGACTGCATGGCTACATCCGCAAGGCGCTGCGCGAGGCGGCCCGCACCTCGAGACCCATCAAATGGGAGCTCAAGCGCCTGAAGCGCACCGCCTGCGCATACGTCGACCGCCGCCTGGCGAGCACCCGCCGCGTTGCAGAATTTCAGGGCTTCGAGCGGCTGTTCTCGCTGTGGCATGCGCTGCACCTGCCGCTGATCGCCATCCTGATCGCGGCGGTCGTGGTGCACATCATCGCGGTAAACGTTTACTGAAGGGCGCACAACGGTCGCACGCATGCGAGGCAGCCAATGTTGCACACGCACAGTACTCGCCCTACTCATCGCACTGCTGGCATCACAGAAGGGTGAGGCCGCGAATCCCAGCGTGCTGCTGATGCCCGGCAAGCTCAGCACCTATCACCAGAAATACGAGGAGCAGTGCGTCAGCTGCCACGACCGCAGCGACCGCAGCCGCCAGACGAGCTTGTGCCGCGATTGCCACAAGGACATCGATGCGGACATCCGCCAGGCGCGCGGCTTTCACGGCCGTCTGCAGGGCATTGCGGTAGCGCAGTGCCGCGCCTGCCATTCCGAGCACCTCGGACGCGCCGCGGATATCGTCAAGTTGAGCCCTGAGCAGTTCGATCATGCGCTGACGAGCTTTCCACTACAGGGCGCACACGCGGCGCTGCAATGCTCGAGTTGCCATCAGGCGCGCGCGCGCTACCGCGACGCCCCACACGAGTGCATCGGTTGCCATCGCGCCGAGGAGCCGCATGAGGGACGCCTCGGGCGGGACTGCGCTGCCTGTCACCAGCCGAATGGCTGGCGCCAGGTAAGCTACGATCACAGTAAGACCGCCTTTCCGCTGCATGATAAGCACGCCAGCGTTGCCTGCGCGGCCTGTCACTTCGGCAATCGCTATCGCGGCACACCGCAGCAGTGCGTCTCCTGCCATGCGCCGGATGACGTGCATCACGGCGAGCGCGGCCCGCGCTGCGCCGACTGCCACACGACGGCCGGCTGGAAGAGTGCGAAGTTCGATCATGCCAGGGAGACCGGCTTTGCGCTCGAGGGAGCGCACGCGCACATCGACTGCCAGGGCTGCCACCGCTCGGGCGATCTGAAGCAGAAGATTCCGCGCGACTGTCACGGCTGCCATGAGGGACAGGACCCACACGCCGGCCGCCTGGGCGTGACGTGCGACAGCTGCCACGGCAATGAGAAGTGGCGGCCCGCGAATTTCGATCACAGCCGCGATGGGCATTGGGAGCTGGTCGGCCGCCATCAGCGCATCGATTGCCACGCCTGCCATACCGCCGCCGTGGCGACCCAGAAGCTCTCGCAGAGCTGCGCTTCCTGTCACCAGGCGAGCGACGTTCACGCAGGCTCGCTCGGCACGCAGTGCGAGCAGTGCCACACGCCCGAGGGCTGGCGAACATCGGTCGTCTTCGACCACGACCTCACGCGTTTCCCACTGGTGGGTTTGCACGTCGCGGTGCCGTGCGAGGGCTGCCACCTCACGCGCCAGTACCGCGACACCGGCCATCAGTGCATCGACTGCCATCGTCGCGATGACGTCCACCATGGCAATCTCGGCAGCGACTGCGCTCGCTGTCACTCCCCGAACGGCTGGCGGATCTGGGAGTTCGACCACGGCAAGCAGACCGGATTCGCGCTGAGCGGAGCGCACGGCAAGCTCGCCTGTGTCGCCTGCCATCGCCAGCCGGCGGATGTCGTGAAGCTGAAGCCCGCTTGCGTCGCCTGCCATGCGGCTGACGATGTGCACCTCGGGCAGTTCGGACAGCAGTGCGATCGCTGTCATTCGAGCGTGACGTTCAAGGGGGCGCGCCAGCGCTAAGGTCACGCATGCGCATCGCCACCCCCCTGCTGCGCCTCACCCTGCCGCTCATCGTGGCGGCAGTGCTTGCGCCGCTTGCTCGCGCAGCAGACCCGCGCACGCCATTCGATCACCTGACGACGGGATTCGAGCTCACGGGCCAGCACCGCGATCTGCCGTGCGAGTCCTGTCATGCAAATGCCGTCTTCCGCGGCACGCCGACCGACTGCGGCAGCTGTCACGGTGTCGGCACGCAGATTCGCGCCACCGCCAAACCGGCCAATCACATTCTGTCCACCGACCAGTGCGATGCCTGCCATACGGCGATCGCCTTCAAGCCCGCGGTCAACTTCGATCACTCCCAGGCGCGCGGCAGCTGCTCGAGCTGCCACAACGGCGTGCAGGCGCAAGGCAAGGGGCCGACCCACATCGATACCAACCTCGAGTGCGACGCCTGCCACTCAACGATCGGGTGGGCGGGCGCGATCTTCAGTCACGAGGGGATTACGAGCGGCTGCGCCGCCTGTCACAACGGCGTGCAGGCGACCGGTATGCCCGCCACCCACATCCCGACCAGTGGCGCGGCCTGCGAGCTGTGTCACTCGACCAGCAACTTCACGAGCTTCTCGGGCACCACGATGAACCACGCCGCGGTCAGCGGCGTGCCGTGCGCCAGTTGTCACGAGGCTGGAATGAGTTTCTTCGGCGTGAAGATCGTGACGCGGCCACCGGCGCCGCATCCGACTACCGGCGACTGCGGCACCTGTCACCTGTCGACCGCCTCGTTCACGGCCGGTGCGCTGCAGCCGGCCAATCACATCCCCACAACGCAGACCTGCACGTTGTGCCATTCGAACCCGGCCGACTTCAGCATCTACGTGATGAGTCATCAGGGTATCTCCAGCGGTTGCGCGAGCTGCCATGCTGCAGGACTCGCGTTCGCGAACATCGCCCCGCCGCTGCTCAAGGAGATGCCGTCGAATCACGTGCCCACGAGCCGCCCGTGCGAGACCTGTCACTCGGCGACGAACTTCACGAGCTTCGCCGGCACGAGCATGAATCACGCCGGCATCTCAAGTGGCTGCCCCGCGTGTCACGCCGCAGGCCTCAGTTTCGTCGCGCCGGTGGTGACCGAGCCCGCCGGCCACATTCCGGTGGGCACGGTGGATTGTGTGAGCTGCCACTCGGCGACGAACTTCGCGACCTTCGCGGGCACGGCAATGAATCACGCTCAGTTCACCACCAACTGCATTGCGTGCCATGGCGCCGGCCTGACCTTCATGGGCACACCGCCCGTGGTGACGATTCCCGCGAATCACATTCCCACGGGCGCGATCGCGTGCGAGGGCTGTCACTCGACGAGCAACTTCACGAGCTTCGCGGGCACGGCGATGAATCACGCGGTGGTGACGCTGATCGCCTGCTCGACCTGTCATGAGGCGGGCAAGGCTTTCGTGGGGTCCCCGCCCATCGTCACACGTCCGCCGCTGCCGCACGTGCAGGCGGAGGAATGCTCCGACTGCCATTCGACCATCACGTTCGCGAACGCGACCAACTATCCCTCGAATCACATCCCGCTGCCGAACGCAGCCTCGGCCAACTGCGCGCAGTGTCACTCGAGCGCGCCGAACTACGCGCCCTACACCATGGATCACAGCGTTGTGACGGGAACGCCGTGCGCGACCTGCCATGGCGCGAGTGCGAGCTTTGCCAACATGGCGCCGCCGACGCTCAAAGTCCTGCCCGCGACGCACATTCCGGTCGGCACCCTGACATGTGAGAGTTGTCACTCGGCGAGCAATTTCTCGACGTTCTCCGGCACGGCGATGAACCATGCAGCAGTCGCCGGTGTCGCCTGCGCGAGCTGTCACGGCGCGGGCAAGAGCTTCTACGGCTCCCCGGCCGTGGTCACCGAACCCGCGACTCACATCCCCATTGGCAGCACAGCCTGTGAGAGCTGCCATTCGAAGACCAACTTCACGAGCTTCTCCGGCACGGCGATGAACCACAGCGGGTTCACGACCAATTGCATCGCCTGCCATGGTTCGGGCCTGTCCTTCGTCGGCGCGCCCCCCGTGGTGACCTTCCCCGCCAATCACATCCCCACGGGCACGATCGCGTGCGAGGGCTGTCACTCGACGAGCACCTTCACGACCTTCTCGGGCACCGCCATGAATCACTCGGTGGCGACCTCAATCCCGTGCTCGAGCTGTCACGAGGCAGGCAAGAGCTTTGTCGGCTCCCCGCCCATCGTCACGCGCCCGCCACCGCCGCACGTCACCGGCGGTGAATGCTCGGTGTGCCACTTCTCAACTACGAGCTTCCTGGGCGCAAGCAATCTGCCGCCCAATCACATCCCGCTGCCGGCAGCCGACGGCTCGAACTGCGCGCTGTGTCATTCGAACCAGAACGACTTCAGCGTCTATGCGATGAACCACATCAACGTCACGAGCAACTGCGCGCAGTGTCATGCGGCCGGGTCGAGCTTCGCGAACATTGCCCCGCCCGCACTTAAAGTCCTGCCCGCCGGCCATATCCCTGTCGGCACGACGGCCTGCGAGAGCTGCCACGCGGCGACGAATTTCGCGACCTTCGCCGGCACCGCCATGAATCATGCCGCCTTCAAGACCAACTGCATCGCCTGCCATGGCGCGGGGCTTACCTTCACCGGCTCACCGGCAGTGAAGACGTTCCCGTCGAATCACATTCCCACCGGCACGATCGCCTGCGAAGGCTGCCACTCGACCAGCAATTTCACGAGCTTCGCCGGCACCGCCATGAACCATGCCGTGGTGAGCGCCATCGCCTGCGCGAGCTGTCACGCCACCGGCCTGAGCTTCGTCGGCTCTCCGGCCGTGGTCACCGAACCGGCCAACCACATCCCGATCGGCAGCACGGCGTGCACCTCGTGCCACTCGAGCAGCAACTTCTCGACCTTCTCGGGCACGGCGATGAACCACGCCGGGTTCTCGACCAATTGCATTACCTGCCACGGCGCCGGCTTGACGTTCGCCGGATTGCCGGCCGTGAAGACCTTCCCGTCAAATCACATTCCCACGGGGACCATTGCCTGCGAGAGCTGCCACTCGACGAGCAACTTCAGCACGTTCTCGGGCACTGCCATGAACCACACCGTGGTGACGTCGATCGCCTGCTCGACCTGCCATGAGGCGGGCAAGAGCTTCGTCGGCTCCCCGGCCATCGTGACGCGCCCGCCATCACCGCACGTCGCAACGGGCGAGTGCTCCAACTGCCACTTCTCGACGACGACCTTCTCCGGCGCGACCAGCATGCCGCCGAATCACATTCCGGTGCCGGCGGCTGACGGCACCAACTGCTCGCTGTGTCACACCAATGCCAGCGACTACAGCGTCTTCAAGATGAGTCACGCGAACATCACGTCCAACTGCGCCCAGTGTCACGGCGCGGGGCTGTCTTTCGCCAACATCGCGCCCCCGACGCTGAAGGAGCCGCCGACGGGTCCGCCTGCCCACATTCCGACGGGCTCGATCGCGTGCGAGCAATGCCACTCGGTGACCAACTTCACAAGCTTCGCCGGCACGATCATGAAGCACGCGGCCGTGCGTGCTCAGGCCTGCGACAGCTGCCACGAGCGCGGCATGGCGTGGTACGGCGAGCCAAACCTGTGGGTGCGTCCGGAGGCGAGCCATCACAAGGGTCTGGACTGCGGGGGCTCGGGCTGCCACACCTCGAGGGACAAACGCGCGTTGCGTCCGACGGCTGTCGTCAAACCGACCGCGAAGGCGAGCGCAACGCAGACGACTTCGGCGGCGCCGACGGCGCGCACCTCCCAAAGTGCCGTGCGGGTCATCGCGACGTCCGCCGACGGTCCGGCCGGCAGGGCCGCCGGTGCGTCTCTGGCTTCGGCAGCCGGTCCGTTCGATCACCGCCAGCTCGCAGGTGCCGCCTGCAGCAGCTGTCACAACGATGCCCGCGGCAATGGACGCCCGGCCGGACACATTCCGACGAGCACGGCGTGCGAGGCCTGCCACACCACACTCGCCTGGCTGCCAGTGCGCGCCGTCGATCACACCCAGGTCAAGGGCAGCTGCAGCGCCTGCCACAACGGCGCGCTCGCCACCGGCAAGCCCTCCTCCCACATCGCTTCGGGCACGGCCTGCGAGAGCTGTCATACGACCAACGCCTGGACGCCGGCGCGCGTTGACCACCGGGCACTCACGGCCCCCAGTTGCACCAGCTGCCATGATGCCGTGCATGCGATCGGCATGCCCCGCAACCACGTACCCACCACCCAGCAGTGCAGTGCCTGCCATGGCACGCTCGCCTGGCGGCCGGCACGCCTGGATCACTCGGCGCTCACGACGAATTGCGCGCGCTGCCACAATGGCACGATCGCGACAGGGCTGTCGCCGTCGCACTTGAGCACCCCGCGCGATTGCGCCACCTGCCACAGCTATCCGGATTGGCGTCAGGTGAGCTTCCGTCATACCAGCGCGGCCTACCCGGGCGAGCACCGCGGACCGCTCGAGTGCGCGGCCTGCCACACGAGCAACACCGAGCAGGTGCCCTACAGCTCTCCCGCCAACGCCGGAACCTGCGCCGGCTGCCACGCCAAGGACTTCAGATCCGACGCTCATCCGAAGACGATCGCGGGTCTCACCTACACCGCAACTGAACTCGCCAACTGCGGCGGAGCTTGCCACGTCTACTCCGATCCGACGCACGGCGTGATCGCCAAGCGCAAGCCGGGCCCCTACCACCGCATCTCCGATGCTGCTTTCAAGCATTAGACGCGGCGCGTGCCTCAGTCTCCTCGCTGCGCTGCAGATCCTCGCCGGATCGCCGGCGCGCTCGCAGGTGATCGGCGCCGCGCCGGCGCACCTGGTCGATGTGGTCGAAGTCGACGAGGGCGATGAGCACGTCGACATCAGCGTTCAGTTCTCCTGCTCCGTCCGCTACCTCACGCACCTGCCGGCGAGCGAGGGCACCGAAGTGCGCATCCAGATGCAGCCAATGCGCGACTGCGGCCTCGCCTTCGGCGCCCAGATTGCAAGCGAGGTACCGCCGGTCTCAGGTGGGGCTGGCATTCTGAGTTCCGTACGCGTGGACTCGGATGCCCCGGGTCAGCTCACGCTGGTGCTCGATTTCCGCAAGTCGGAGCGCTTCGTCATCGCGCAGGGCGTCGATCCGCGGGGACTTCGCCTGCGCCTGATCGATCGCGCTGTGAGCCGCGGCAGCATCCTGATCAATCAACCGCCCGAAGAGCCGGACCTGTTCATCGTCAATCTGGACTCGGAACCCAAGGCGTTTGATCCGGCAGCCGTGCAGCGTGCGCACGATCGCCTGCAGGCTCCGGTGTTCGTCTCCGAGACGGTCGTCGACGGACAGACCTGGTATCGGCTGCGCGCCGGACCGCTCCTTCGGCGCGCCGATGCTGAAGCGCTCCTCAAGCAGGCGCTGCCTGAATATCCGCGAGCCTGGCTAGCGATCGGCGATGAGACTCCCAAGGGCGAGGCCGGCGCCGAGGGCGGCGCCGCGGCGCTACCGCCTGTCGAGCGCATCGCGAGCGATCCGGCCCTCGATGCTGCGACCCTCAAATCGCTGCTTGCGAAGGCCCGCAGCGCGATGAGCTCGCACGATTATCCGACCGCGATCACCGTGCTCACGAAGCTGCAGCGCCAGCCCGAATTTCCGGACCGCGCACGCGCGCAGGAGCTGCTCGGACTGGCGCGCGAGCGCGCAGGTCAGCTGGCTCATGCCAAGGCGGAATACGAGGAATACCTGCGCCGCTATCCTCAGGGCGAGGCCGCCGATCGCGTCGCGCTGCGGTTGCGTACTTTGCGGTCCGCCTCGACATCCACACGCCCCGGCGCTACTGGCATCGGGCCGGCGACCGGCTGGCAGGTCTCCGGAGGCTTTGCGCAGCTGTTCCGCTACGACGCGACACGCGTGAACAACAACACGCCCACCGCCGATCCCACGCTGCCGAGCAGCGTCGAGACCACGGCCCAGAATGCGCTCTACAACGATGTCGACCTGCTCGCGCGCCGGCGCGGGGAAACGATCGATTTCACGACGCGGCTTAGTGCCGGATACGCGAAGAGCTTCGCCTCCAATGGCATCGGTGATACGCAGCGGGTGAGCATTGCCTCGGTCGAGCTGCTCGACCGCTCGCTGGGACTTCTGGCGCGCTTCGGACGGCAGGCCCGCAACCAGGACGGCGTGCTCGGTACCTTCGATGGGCTCTTTCTCTCTTATCAATGGCGTCCCGCCTGGGCGGTCAATTTCACTGTCGGCTACCCGGTGGAGCAGACCAGCGAGGGGCCGCAGACGGAGCGGCGCTTCGAGACCCTCGCCGTCGAATTCACCCCGCCAGGGCAACACTGGGACACGAGCATCTTCGCCGCCACGCAGGAGTTCGACGGTGTGCGCGACCGGCAGGCGGTGGGGTTCGAGGCGCGTTATCTCGCGGCGCACGCCTCCCTCATCGCGCTCGTCGACTACGACACGTCGTTCAAGTCGCTCAACGCCGCATCGCTGATGGGCACGGTGCAACTGCCCGCTCGCTGGAGCCTGAACATCGACGCCGAGCGCCGCAACTCTCCCGTGCTCACCACGCGCAATGCGCTGATCGGCCAGCCCGCCACCACGCTGGCCCAGCTCGAGCAGGTCTTTACCCTGGATCAGATCTACCAGCTCGCGCTCGATCGCACGCCGATCACCACCGATTACAGCCTGACCGCGAATCGCCCATTGGGCGAGCGCTTTCAGTTCACCGCCACCGTCTCGGCCGTTCAAACCGGAGCCACGATCGCCTCGGGCGGCGTAGACTCACAGCCGGCGAGCGGTCTCGATCTCACGTATCAGATGCAGCTCTACAGCTCGAGTCTTTGGCATACCGGTGACTTCAACGTCATCACCCTCTCCTATGCCAACACGGAGGTCGGCAAGATTGCCGCCTTGAGCCTGAACAGCCGATTTCCGTTGGCCGGAGCCTGGCGCATCGGACCGCGTCTGACGGTCGATCACCGCACGTTGATCACCGACGGCAGTTCGGAGAATTCCTTGCTGCCGTCGATCCTGGTCGATTACGCCCGCGGCAGCCGGCTGCTGCAGTTCGAGATGGGCGGCATGCTTGGCAAGCGCGATACCTCGCTACAGACTCAGAATACGACGCGATACTATTTGAGCATGGCGTATCGGCTCGGCCTGTAAGCGATGCGAAGCCCAACCCTGGAGCGAGCCTGCGGGCTGCTGCTGGCGCTCGCGCTGCTCGGCCCCGGCGCGTGCGTGAGCGTACCGTCCGATGAGGGACCGCGGGAATACCTGGACGAGACCACCGCCGCCACAGTCACGGCCGTAGAAAAGCCCCTGGTGTTCGCCGCCGAGCGTCCTGAGAGCGCCGCGCACGCGCGCGACTACGTGACCCTGGCGGGCGTGAGCGTCAATCGAGGCGGGCGGGTCGACTACGTGCTGGTGGCGTATTTCTGGTCGACGGTCGATGAGCGCATGATCCTCTCACCGGAACGATATTCGAACGCACTCGTCGTCGTGGCCGATGACCGACAGATCCGCCTGGTCGCGAAAGGCGATACGCCCCACGATGCCGGCATCGGCGAGGCCGTGCATGCGCCGAACGGCTACGCGGGGGCGGCGCAGGTCTATCACACCGATCTGCAAACCCTGCGCTACATCGGCAGCGCCCGCCAGCTCGCCGTCATCCGCGAGAACGGCCACGACGGCGCTCACTACGCCATCTGGGACGATGGGCGCGATGCGCTTGGCGCGCTCGTGCGTCGCGCGAGCGGCGCGCGCTAGTCGCTTCGGCGTGACCTACTTGAAGAGCGCGAGATTGATCGAGCGCGCAACCGCCTGGTAGCCTGCATCGCTGCCGTGCAGGTGATCCCCCGCATGCAGCGGCGCGGCAATTTGCGTGGGCTTCGCCGGATCGCGCAACGCCGCATCGAAGTCCAGTACGCCGTCAAAGGCCTTGTCCGTGCGGATCCACGTGTTCAGCGCCTGCCGGATCGCCTCGCCCTCTTCGGAGTAGTACGCCGCGCCTTCGTACGGGGCGATGGTCGCCCCCAGAACCTTGATGCCGCGTGCGTGCAGCCGCGCAATCAGCTGGCGATAACCTGCGGTCATCTCCTCCGTCGTGGCTTTATTGGGCGGCATCAGACTCTTGAAGAAATCTGCCGCGGGACCCGTCGGATGTCCCCACGACATACCGAGATCGTTCACGCCCTCGAAAATGATCACGTAGGCAACGCCCGGCACCGAGAGCACGTCGCGGTCCAGGCGCGCCAGCGCGCTCTGCCCCGCGCCATCGTTCAGGATGCGGTTGCCGCTGATGCCCTCGTTCACCACGCCCCAGGCCGCAGTGCTCTTCGAAGCGTTCAACCGCTGCGCCAGAAGATCCGGCCACCGCCGGTTCGCATCGAGCGTCGAGCCCACGCCATCGGAGATGGAATCCCCGAGCACGACCACGACTTTGGCTGCCCGTGGGCTCTGCACATCGACTTCCGACACAAACGCCCGTGACTGGATGGTCTGTTTGGGCGTGAAGGTCTTGGCAGTGAAATCGCCGCTGTCCGAGACGAATCCCGTCTGCATTCCCACCTGGTGACAGGTACACGGACCGGTGTCCTCCGGTACATATAAGCTGATCGACAGGTTCGAGAGTGCCGGCACGGCGAGATCCACCGGATCCGACAGCAGCGGAGCGCCGGGTGGAATGAGAGCCGTTGGCTGACCAGAAAACAGCAGCGGCTTGGTAGCGCCATCGGCGACGGCACCGGTGGGATCGGCGAGCGCAATGCTTGCCGCCCCGATGCGCAGAGGCTTGGTGCCGTATTCGTTCGTGAAGCGCACGCGCACGCGCGTTCCGCCCGCGCTCACCCGCACCACTTGGCGGATGGTCTGATTCGCAAAGCTGGGCGTCCCGGGCCGCGGACCGGCTGCGGGGGTCGGCGGGAGGGGCGAGGCGCCCCAGGTCCCGATCCAATCCGCGGCCGAAGCCGTCATCGCGGCTGCGCTCAACAGCGCCAGCGCCCCACCCAGCACATAGTTCTTGCAGCGCATCTTTCCCCCCTCCACACCGATCACCACGGAGCGTGAGAGGATACCTGCATCGGAGGGAAGACTCATGCGAATGCAGCCCGTGATCATGGTGGCCGCACTGCTGGCGGCCAGTGCCATCGCCAACGCGCAGAAGTCCGCTCCTGCGGTGACCGACGCATCCTTCAGGACCGCCGGCGGTGACCTGATCGTGCGCCAGGAGATCGTGCTCGACGTGCCGCTCGAGGCGGCCTGGGCGGCGCTGACCACGCCGCAGGGGCTGGCACGCTGGCTCAAGGTCCACGCCTGGACGGACGTACGCGTGGGCGGCTACCTGGAGATGGGCGCTGGCAAGGCCGCGGGCGATCCGCGCAATACCCGCCAGCGAATCCTCGCTGTCGTGCCGCGTCATTTGCTGGTGTATCAGCTCGAGCATCCCTCGAGCGAAGCACCGCCATTCCCGCACGCCGAGCTCTTGCCGCATGTGGTGCAGCTGGTGGAGTTGAATGCCATCGCGCCCGGCCGCACGCGCTGGACGCAGAGCGTCATCGGCTGCCGAGCCAGTGACGGCTCGGCCGCCATCTGTGACTTCTACCGGGCCGGCAACCCGGATTATCTGCGCGAGCTGGCGCTCGCGCTCAAACCGCCTGTCGCGCCGCCGTAATCAGGAACCGGAGCGTGGCGCGCTCCAGGGGCGGCCCGGGCGGCGCCGCTCGACGGCATGGCTCACGGGACGCGAAGAGCGCACCATCGGAGCCGCTTCGCCGGCGCTGCCGACCTGATAGCGTGAAATCATGGCGTTGAGACGGGTTGCCTGGTCGGTGAGGCCCGTGGCGGCGGCGGCCGCCTGCTCGACGAGCGCGGCGTTCTGCTGGGTGGCCTCGTCCATCGAGGTCACGGCGCGATTGACCTGCTCGATCCCGCTCGCCTGCTCCTGACTCGCGGCTGAAATCTCCGCCACGATGTCGCTCACCTTCTTCACTGCGACGATGATCTCATTCAAAGTCGCGCCCGAGCGGTCGACGAGCTTCGAGCCCTCCGCCACTTTGACGACGCTGTCCTGGATCAACGCCTTGATCTCCTTGGCGGCGCCGGCACTGCGCGAGGCGAGATTGCGCACTTCCGTCGCAACCACCGCAAAGCCACGACCCTGCTCACCGGCGCGCGCGGCCTCGACAGCCGCATTGAGCGCAAGCAGGTTGGTCTGGAAGGCGATATCGTCGATGACCGCAATGATGTCGGCGATCTTGCTGCTCGCCGAGTTGATGCCCTGCATCGCGGTGACGGCCTGTGAGACGACATGGCCGCCGCTCTCTGCCGCGGTGCGCGCATCGGCGGCGAGCTGATTGGCTTCGGCCGCGTTGTCCGCATTCTGCTTGATGGTGGAAGTCATCTGCTCCATCGAGGAGGCGGTCTCCTCGAGGCTCGACGCCTGCTCCTCGGTTCTCTGGCTCAGATTGGTGTTGCCGCGCGAGATCTCGCTCGCGCCCGACTCCACTTCGACCGCGGTCCGGCGCATCTCACCGACCACCACCATCATGTTGTTGATGAAGGAATTCACGGCCTCGGCGAGGACGCGGAAGTGCCCCTTCTTGCGGTCTTCGGCGATTCGCTGCGTCAGCTGCCCCTCGATCGCGGCCTGCACGACCTGCCGCGTCTCGCCCACGGCGGACAGCACATTGTCGATGAGTGAGTTCACGGCACCGGCGAGCGCTGCGAGCTGTCCGGATTTGTCAGCCGTGGAGATGCGCCGGTCGCTGGCGCCCTCGAGCGTCGCCTGCACCACCGACTGCGTTTCCTGAACCGCCGCATCGAGCGCCTGCTGCGCTTTGACCTGCGCAGTCACATCGATTGCGAACTTGATGACCTTGTACGGTTTGCCGCTCGGATCAAACAGCGGGTTGTAGCTCGCCTGAATCCATACTTCCCGGCCGCCCTTTCCAAAGCGACGGTAGCGCGCGGCATCAAACTTGCCTGCTCTCAGGTTGTCCCAGAAGCGCCGGTACTCGAGGCTGTCGCGATACGCGCTATCGACGAACACGCTGTGATGCTTGCCCTGAATCTCGGCAAGCGTGTAGCCCATGGTGCCCAGGAAGTTCTCATTCGCCGTGAGGATGGTGCCGTCGAGCGCGAACTCGATGACCGCCTGCACCTTATCAATGGCGCTATGCACGGCTTCGAGCTCGGCGAGGCGGCGCTTGGTGCTTCCGAATGCAGGCATGAGGATCGGTCCCGGGTTCCGTTCGGGACTGCATCGGCGCGCGGGCACGCGACTTGAGAATTACCTTCGAGCGATGCTCACGTCCAGTATATGAATAACTTCATATACTATTGATTTCACAATATAAATGAAGCGGCCAGCGCTGCGGTCGCGCCAGCCCGGCAACACATATTTACTTACCCGGCGGCGCGCCCGGCGGTTGCGCACCCGCAGGGCGCGGGATCTTGGCGAGTGAGTCCTTGCAGCCCGCGCTCACTTTGTCGCGGTTCTCCCGCAGGCACGCAAACTGCTCGCGACCCTGCTTGTCCGCGCACAGCGTCTTGGCGTCATTCGAGCAGGCCTCGCGCGCCGCCTGCAGCGCCGCACGCATCTCCGGTGACGGGCCTCCCGGCGGTGCCTGCGCGAATACGGCCTGAGCCGCAAACGCGGCGCATACGATGACGAGCGACTTCAGCTTCATCTCCGTCCCCTCCACGTGGCTGTTTGAACCTGCGCGCAGCTGCGCGTTCGCATCTTCGCATACAGCCACCGTGGAATGAGCGTCGGGGTTGTAACAGATCATCAGTGCGGATGATTCACCACAACCCTTGCGCCCCCCTTCAGGAGATTGCACATGAACTCGAAAACTCTGACGCTCGCAACCGCTCGCACGCTCACGCTCGCCCTGGCCGCCTTCAGCATCGTGGTGGCCACGCCCCGCGTATTCGCCGAAGACTCCGCTGATCCCAGCATCAAGGTGCACTTCAGCGATCTGAATCTGCAGAGCGATGCCGGTGTCGCGACGCTCTACGGTCGGATTCAGTCGGCTGCCCGCACTGTCTGCAATGAGGCGATTCCGAGCTCGGACCCGCGCTACGTCAATCACTACTGGAAGTGCGTGAACAGCGCGGTCGCGAATGCCGTGAACAACGTCAACAGCAGCACGCTCACCGCCATGTACCAGTCGAAGACCGGCAAGAGCCGCGTCGGCTGAGTCCTGGAATCAGGCGCTGGCATCCCCCCCAGCGCCTCTCCCGGGCGACCGGATGACCTTTATCTCATCCGGTCGCCTTTTTGTTTGAGAGGCGAAAGCCCCGGGGTGCGACATTTCAAGGGCTCGCGACAGAGACCGGCAGGACCGCTCTTAAGCCGACGTTCGTGAGAACAAGATGAACAGCGAGTGCCGAAATATAGAATCGCGCCGCGACAAGCGGCTCTGCCCGCACTGTGTTGGTGCGGCCTATGACACCGCCACGACAATGGCCGGCATGGCCCAGACGCAGCAAGTTGCAATTTTGAAATTGCACGCGCTCAATTCCCGCGAAGCCTTGGCTTCGGGGGAAGCGGGATATGTCTGCGCGCCGGCAACGAGGATGCACACGTGATCGGCAGGACGTCCCTTGCTGAATTTCCCCTCGCCGCCCGCTTGTCAAGCCGGGGCATCGGCGCCCGTCCGCTGCCGGATGCGGAAGCTGAGGCCGTGGCCTCGAGCCCGGCGCTGCGCATGAAATCGACGTTGAGTCGGGCCGAGATCACCGCGCTCATCGAGCGCGAATACGTTGGTTTGCGCCTGCTGATTGCTCGGCGCGCCCGCGATCTGCACGTCGCCGAGGACCTGCTCAATGAAGCGGTCTGCACCACCTGGACCAAGTGGGAGGCCGGCAAGATTGAGCAGCCGGACCAGATCGCCGGCTACATCTTCCAGGTGGCCATGAACCTCCTGCGCAATCATCGCCGGGCGATGGGTAGCCGCGCCGACAAGCGTGCCGGCGAACGCGAGATTGACGGCTTACCCGGAGGCTCGGAGCCGCGTGATGACGCTTCCAGGAAGCAGATCGCCGCGCGCGTAAGGATGCTGGTGAAAAGCATCGGCTCTGAGCGCGACCGCCGCGCCCTCGTGCGCTTCTATCTGGATGAGGAAGACAAGGAAACGATCTGCAAGGAGCTCAATTTGAGTCCGCTGCAATTCGACAAGGTACTGCATCGTGCCCGCCGCCGGCTGCGCGAGCTGCTCGAATCGCAAGGACTCGGCCGCTCCGACTTCCTTTCGGTGCTGATGCTCATGTGAGCACCATGCAACGGAGAACGACATGGAATCCATCATGAACCCCGATGACATTACTATCGCTAATCGCTACTTGGCCGATGCGCTGACTGATGCCGAGCGCAATGCGTACGAGGAGCGGCTCGTCAGGGAACCGCAGACGCTGCGCGAGCTCGAAGCCACTGCGCGTCTGAAAGTCGGGCTCGAGCAATTGCGCGATAAGGGTGAACTGGAAGAGGCGTTGCGGGCGAACCCGCTCACGCGCTCGCCGCTCACAGTCGCCCTGGCGGCCGCGGTTGCCGCACTGGTCATCGGGGTCAGTCTCTGGAGCACGCACGAATTCGGCTCGCGCAGCGCCCTGCTCGCTCCGAGCATCTCGGCGATGACTGATGAAAGCGGAAATGTTCTTGCACTCGGACTAACTCAGTCGCTGTTGCGCAAGCGCTCCACCAATTACGACGCTGTGATTACTTTGCCGCCCGGACGCAGCGCCATTAAGTTGCGAGTGTTGCCGGCCACGACTACCGGGGCACAGACCTACGTCGCCTCGGTCGCGCGACTGCGAGACAATGACTCAGCCGAGTCTGTTGGGACTCTACGGGATCTACATCCCGATCAGGACGGTTTCATTGACATCTACGCGGATTCTTCCCTTCTCTCTCCGGGTCGCTACCGCGTGACATTGAGCGATGCGAGCGACACTAGCAATTTCGATGCGTTCGTGATCAATGCGGTCACTCGTCCTCAGCAATGAATCCGCAGCCAGTCTCTCAGTCTCAATACCCTACCATCGCTACCAAGCAATTCTCGCGTGTCGCGCACCGGTCGCATCACTTGGTCAAACGCAGCGCCCCTGTGGTGCTTCGGCATCCTATTCGCCATTTACGCGACGTCGAGTTCTGCGCAGGACTGCGACTCAAATCTGCGCGACTGGCCGACCGTACTTCATGATCGCCTGATCGTATCAGCAGGCACCCCCGCAAATCGCACCGTCAATCTGGCGGCTGGGTCGACCGCGATCATAATCGCTCGCGAACAGGGCATCGACGCTGTGATGGAAGTCTCGGGGTCCGACGGTCGCCGTCTCGCACGAGCAGCCAGCCCCTTGGATCGCGCAGGCACGGCCCGAGCCATTGTTGCAGCATCGACGGAGACGACGATAAACGTACGGCTCGTTCCAAAGTGGCGAACAGGAGCCGACGGTACTATTGAGCTAAGAGTCGTCAGACAGATTGCAGAACGCGGCGACGCGTGCGCCGCCGCCCATCGGTTACTCGCTCAGGCCGATGCCGCCTATGCGGCCGGTCAGATCATAGTGACTGAAGCCGACTTCACGCCGACCGTCAGTGAACGCGATGCCGACGTCGCCGCGCTCGGCTTGTATACCGCGGCGGTCGATCAACTCAAGGAGCTCCGATCGATTTCGCTTCACGCCGACATCACGCTCACGCGTGCAACCCTGCTCTCGGACGACGTAGTTGAACGATGGAACGATTCCGCGGCAGCCGCACTCGCAGCGCAGAGTGAATACTCGCAAGCTGGCAATCTGTACGGTCGAGCCCGCGCGCAGACTGTCCGTGCGTATGCACTGATGAATCTTGCGGTCTCGCCCGATGAGAACTCATCAGCTGAGAACACGCCCCATAACGTTCACCTCAATCTTGAACGCGCCCGCGCGATTCTCACGC
>Ga0335081_10001926_pt1 | contig 32815 bp, 25 predicted proteins | sample Lox_Sample_35_FD_206713 | JGI IMG/M metagenome (GOLD analysis project Ga0335081, IMG submission 206713) | Soil microbial communities from Loxahatchee National Wildlife Refuge, Florida, United States - Lox_Sample_3.5 | ecosystem: Environmental > Terrestrial > Soil > Wetlands | place: USA...
GTACTGAATTGTCAGAGAAATAGCCCCTCGCGCTAAATTGGAGTTGTGTTCCAGAGTTGATGCCCAGGGGATTGCTCGGCGTAATGCTAATAGACCTCAATACCGCTGTCCTTCTGTTGAATCCGCTAAATTGCTCGACTTGCCCGACTCCTGTGTTGTTTGCAGGTGTACCTTTGCCTTCTCCTCCACAGGCGGTCAGTGTCAGCGTTAAAGTCAGCAGTATATAAACTAGTGCTCTTGTGGCTCTGTAGTTCTTCATTCTTTTTCTTTATCTGACTTGTAGTTGAACATGTGAAAAATAAAAAAGCCGAGCACACCGTAGGGACTCATCCTTCGGCAGCTCGGCCATCTTGGTCTCTTAAGACCCGCCGCTTTCCGTCCCCCTCTCGCGAAGGGTTTGGCTTTTGTCGAGAACTATTTAGTTAGATACAAGCACAGAGATAAAAACTTGTCAATGTTTTCGATGGGGTATTTTAAGGGTATACGTTTTTGAATTCTGGTTAATAATTCATCTGTTGCCAAGAATGGAAACTACAAAATAAACTGAAGGCTTTTGAGGTATGCGCTAACAACTTCTAATGAAAACTGAACCAAAAAAGAGTCAGCGTTTGTCTGCTGACTCTTTGAATTCAATGGTGGGCGATGCTGGGTTTGAACCAGCGACCCCTGCCGTGTGAAGGCAGTGCTCTCCCGCTGAGCTAATCGCCCGAAGCGTTTACTTTTTAACATGAGGCGCTCTTGTTAGTCAAGCTAAATTTGCTGCTGGAAAGGCCCTCACTCGATTGCCAGTATTGCACACTTGAGATACTGCGTCTCCCGCGCTGCGAGAAGGATCGGATGGTCCCTGGCTTGAGTGCGTATTTCCAGCAGCCGGGCCTGTCTGCCCGCTGAGAAAGCTGCATCTATCAGCATTTCTCTAAACAGATCCTGATCGATGTGGTGGGAACAGGAACACGTGACAAGCGTCCCTCCTCGTTCGAGCAGCTTCATTGCGCGCAGATTGATTTCCTTGTAACCTTTCAGCGCCTCTCGCACCTTGGACCTGCTCTTGACGAATGCCGGCGGGTCCAGAACAACACAGCCGAAACGTTCACGCTTTTTTTCCAATATCCGCATTTCCTCGAATACATCGGCTGTCATGAAACGCGCCGGCAATCCGTTTCGTGCGGCGTTTTCGGAAGCAAGGTTGATTGCTTTTTCCGATGAATCGAGACCTGTGATTTCTGACGCCCCGAACCGCGCGGCGCTGAGCGCCCATGCGCCCACATAACAAAAGCAGTCGAGCACCCGCTTCCCGCCCACATAGTCTTTAAGCGCCAGCCGATTTTCGCGCTGGTCAAAAAAGAAGCCCGTTTTCTGGCCTTCAAGTACATCCACCAAATAAACGATGCCCGACTCCTCGATCATAACCGGCCCGGGGATGGAGCCCTGTATCACCCGTTTCTCCTGGGGCAGTCCTTCCAGCGCCCTAGAACCCGAGTCGTTTCGCAGTACGATCGCATCCGTCGTGAATACCTCCTTGAGTACATTGATAATATCGCCTAGCAGACGGTCGATCCCGGCTGTAAGGGACTGTATGACAAGGGTATTCGCGTACTTGTCCACGATCAGCCCGGGTATGCCGTCGCCTTCACTGTACACAGCACGATAGGATTCACCGAACCCAAGGCGCGTTCTCAGATCGCGGGCAGCTGAAATTCTTCTACGGATGAAATCTGTGTTGATTTCTTCTTGCTTGCGGGTAAGAATTCGGACGGCAATAAGCGAGCGGGGGTTGATATAACCGCGTCCGACGAACCTGCTCGATGCATCGAGCACGTCTACAAGCTCGCCCGGAACGAGCTCTCTCGGAAGCTCCCTGAGCTCGTTGCTGAACACCCAGGGATGGCCGCGCGTGATACGGCGATCTTCTTTTTGTTTGAGATGAACGGTTTTCATGAGCGGGGATAACGGGCAGTGCGCGAAGATTAGGCAAACATGGCACAACGCAGAGTTTCGCACATTACCCTCTGCGCCCTGCCCCTGCCCCGTTTTACTGGAGCCGATTCTCGATGTTCGCGTCGCTCCTAAGCGACTGCATCCATGTCCGGTAGGAATTATCCATCTTCTGCTGATAGAGTGTATTCATGATTTCGTCTTTAACTTTTTCAAAGGGCTTGACCTGCACCCTCACTTCTTCCATCCGGATAATGTGAAATCCGCCGTCACACAGGATTGGTCCGGCAATGTCTCCCGCTTTAAGCCCGCGTGCCGCTTCCTCGATCTCGGGCTGCATATTCTGCCTCTCCATGAATCCCAGGTCTCCGTCCGATGAGTCAACCCCTTGCGAGTGCTCACGAACCAGCTGCAGAAAATCCTCGCCCTTTTTTGCGCGTTCGTACTCTGCTAGCGCTTGCGCTTTCGTATCAGCAATCTGGGCCGGTGTGGCATTATCGGGCAATGGAAAGTATATCTGGCGCAGCCGGACTTCCTCGGGCAACGTGTAGGATGTCCGGTTCCGCTCATAGTACGATCGAACCTCCGCTTCATCGACAGCGATGCCGGAGCGGACATACTTGCCGATCATGCGCGACAGTGTCATCTGCTCCCGAAGTTCCGATTTATATTGCTCTAGCGTGAGCCCTTCCTTGGCGAGAGCCTCCTCAAACTGCTTTGTGTCAAAGGAGTTCCGCTTCATGATGTCGGCGATGGCATCAGTGAGTTCTTTATCCGTCACGTCCATTCCCACGCGTTTTGCCGCATCCATCTGGAGCTTCCGGTCGATCATATCCTCAAGCAGTTGATGCTCATTGTTATTCGCGTTGCCCTTCTTTAGTGCTTCCTCGCGCTGAAGGTCGCTCAAGGTTATGATGTCGTTGTTTACCACGGCAACCACGCGGTCCAGAATGACTGTCCCGCTCGCCTGGCTCTGAGGACTGAAAGAAAGCAACAATACGAGCGATGCTGTCGAAAACAATAAGATTTTTTTCAATTGCAACTCCCCGGGGTACCGCCGCTTTATTTTCTGTTGCCTTTGGCGGTGAATTGATTAAAATTCTGAAGTATAATGGAAATGCTTTTCTCTTGTCTTCCTTAGTCGCGATCTGCGACAGCAAGCCGGTCATAGCTGTCGATCAACCGCCAAATAAAAGAGATAGCCATTGCCCCCATTGGCGACCTCATGCCCGTTGGCGAAGAGAACCCTATCTTAATGAGTTCGGTCCTGGTTATCCTCACCGATGTGATGCCATAGCTTATCAGGGCCAATATCTCCGCGGCGAATCTTGAATCCCCCCACCTCAATCCGCGACAGAATCGTGGAAAGTAAGAGATTTACGCTCTAGGCGGATCCCATCGCAGTGCGTGCCCTGTATGGTTTTGGAAGAAAGCAGACGATTTCCACCATGATACTCCTTTTGACCTTTCAAGACAAGACCTCGTGCGGTTTTTGTGCGGTTTTGTCCTGGGTGCGGGTTAAGCGGTATGTCGCTGGCTGTAAACAAATTGCCCGTAAAATACCAACCTCACGTGCTTACCGGTACCGTTGCTGCGGAATCGCTCAGTAGCATCAATGTCGCGTCGGCGCGGTTCACTACGCGGCTCGATATTGCGAATGGTCGAAGTGTGATGGTGCTTTCACCGGTCGGGAAGTCCCGTCAGCTCCCTCCCTCAGGGTTCATCGCCCCTTTGGAATGTCAGTGGCCCTCGGTCTCCATCTGAGCTTTCTGTCCCAGAACCTGGTAATTTACCTCGAACTTCGTTCGCGAGCGGAGCTCATTGAACCATTGCTTGTAGCGGCTGTCCTCTTTCGCCCGTTGCAGTTTTTCATTGATTTCCTTGTAGGCATTTTCCAGGCTTATTCTACCGGCTTTCCGCCTGTCCTCGAGTTTGAAGATGTGGTATCCGTAAGGGCTTTTTACGATTCCGCTGATTCCCCCCTTGGGCAATCCGAAGACCACATTGAAATCTGCCGGCATCTCCCCCTGTGCAAAATAGCCAAGATCACCGCCCTTCTCCGCCTCCGGCGCATTGGACTTTTCGCGAGCAATCGACGCGAAGTCGGCGTTTGCGGCCTGCAAAAGTTCCATTACCTTCCGGGCTTCCTCCTCGGAAGCGACAACAATTTGACGTACGCGGACCTGTTCCGGCTTTTCGAATTCCTGCGGGTTGGCCTCGTAATAGCGCCTGATTTCGGACTGCGTTACAGACACATGCCGGTTCACGTCACGGGCAAGCAGCCGCTCAATCATCATGTCCTCCCAGATATCAGATTTCCATTTTTCGTAATCAATGCCTAGTCCCGTGAGCTCTTCTCTGATGTCCTTCCCGTGCTCGGCGCGTAACTTCTCAATCCGCGCATTGATGTCGGGAACACCAATCTTGATGCGCCTCCGCTGGGCCTCCAGCAGCATCATCTTTCGCTCGATAAGTCTGTTCAGAAATGCTTCCTTGAGCTCGTGTTCCGCCTCACGATCAGGCTTGAATCCCGCTCGGTCAAACCGTTCCTGAAATTCGGCGAGTGTAATAGGATCGCCGTTTACGGTTGCCACAACCTGGGCATCGGCCGATATGGCTGGCGCTGCAGTTTCGGCCGGTTTTTCGTCGACCTTTTTCCTGCATCCAAAAAATAGAAGCCCCAGCAAAAGCGCTGGGGCTAGATAGTTCATGAGTCGCTGGAATTTCATGGGAGTGTTATTATTTCGTTTCTTCTTTTTTCGGTACGGCCTGAGCCTTCATGTTCGAAAGATCCACGTCTTTAGGCTGTGCTATTTCCGTAACCGCGGTGTCCAAGACCTTGTCATCCACGGTTATCTTGGCCTTTTCCCGGAGTTCTTTTGCATACTCGACATAGAGGTCTCTTCGCTTCTCCTGCATAATCCGCATTTTTAATTGCGGTTCTATTTCCTTTAAGCTGACCGGCTTGCCGACCGCTTTCGTGATTTTGTCTTTGTTTGTATTATAATAGTCGCGGACCTCCTGATCAGTCGGCGGCACAATCTTGGACAATTTGTCGCCGATCTCTTTTTTCAGGACGGTGTTGAAAAGCTCGTTCTTGACATCTTCCTGCATCCTGCGCTCGAGCTCGCTCTTGAGCATTTCCTGCCTCTTTTTGAATTCACTGTCCTTGTCAAGCCCCTGACGCTTTGCTTCCTGGATAACCAGCTCGATTCCGATCAAGTCGTCGAGAAACTCCCTTCTCGCCTTGGGATCAGTTACCACGGCCTGCTGCATCTGCGGAGCCAATTCCTGAACCTGTTTTTTAAAGTCAGCGGTTGTGATAATGCCGCGGTTCACACGCACCATTACGGCGCTATTGTCGGACCCTTTATTGCATCCTGTGACTGAAATAACGAATACAAGCATCGATGCTCCAATAACAAGTCTGTATCTTTTCATTAAATTGTTTCCTCCAACGAGTTTATTTATTTGCCTTTCGTTTAACTTGATGGGCAATTCGGTGATGGGCAATGGCAATGTCCTTTATAACACACTAGAGGAGTTCCTGCAAGCACTTTTTCACGGCTTCCGACGCGGTCCGGAGCGTTTCGTCGGAGAGCGCGATCCGAAGCGTATATTCGGGAATGAGGGTGATCCGCCCCTTGTTCCTCTTAAGCAGCATCATAACACGGTCCGGCGAGATGTTCGCATTTTCTGCAAAAGTGATTGTAAGACTCTCCCTATTCGCATCGATCCGGGAGACCCTCGCCTGTCTGGCGAACAGCTTTATTGCCATGATCTCGAGCAGATTGGCGGCGGGCTCGGGCAATACGCCGTACCGATCACGGAGTCCATCGGCGAGATCGCGGAGCTGGGCCTCATCGGATGCGCTCGAGATCTCTTTGTAAGCAGCAAGCCTCAGGCTCACGTCGTTGATGAAATCTTCGGGAATAAACGCCGATGCGCGCATGTTGATGACCGTTTCGAGCTCCGGAGAAATTTCTTCACCGCGAAGTTCAGCGATTGCCTCTTCCATCATCTGAGTATACAGGTCAATACCGATTGCTGCAATGTGGCCGGACTGCTGCTTGCCGAGCAGGTTGCCGGCGCCCCGTGTTTCAAGGTCCTGCGCCGCGATGCGAAAACCCGCTCCGAGCTCTGACAGCTCCTGGATCGCGCGGAGCCGCCTGCGCGCCACCTCGGTGAGCGCTTCCTCGGCAGGCGCCAGGAGATAGGCAAAGGCTTTTTCCCTGCTTCTTCCGACCCGGCCTTTGATTTGATAAAGGTCCGCGAGTCCAAACCGGTCGGCCCGGTTGATAATGATCGTATTCGCGGTCGGTATGTCGATGCCTGACTCGATGATCGTCGTCGTCACGAGCACGTTCAGCGTTCCGGAGATGAACTTCGTCATGACCTCCTCGATCTCGCCTTCCTTGAGCTGGCCGTGAGCAATGCCGACCCGGGCTTCGGGCACGAGATTTTGAATAAAGTCCGCTATGCGTTCGATTCCCTGGACCCGGTTGTGGACAAAGAAGACTTGTCCCCCGCGTTCGATCTCCCGGACAATCGCTTCTCGGATCACCCGCTTGCCGAAGCGCGCTAGCACCACCTGGATGGCCTGACGATCGAGAGGCGGCGTCTGGATGATCGAGAGATCCCGAATGCCGGCGAGCGACATGTGAAGCGTTCGCGGGATCGGAGTGGCCGTGAGCGTAAGCACATCAACGAGCTTTTTAAATTCCTTGATCCGTTCTTTGTGCTTCACGCCAAACTTGTGCTCCTCATCCACCACAAGGAGTCCCAGGTTCTTGAAGGACACGTCCTTCTGGAGCAGACGGTGTGTCCCGATGACAATATCCACGACCCCGCTTTTCAGACCCTTGATCGTTTCCTGCTGCTCAGACCTGGTGCGAAAACGAGAGAGCATGTCGACTCGGATTGAAAACGGGTCCAGCCGCTGGGAGAAGGTTCGGTAGTGCTGATCGGCAAGCAGCGTCGTAGGTACGAGAACCGCTGCCTGCATGCCGTCCTCCACCGATTTGAATGCCGCGCGCAGCGCCACCTCCGTTTTGCCATAGCCCACATCGCCGCACACGAGACGGTCCATGGGCCTCGGCCGCTGCATATCGGACAGCACGTCTTCTATCGCTTTCTGCTGGTCCGGCGTCTCTTCATAGGGAAAGACGGACTCGAATTCCCTGTAAAGATTGTCGGGCTGTGAAAAGGGCGTGCGATGCATCGCCTCGCGGGCGGCATAAATAGCAACGAGTTCCTGTGCCATGGCCAGGATGTCTTTCTTTACTTTTTCCTTTGTCCTCGACCAGGCCGAGGCGCCAAGCCGGTCAAGTTTCGGCGAAGATCCTTCGATCCCGATGTATTTCTGCACCTTGTCGAGGCTGTAGAGCGGAACATATAATTTTGCATCTGGTTCGTAGCGGAGCGTAAGAAAATCTGTCTCGAATCCATCAATACTGATGTGCGTCAAGCCCTGGTACTCACCGACGCCGTAGTCCGTATGCACCACGAAATCGCCGGGTTTAAGCTCCTTGAATGTCGAAAGAAAAGGCGCGACCTTCGCTTTCGACGCCGGCGGTCGGTGGATCTTTTTTCCAAAAATCTCCTCTTCCGTAATGAAACAGAACCCCAAATCCTGCCACACGAAGCCTTCGCTGAGCCTGCCGACAACGGCAGTAACCGGCCATGGTCCGGATTCCTGATTGCTGACCGATGAACTGAGCGCGATCCCCAGGCCTGACTCGGTGAAAAGGTTCTTAATCCGCACGGCTGCTTCATCGGTACCGCAGACAATGACGACGCGATTGAACTCTCTCAACCTTTTCAGTTTTTCCACGACGCCGGCCAGCGTTCCCTCGGCCGGACTGTCACTGTCCGGATTCCCTTCGGCTGGTTTTGTCAGCCGTACTCCCAGCCAGGCGGCGGATTTTGCATCCTGGCGGTAGCCCACATTTGAGCCGAGGAGCGTGAGGCTGATGACTGAAACTTCAGCGAGTTCGGATGCGAGCGCCTTCTCGTTGAGATAAAACTCCGATGTTCCCGGCAGTAACCGGCCTTCGCCGATCTCTTCCTCTCGCCCCGCATCGATCCTGGCTTGCTGTTGATCAATCTCCTTTTTGATGTCCTCGGGCTCGATGAGGGCAAAACATCGGTTTGCAGGGAGGTATTTAAAAAGACTTTCCATCTGATAAAAAAACGGTGCGAGGAATTCTCCGCCTGGCGGTAGCGTCCCCTCTCTGACCTGCTCGATAAGACTATCATCGTCAATGCGGCGACTGAGCTGGTCAATCCCCTTTGCGGTAATGATTATTTCCCTTACCGGCAGCACCACGGCCTCCTTAATTTCGGAGAGTGAGCGCTGGGTTTCAGGATCGAACTCACGGAGGGATTCAATCGTGTCGCCGAAGAATTCCAGCCGGATCGGATTGTCGTGAGGAGGCGAGAAAAAATCGATGATGCCCCCTCTTCTGCTGAACTCGCCTATGCGGGTAACCAGGGAAGAGGACTCGTAGCCTGTTGCAACGAGCGCGGCTACCAGGTTTTCGGGGTCGATTTTGGAGGTCGCAGTGATCGTCTTTACCGAATCAGCGAAGATCTCCCAGGGGGGAAGCTTCTGCATCAGAGATTGAGCCGGCACAATGTAGATTCCCTTTTTTCCCGTGATCACGCTGTAGAGAAACCGCATTCGTTCGCCGACCGTACGGCTGTCCGGCGAATCAGCTTCGAAAGGTAGGACGCCCCATGTCGGAAGGAAATGAATTAAATCCGATTCCCCTGATTCCCCGTGAGGCATTTTTTGCTGGAGAAATTTTACGTCCTCGGCGAGCGCCGCAGCGACGTCTTCGGTGGCCGTGACGACAACGACGGGGCCGCCCGTTTCGCGGCTTAATCCTAATAAAAAAAGGGCCTTGGAGGCCCCCCAGAGTTCACTTATTTCGATCGTTTTCTTTCCTGCCTGGATGTCGTTGAGGACTGGAAGAATGATGTCGCGCAGGTTCTTCATTTACAAAGCATAATATCACAGCAAGTCAGTTAATTCAATATTGTGAAAATTCGGGAATTTGTCCCATGAGATCAATCGTCCGGTATCACGCCGACCCGCGCTCCCAGGCAATTGCCCGTTCCCAATCCTTGAAGTGCTTCTCTCTTCTCCTGAATTCCCGGGAGTGTACGCTTCTCTTGTTCCCTACCCGGGAGATACCAATGGCGGCATGTAGCATTTCATGATAGACAACAAAAGCGATGTAATAGCGGGGCACGGTCTTCTTATCGAGCACAGGATTGACCCTGATGGTGTTTGACCTTTCGCTGAAGCTGCCGAGTGTTCGTTTTCTTACGGAGCAGCGTGGACTGCGTGAGCCCCAGGTGATTCGGGCGGTGATCAGGCCTCCGAAGTATTCTTCGTTCACGGCGTCGAATAAATCCCGAAGATTGTGGAACCGGCCTTGCGTCTTGAGAGCAACCTTATTCGGAGGTCCTGTCTGGATAAGTTCCCTGTTGTCGCGAACGAATTTCCGGAAATGGGTCATCTGACGCCTATTGCCTTGCAGATAGGAGACAATCTCGTCGAGGACCTCATTATCCGCATGGAGAAAGAGCCGGTGAAGACGAATGCGGAGAATATCGTCCCGCTTGCGCACCGACAGCATGGTAGTCGAGTTCTCCGTAAATACGAGAGAGACTGGCCTGCCAACGCGTTCTTCGATACACTGCTTGAAAGCGCCCTCAGAATAACCAAAAGAAAGGTTCAGGGAATAATTCAACGTAGCCGCATCCATTAGAATCGTTTTTGCAACCCATTTCTTTCTGTATCTTAATTGCCTATTGGCTGCCAAAAGCGATGGAATAAAGAAGACTCATTTTTTTACCGGCACTCGGGATTTAAACAAGTCAACGCCTTCAGCCTACCGGAGCTATGCGATCCCATAGGTCCGGACCAATACTTCTGCATGCAGAAAGCATTGTACAATGTTCCCGAATGAGGAACAAGAAAAAATATGCCGTGTGTAGGCGGGGCGGGACAGTATGCCGTAGGTCACCAATTAGTGGAGTTCATAAGCTATAAACTTCGCTTGCTTCATGCTTCTCCGTAGGTTACAATCACCAAGATGGATCTTGCGAAAGCAAAGAAAAAAGATTTTAGCCGCTGGTATCTTTACATCCTCAAATGCTGCGACGGCTCGCTTTACACCGGCATCGCCAAGAACCCTCAGCGGCGGATGCAGGCGCATAACAGCGGTACGGCTGCGCGCTACACACGGTCCCGCCTCCCTGTTTCCGTTATTTATCAGGAACTCTGCCGTGGTCGCTCCAGCGCGCTGCGGAAGGAATATGCAATAAAGCAGTTGTCAAGGAAGGAAAAGGAAGACTACATTAGACTAAAGTCGGGGACACTGAATTCCTGATTAAGTCGTTCAGAAACAACGAACAGGTTAGACCATCATGGACAATAAATATTTTGAATCCTATCGCAGAGAATTTCCCGCTACCGAGAAATACATCTACCTTGATCACGCAGGCCTTGCACCTGGTTCGCTGCGTGTCAAAGCCGCAGTCGATAAGTTTCTTGCGGAATTGACGGCGGGGGGGGCTTTTTATAGTCCGGAGTGGTCGCAACAGATTGTCGATGTCAGAAGAGCATGCGCTGGAATTGTCAATGCTTCCCAGGATGAAATCGCCTTTGTGAAAAGTACCTCTCATGGGCTTTCGATTGTTGCCAGCGGGCTGGATTGGAACAAAGGAGACAACGTGCTCGTTTTCGAAAAGGAGTTTCCTTCGAATCTCTATCCTTGGATCAACCTTGAACGAAAAGGCGTCCAGGTAAGAGTTATCCCATCCCGCGAAGGCCGAATCCTGTTCGAAGATATCGAATCGTTGATTGATGCAAGGACCCGCTTGCTCACCGTCAGCTCAGTGCAGTTTTCGAATGGCTTTAAACTGGACTTGCGGAAGACGGGAGAATTGTGCCGATCTAAGAACATCTTACTCTGCGTCGATGCGATACAGAGCCTCGGCATCGTCCCGATGGATGTAGAGGCATTCAACATTGATTTCCTTGCCGCGGATGCACATAAATGGCTATTGGGTCCCGAAGGCATCGGCATTTTTTATTGCAGGCGCGGGCTTGCTGAACGGATTGCACCGCCGCTTATCGGCTGGAAATGCGTTCAGAACGAGCTAGATTTCGCTCATCCTGACTTCTGCCTAAAAACAGATGCTCTCAAATTTGAAGAGGGCTCGATGAATCTCATGGGTATTTTCGGACTTGGCGCGGCAGTGGAACTGCTAACCGAAGTAGGGATCGATCGTATTCAAAACCGCGTGCTGGAACTCGGCGATGCGATAATTCGAGAAACGGAAAAAAGAGGACTAACGCTCCTGACACCCCGAAACCGTCAGGACCGGGGAGGAAACATCACTGTTACCGGAAATTTTGATCCTTTAATCGTGCGGGACAGTTTGCGGGAAAAAGGCATCATGGTCAACGCTCGCGGGGGTGGTCTGCGCATATCGCCGCATTTTTATAATAACGAAGAGGAAATCGCAGCCTGCTTTGACAGGGTACGGAGTGGCAAATTCGCAAATAATTATAAATTGCATTATTAATCGGCATCAGTATAATAATCCGACTGTCGGATCTGTCGGCATCGCTGTATGCTTCACAAAGTAAATGATCACCGCTATTCACGGCGAGGATTCGATGCCTTTTGACAAACATCCTTCTGCTCTGAAGATGCCTTTGGCCAAGAATAGAATCGGTCAATACCGGGTTCTGAATCATTTTACATCATTAAGGGGGGATTTTTATGGAACTTGACGTGACCGTAGGCGGCAAATCACTTACACTTCCGATCGACAATCCGTTTCGTCTGGATATCGAAGCGATGGCAGTTCGTATTGAGTCGTTTCTAGCTTCGCAAGGCGCACAGACAAAAGGGCTGGACATTCGCGGACTTTTACCGAAAATGGTGAAAGGGATTGTCGGTTGTGAAGGCGGATGTCCTGCTGATGCTAAGAGTTTCGTTTCTCGCGGATTTACAAACTTCAAGCTCGAATACATCGAGGGCGGCATTCTTCATGCCCAGACAACAACGGAAGGTGGCAAAACGGTCTCCCTGAAGATGTTCCCTGATTTCTGAATGAGCCTTTTCTTTTCGCCGCGTCATCAACGTTTCTTTCTTAACCTGCCGATCTTCTCCCGCCGGAGCCATTTGTTGATCGCCCGACCTCTACGCTGATGCATTTCCATTTGTAATCGCCTGTTGCCCCGTGCTGTTATGAGCAATATATTACTCAACGCATATTGCAAAGGCTTGATTAGTGGCGTAAACAACGATGTTTTCAAACTTATGTTGTTCCGTCAAGCGTCAAGGGCATTTCGTAAATTCTCGTAGTGAAAGTATTTTAAGAAATTTCCCCACCTGCAACTTCCCCAAAAGTAAAGGTGGAAATCTTGAACTATTTATTTTTTCTCCATGAAATCAATCCAATTTGCAAACCTGATAACGCTGACATATAAGCCACAATTGTCTAATTTACGTCACCCGTAACAATATTATATATCAAATAGTTAGCGTAATACTTAAATTTTACCTATAAATTTTTTGTCCTGATTTCGACTGTCATTATATCTATAAAACATCATAACTAATTAAAATGTTTATATAAAAAAAATGGCAAAAATATTGTATCAATCGTCTCAGAATGGGTTATCGGTTATGACCAGTTGTTGGATCTTGTATTATTCTAGCGAATGTTCTCTGATTGATCGAACCAGCCTACATTCGTCTGGCTAACTGCCGAAAATATCCACTTGTGGGGCCCTCAGTTTGCTAAAAAATTCTACCTGCAGGTGTATCACTACAAACGAAGGCAGCTCCTAATGATTAAAGTTCAAGTTATCGAAGAAAAAAGTAAGCTTGAGGAATACACGAAAAGTTGGGAGGAGCTATACAATTCCGACGCTCATGACATTTCAACATCTACGGGATGGACACAAGCGTTACTAAATACCGCACTTTCAGATGGTGATAAGTTTATCTTGGTCGTATTGAGTAAGTTCGATAAGGTGGTTGGAATCGTACCATTGATTATAAGAAAGGGCAGAAGCATATTTGGGACGCATACAAGGCATATTTTCCCGATTTCAAAATTATATCATATTCATAGTGATCTCCTTATTGATGCAAATAATGAAGAGTTATCCGATGCTTTTATGTCAGCGGTGTTTACTGTGGCCGACAAATGGGATGTATTTAGCTTTGGAAACTTCCTCGAGAGCAATCCCATTTATCACAATATTAGGAATTATCTGAAAATGTCTCGTATTAATTATAGAACCTTCGCGGAGTATCCCTCATTCTTCATACCTTTTGGGAACAACTTCAATGATTACTATGAGAATAAATCTCATAAGTTTCGTTATGAAATTGAACGTATTTCAAAAAGGTTGCATTCTCTCGGTAACGTTGAGTACTGTAAGGCGGAGGATGTCGATAGTAGAAGCAAAGCCTACGAGTATCTTCTTCATATTGAAGAAAACAGCTGGAAGCATAAACAAGGAACGGCTATTACTTCTAAGGACAACCAGCGCTATTTTTTTAGAGAGTTGATTCATCATGAATGGGATAAACGTCGCCTGCATTTACGGTTTTTATTGCTTAACGGCGAGCCCATTGTTTATAATTTAGCATTAATAAGTAAAAATAAATGTTATGGTTTAAAAGGAAGTTTTGATGAGCGGTTTAGAAAGTTAAGTCCTACCACGCTACTGTTCATTCGTGTAATTGAAGAGCTTATTCAGCATGGCATAAAAGAGTATGATTTTTCCGGTGAACCGTATGAATGGGAAAGAAAGTGGACAGATAAAATGCGGTGGCATGAATCACTGGTTGTGTATAATAATACAATTAACGCAAAAATGTACTTATTATACGATACCATATTTGTTAAGAAGTTTAAATTTAATACGTGTAATCAGGGACAACTCACCTATTTCAATCCAAGATATATCGAACCATGAATAACTAGGTTAATATCCTGGTGCTTCAAGCAAATGCAGCAAGGATACTTCCCAAGGAATTTGACAAGTTCGGAGACCTTGTCGCCATTGACGTATATTGATAGATGTTGTCCTTTCCAGGTAGTAGGCCGATTATCGGGATGATGCACAGCCGGTCAGTCAGCAACAGCCTCATACGACGATTCGCACATTTTTTTCACCGTTTTTTTTGTAATCCGGTGGTCGCTATTCGCGCTGGCGTGTTCAAGGATCTTAAATACGCTTTCGGCATTCTGCTCCGCACCGACGGCTTCTGCCACAGCTTCCGCCGAATAGGCGGTTCCCGCATTCTTCCGCAGGAAGGCAAGGACCTCGGCCTGAAGTTTAATGACCGCAGTGGCCATAATCTTCCCCGCCTCGACGCCCGGCTGATGATAGGCATTGATATTGACCAGTGAGGCATAGAAACCGACAGCCCGCTCATACAGCGCTATCAATACGCCGACAGACCGTGCGTCAAGCTTATCGATGGCTATTGTCAACGATTCCCGGCCGTTTTCATAAAGGGCGTTCCTAGTACCCTGCTGAAAGGCATGAAGATAATCTCCGCTGGTGACACCGGGATCCACTTCCAGAGAACTGGCATCGTGGTCCTTCAGGACCTCAATGAACGTAGCAAAGAAATTATTCACACCATCTCTGAGCTGCTGCACATACGCATGCTGGTCCGTAGTGCCTTTGTTGCCGTAAACCGAGATCCCCTGATTTACAACCTTTCCGCTCATGTCCTTTTCTTTCCCGAGAGACTCCATAACAAGCTGCTGAAGATATTTCGGAAAGAGCATCAAGCGGTCTTTATAGGGAAGAATTACCATGTCCTTTTTGCCGCGGCCTCCGGTTGCGTGATGCCATGACAAGGCCAGGAGTGCGGAGGGGTTCGAGCGCGTTTCCTTATTCCGTGTTAATTCGTCACAAAGTGATGCTCCGCTCAGAAAATCGTGAATATTGATACCTTGCAATGCCATTGGCAACAGGCCAACAGCAGATGACAATGATGTTCTCCCACCAACCCAATCCCACATCGGAAATCTTGCAAGCCATGACGTTTTTTCCGCTAATTTATCAAGATTACTCCCCACTCCAGTAACGGCTACAGCATGCCTTTCAAATGATAATCCAGCTTTTCGATATGCCTCCGCCACTTCAAGCATGCCATTCCTGGTCTCAATAGTCCCGCCGCTTTTCGAGATGACAATCGTGAGAGTATCGTCGAGACCTTGGCCGATCTCCGCGAGGACCCGCTCTATGCCATCGGGGTCCGTATTATCCAGGAAATAGGGCTTCATCTTGTCCGCAGCTGTCCCAAGAGCGGACGCAGCAAACTGCGGCCCGAGAGCAGACCCGCCAATGCCGATGCTCAGTATCCGCATAAAGCGCGAGCGTTTCCTTGGATGGAGCTTCGCCGCGTGGATGTTAAATGTAAAATTCTTTATAGCCTGAACCGTTTTTTCGATCTCCTCCCGGACTTCCGTCGACGGTGCGAGTCCAGGCGTCCTGAGCCAGTAATGGCCGACCATTCTATTTTCATCGGGATTGGCAATGGCGCCAGACTCGAGTGCGTCCATGGCCCGATATGCCTTCTGTAGCTCCGGTTCCATCTGCAGGAAATAGTCGTCGTCAATGTTCATTCTGCTCGTGTCAAGCGTCAGACCGATTGACGGGCATTCGCAGAGGTTTTTTTTGTATCGTTCCCAGAGCTGTCGGTTATCCATTATTTACCTCTATTTACCTCTTGCAAAAGAAGGTTTTCTTTTCAAAATAGCAGCTGTTCATTGCTGCTTGCGGGCAGTAGTCGTTCGTATCAAAGCGGAGATGGGGGACTTCGGCCGTCAGTCCTCCTTCCCGTACACCGCACGGATCCTGCGGCCGAGCTCCCGGAGCGCTTCGGAAAATTTCATGCCCTGTTGTTCCATGAGTTCCCGCACCACTTCTGCCTTGCTCAGGTCTGCAATGATTTCATCGGCTTCTTCGATGACTTCGCAGGCATTTTCCCCTTTTTCAAGCTGCTGACGGATACAGGCTTCAAGCTGCTCAGAGGAGTACTTTTCTGCGATTTTTTTTAGCTCCGGGTTCTTCATGGTTGTAAATGGTATTTGTGCATGATTTTATCACAAAATTGGTCTCAAGAATCAAAATATTCGCATTACGGAGAGCTGTACGCGAAATTCTTCCGACAATGATATCTGCCCCGATCATGCCAGTCAAAAAGGCCTTTTGAGCGCACTCGCAAAGTGGTAATATAGCCGCATGAATCACGAGGACACTATATGCGCCGTTTCAACGCCGCCTGGCGAGGGCGGAATCGGCATTATTCGCGTGAGCGGCAATGACGCGCTTACGATTACCGACACCCTGTTCAGGCCTCGAAAGAACAAACTGCTGCTGGACGCAGCAACCCATACCCTGCATTACGGACAGATTATCGATCCATCAACAGGCGCACTTGTGGATGAGGTCCTTGTGAGTGTCATGCGCGCGCCCGCAACATACACGCGCGAAGACATTGTAGAAATTAACTGCCACGGCGGAATGACGCCGCTGTGGCGGACCGTCGCCCTCTTGATCAGCCGTGGCGCTCGGCAAGCTGAACCCGGAGAATTCACCATGCGCGCTTTCGTGAACGGCCGAATCGACTTGGTGCAGGCTGAAGCGGTTATGGAAATTATCAGGGCCAAGACCGAACTCTCGCTCAAAGCAGCGAACGAGCAGCTCTTGGGCGGGCTCTCGAAGGAAATCGCGAACCTTCGCGATCGTCTGCTTTCTCTCATAGCAGCGGTGGAAGCAGGCATCGATTTTCCTGAGGAGGATATCGAGACGGAAACGGGCACGCCACTCGCGGAGGAGGTTTCCCGCATACGCAATGATGTTGATATGCTCATAAATAGCTTTCACCACGGCAGAATTCTCCGCGATGGCTATGCAACAGCCATTGTCGGCAGGCCAAATGTAGGCAAATCGTCTCTCTTGAATGCCCTGCTCAAGCAGGACCGTGCAATCGTAACTGATATTCCGGGCACAACGCGCGACGTGCTCGAAGAATATCTGAATATTGACGGTGTGCCACTCAGGATACTCGACACTGCGGGCATCAGACATTCTCTCGACAGGGTGGAGCAGGAGGGCGTAAAGCGGAGTCTTACCGCCATTAGGTCTGCAGACATTGTGCTTCTAGTGCTCGACGGATCGACGCGACTTGCAGATGAGGACCGGAGGGTCCTTGAAGAGATAACAGGGAAGCCGGCTATTGTTGTCATCAATAAAGCGGACCTGCCGAGAACGCTGGAAAATATCGATCATCCGGGGACCGAGGTTTGTCTTTCCTGTCGTACCGGCGCAGGCCTCGACGCCCTGAGGCATGCAATTTCGGAAAAGGTAAAGAAGGGGATTGCGGGTTTCCACGATCATTCCTGGGCAATAAACCAGCGGCACAGGACAATCCTGGAACAGACGAAGGAAAGCCTTGAACAATCACTAGAATCAACCAGGTCCGGCCTTTCGCCTGAATTCGTAGCCCTGGACCTTCGTGCAGCGCTGGACAGTCTCGGACTGATTATCGGCGCCACCTATACAGACGACATCCTTGAGAAAATATTCAGTGAATTCTGCATTGGAAAATGATTATAATACGAATAGAGTGAAAATATGACCTGTCAAAAAAAATACGACGTCGTTGTCATTGGCGCCGGACATGCGGGATGTGAAGCAGCACTTGCGACGGCTCGCATGGGATGTTCGACCCTCATGCTCACCATGAACCTCGACAGCATCGCACTCATGTCCTGCAACCCTGCTATCGGCGGCCTGGCCAAGGGGCACCTCGTAAAGGAAATCGACGCACTCGGTGGCGAAATGGCTAAAATCATTGACCACACAGGCATTCAGTTCCGTATCTTAAACCGGAGCAAAGGCCCCGCAGTAAGAGGTACACGCGCCCAAGCCGACAAACAGCGTTACCGCCTTGCCATGAAGGAGGTGGTGGAAAAACAGGCACGGCTCGATGTGAAGCAAGGGCTCGTCGAGAAGGTCCTTGTGGAAGGCAATAGGATAGTCGGCGTGGAAACCAACATTGGCGTAACATATCCTGCATCAACAGTAATCGTGACGACAGGAACGTTCTTGAAGGGGCTCATTCATATCGGGCTTGTACATTATCCGTCGGGAAGGGCAGGGGAGTTCCCGTCAGTTGCTCTGTCCAACTGTCTCAGCGAGTTGGGGTTCGAACTTGGAAGACTCAAGACCGGTACTCCAGCTCGTTTGAATGGAAATACCATCGACTTCAGCAAGATGAAAATTCAGCCAGGAGATGATCCCGCACCCTTTTTTTCTTTTTCAGAATTTGCCCATCCACTCCCACAAGTTCCCTGTTTTCTAACATATACAAATATCAATACACATGAATTGATACGTAAAAATCTTGATCGTTCCCCACTTTATGCCGGAGTTATAAAAGGGGTAGGACCCCGTTATTGCCCCTCAATAGAGGACAAAGTTATGCGTTTTTCAGAACGGGAACGACATCAGGTTTTTCTGGAGCCCGAAGGCCTCGATACTGAAGAATATTACGCTAATGGCGTGTCTACCAGCCTGCCTTATGATGTACAGGCTGAGATGTACAGAACCATACCTGGGCTTGAGGATGTCGAAATCATGCGGCCTGCATACGCTATTGAGTATGATTTCGCGCCACCCACGCAGATTCAGCACACTCTGGAAACAAAAAAAGTAGCCGGTCTTTACTTTGCGGGACAGATAAACGGAACATCGGGGTATGAGGAAGCTGCGGCCCAGGGTTTAATGGCTGGAATCAATGCTGCCCTCAGGATCCAAGGCCGCGCTCCATTCATTCTTTCGCGCGCAGAAGCATATATTGGTGTACTGATCGACGACCTGGTAACCCGTGGAACGAATGAGCCTTACCGAATGTTCACTTCGCGAGCCGAATACCGGCTTATCCTGCGCGAGGACAATGCGGACATGCGTCTCTGCGAGAAGGGAAGGAATGTGGGTCTCGTATCCGATGATTTCTACCGCGGATATCTCGAGAAAAAAAGCTCCATCGAACGCGAGACCTCACGGCTCAAAAAGGTCAGGGTCAGTCCTTCACCGGACGTTGATGCAATGCTTGAGGATCGCGGCTCGACCGCGCTGTTCAGCGAGGCCTCCCTTGAACAACTCTTGAAGCGGCCAGAGCTTGGATACCGAGACATCGAAAGGATCAGTTCGCCCGATGAATTGCTGAAAAGCGATGCTGCCGAACAAGTGGAGATCAGCATTAAATATGACGGATATATACAGCGCCAGTATCATCAGGTGGACCGGCTCTCGTCGCTCGAACAGAAAACCATCCCCGCTGATCTAGATTATGATGCCGTCATTGGGCTGGGCAGTGAGGTGAGACAAAAACTGAAGCAGGTGCGGCCGCTTTCGCTCGGCCAGGCATTAAGAATATCAGGCGTCACACCGGCAGCAGTTACTCTCCTGATGGTAGCGTTGGAAAAACGCAAGCGGGGGAGGGGATAGGCAAGGGCGGGGATTCCGAAATACTTCATGAAACGGCCTAATGTTTTTACAACAGGAGACGGCAGCATGACTCCGCGGGAACTCTTGATAACCGGCGCTCATGGGCTCGGCTTGGACCTTACAAGTGAACAAGTCAATTCCCTTTTCCTGTTCCTGACAGAGCTTAGCAAGTGGAACCGGAAAATTAATCTTACAGCTATCCGGAATGAGCGGGACATGATCATCAAGCATGTCATCGATTCTCTTTCTTATATCAAGGGATTTAATCCTTCTCTTGGTTTACGGCTTATAGACTTGGGATCCGGTGCGGGATTTCCGGCAATTCCGATGAAGATCATCTTACCCGATATTAGCGTGACCCTCGTGGAATCGGTTAAGAAAAAGGCCGCTTTCTTACGGCATATTGTCAGAACCCTGGCTCTCACAGGGGTTGAAATAGTAGACAAAAGAGCGGAAGAGCTTTCCGAATCGCATCAGGCTGCTTACGATGTTGTTACTGCCCGGGCCTTTTCGAAAATGAACCAGGCTCTGTCAACTGGAGAGCCTTTTCTCAAACCAGGAAAGCATGCAGTCTTAAGCAGGGGACCGGAGGAGACGATCAGCGGGCAGGAATTAGCAGGCATCGGCTTCGTACTGAAAAATCGCATTGAACTGACGCTTCCCCATTCAGATTATAGACGAGTGATCTGGATTCTGGAACGGACGGCTTGATTTCTCGGATGGAAGATCAGGACAGCATTCAACATCGGACCCGGCAATAACGCAGGATGATCTCTTGATTAATACGGCTGCGAATCTTAATATATATTTGTGTAGCCTGTTGATGTGTCCGTGCTCCTACATACTCACTTAACGGTGCATCAATTTTCTTGCTGGTAAAATTATGTTATCGGGATCATTAACGATACCTGAGGAGTGGCGTCATAGCGCTGAGGAAATCACAAGCCAAGGCGGACCTGTTCTTGTCATCGGGGTGCCCGGATCAGGAAAAACCACATTCTGTCTTTTTCTGGCGGCGTTTCATTGTCGTCAGAAAAAAAGAGTGGTATGGATCGATGCTGATCCGGGACAGCCCTTTATCGGTCCGCCGGCGGCAATCTCCCTGACCCCCTATACAGAAGCAGCAGATCTGCAGCGGCGAAAGAACCCCATGATCATGAGCTTTATCGGAAACACCTCCCCTGTCGGCCGCTTGCTTGAAATGATTTCCGGCCTCCAAAAACTCATATCATTCGCCCATACACTCAAACCCGATCTCATCCTCATTAATACCTGCGGTCTCGTGAGTGGCGGCGCTGCGCGGGAACTCAAGTTCCATGAGATCGATATGATCTCTCCTCGCTATGTCATTGCCCTGCAAAAGGGGGTCGAGGTCGAACACTTGCTGGCACCTCATTCACATCGTGCCGGACTATTGATCCATCGTCTTCCCATCTCGCCCGATGCCCGAATTTCCACCGGTGAAGCGCGCCGCTCTTTTCGCGAGCAGCGGTTCAAGGAATATTTCCGTGGTGCCGATTTTCAAGAAATCTCATTGCATGATGTAGGCATTCACGGACCAGGGCTCAGCACCGGAGAACGGCTGGGATTTCGCGACATTAATAAACTATCCAATATATTTCAAGCAATTGTGGTGCATGCCGAGCTTTCTTTCGACCGGCTGTTTCTGATTGTCGAGGGAGAATTTGTGGAGTCTGAGCTCTTTACAGCAAAGGAAAACTATAATGTCCGGGAAGTCATGGTTGTTAAACGTTCTGAGCTTGACCATCTTCTCATCGGCCTGAACGATGATAGAAACCTTACCCTCGGACTCGGGATCCTGCGCACTCTGGATCTGAAAGAGCTTTCCATCCGGTTCATCACCCCGCTCAGAGACGCTTCTAGCATCCGCCATATTTCGCTCGGCTCTCTCCGAGTAAGCCCGGCAGGAGGGGAGCTTGGTCAGGTTTAAAAAATATAACACCTGGAAAAACATAGAGTTGTAAAAGAGAAAGTCTTTTGTCTTTAAAAAGGAGTAAGTCAAGGATCATGTCTAACTAAAACTGGTAGAGGGCAGAAAAAAGCACGGTTTCGATTTTCTCTCCTATCCGGCGATTGTATTTTTTCAAAGGAATTCTTCATTTTATCCATAGTAATCCGCCTTTCCCGTCCCCCAAAAAGGTTGGCATTCCTTTCCGATGTTCCACGTGGAACATCTTGGTTCCTCACAATTTTTCCATACTGAGCCCCTCCACATAACCTCCAAATTATTGGGCATCGTGTCCCCTCCAAAATAGTTTCAAAAAAATGAAACTCTTATGATGCCCATCATATGAAACCGTGACTTTGTCCCGTATAATTTGTCTCAATTAAAGTAAATGGAATTAAATCATGCTCTCATACCAGGAGGCAATACATGTTTTGCTATCAATGTGAACAAGCAACAAATGGTAAAGGTTGCACTAAAATCGGTGTATGCGGCAAGGACCCCGAGTTATCGGCGCTTCAGGACCTGCTGATCTATTCCCTGAAGGGGCTTTCTCTCTATGCTGTAGAAGGCAGAAGGATCGGTATTGTAAACAAGGAAGTGAACCTTTTTCTGACTAAAGGTCTTTTTTCTACGCTCACGAACGTCGATTTCGATTCAAAACGATTTGAAAAGCTTATTCACAAAAGTTTCGAGCTCCGTGAAATCTTGAAAGCACAAGTCAAGGCAGCCGGAGGCAAGACGGATTTTACCCATGGAAGCGCTTCGTACAAGCCGGAGTTCTCTCATGAAAGCCTGGTGAAGCAGGGTAGGCAAGTAGTGGAACGGGTACCTGATGCAGTGATCAATCCCGATATTCAGTCACTCCAGGACATTCTCTTGTTCGGCCTTAAAGGCGTGGCTGCTTATGCGGACCATGCGGAGATCCTTGGAAAAACAGATGATTCAATCTACACATTCATGGGCGAAGCTCTTGCGGCCATGACCGGGACAGACCGGGGTTTGAATGAATGGATCGGACTCGTGCTCAAATGCGGCGAGGTAAACCTGAAGACCATGGAGATTCTTGATGGAGCCAACACGGGTGCCTACGGCCATCCGGTGCCGACCAGAGTTCCGCTCGGCACAAAAAAGGGGAAGGCCATTCTCGTCTCCGGCCACGACTTGAAGGATCTCGATACCATATTGAAGCAGAGTGAGGGCAAGGGAATCAATATCTATACCCACGGTGAAATGCTCCCGGCCCACGGCTATCCCAGCCTTAAGAAATATGCTCACTTTTACGGGCATTATGGTACGGCCTGGCAGAATCAGCATAAGGAGTTCGCACACTTTCCCGGGGCAATCGTAATGACCACCAACTGCATCCAGAAGCCAATGGCATCATATAAGGACAACCTCTTTACCTGCGGCCTCGTGGGATGGCCCGATGTGGCTCACATAACCGATGGAAACTTCATGCCAGTCATTGAGAAAGCCCTGTCTCTTCACGGGTTCACGGAAGATAGGCCGGGAAAAGAGGTCATGGCAGGATTTGCGCGGAATTCAGTACTTGGCGTAGCGGATAAGGTTATCGCTGCTGTAAAGGAAGGTAAGATTCGGCACTTCTTCCTGGTCGGTGGATGCGACGGCGCAAAACCGGGCCGCAACTACTACACGGAGTTTGTTGAAAAAGCGCCGAAAGATACGATTGTGATGACCCTGGCCTGCGGCAAGTTCCGGTTTTTCGACAAGGAGCTGGGAGACATAGGAGGTATTCCACGCCTCCTCGATATCGGCCAGTGCAACGATGCCTATTCAGCCATTCAGATAGCCGTGGCCCTATCAAAGGCCTTTAATATCGGTGTGAACGATCTGCCACTCTCGCTCGTCCTCTCGTGGTATGAGCAGAAAGCCGTGGCGATTCTTCTCACCCTGCTGCATCTGGGCATTAAGGATATCCGGCTCGGCCCCACGCTGCCAGCTTTCATCACGCCCAATGTGCTTGATGTGCTCGTGAAGAACTTCAACATCAAGCCCATTGCCGAAACTCCTGAGGCCGATCTTGAGGAAATACTCGGTCCCTGCTGGTCAAAAACTAAAGCTGAGTGCCTGGAAGATGAGAAAGTGACTGTGTAAAGTTCAATTACCCACTTTATTCAGCAGGACGGAAAATTCCGTCCTGCTCTTTTTTTGTCTTTTATGTTCCACGTGGAACATCCCCCAAGAATGCACCCTAGATAATTTCGCCAACCCCGGTTTCTCAATTTTTTCTTCCTTTTATCACCATCCTATGGTAAATTGGTACGGTTCTGAACTGATTACAGGAGGGTCCTGAAGGCGCATGGGAAGAGTTATCGCAATTGCCAATCAAAAGGGTGGCGTAGGCAAAACCACAACCACCGTGAATATCGCGGCATCACTCGCCGCAGCGGAAAAAAAAGTACTCCTTGTCGACTGTGACCCCCAGGGCAATTCCACCAGCGGGATGGGCATCGACCGGAACGGGATAACCGGCAGTACCTATGATCTTTTCACCAGCAAAAAAGCCATCGCAGAAATAAAAAAATCGACGCATTTTCCCTGGCTCGATGTGATTCCGGCGAAAATTGACTTGGTCGGCGTCGAGGTTGAACTCATCCAGATGATATCCCGCGAGCGAGTTCTGAAGAGAGCGCTCGCGGAATCCAAAAAGGATTACGAGTACGTTCTCATCGATTGCCCGCCATCGCTCGGCCTCCTCACCGTAAACGCACTGACTGCCGCGGATGGCGTTCTCATTCCGGTGCAATGCGAGTATTATGCACTCGAAGGCCTGTCGGCTCTCACGAATACCATCACGCTTATCAAGCAGGACCTGAATCCCGACCTTATCATCGAAGGCGTGCTTCTCACGATGTACGACAGCAGGAACAACCTTGCCGAGCAGGTTGCGCAGGAAGTGCGCAGATACTTCGGGTCCAAAGTATACACGACGATCATTCATCGAAACGTGGCCCTCTCTGAAGCGCCGAGCCACGGCAAGCCGGCACTGCTTTATGACATCCGGTCCCGCGGCGCCCAGAGTTATCTGGAACTTGCAAAGGAGGTCATCAGCCATGCAAAAGCAGGCGCTCGGTAAGGGTCTCGGCGCACTCATCCCGGACCTCTCCACACTCGACGACAGAGGGAAGAAGGCGCTCGGTATCACGGAAGTCGAGCTCGACAAGATCATTCCGAACGAATACCAGCCGCGGAAGGTTTTCAACGATGACAAACTGAAAGAGCTCGCGGCATCGATCAAGGAGCAGGGCGTGATCCAGCCGGTCATTGTGCACAAGGCAGGCACGGGCTATCAGCTCATCGCCGGAGAACGCAGATGGCGCGCGTCTCGACTCGCGGGACTCAAGACCATACCCGCGCTCGTCAAAGAGGCGACCAAGCGCGAGCTCCTCGAGATGGCGCTGATTGAGAACATTCAGCGCGAGGACCTGAATCCTCTCGAGGCAGCCGAAGCCTACAAGCGGCTCCAGGATGAGTTCAAGCTCACCCAGGAGGATCTCGCCAAACGGGTCGGCAAGGAGCGTTCAACGGTAACGAACTTCCTTCGTATTCTCCATCTACCAAAAGAGGTGAAGCAAGAGCTTGCATCAGGCGCGCTCAGCATGGGCCATGCTAAGGCGCTTCTGTCGCTCGAACGCAGCCGCGACCAGATTCTGGCCTCCGCATCGATCGTGAAAAAAGGACTGTCGGTCCGTGAGGCCGAAGCGCTGGCTTCCAGGCTCAAAAATCCGCCAAAACTGAAAAAAGTGAACCAGAGCCAGGAACTTCACGCCGTGGAGGAAAAACTGAAGAAATCACTCGGCACCAAGGTAAGCATCATTGCGAAAGCCAAGGGTGGACGAATCGTGATTGAATACTATGCGCCGGAAGAGCTTGACAGAATATTGGAGAAGATCGGATAAAACCATCAAACATTTTTTAAAGAGGACAGCGGAAACAGGCGATTGTAAAATTCTATCGTGGCATATTCATACTCTCATTTTTTGCTTCTCTACGTTGATCTGCGTCCTCATGTTTCAATTTTTAATCTCAAATCGCGGAGGGTCCTCTCATGCTAAAGAAAGGTTCGGGCACACCAGAACAGTCTGAGATCACAGCGTTCCTGGGCAAGGGCACAGAATTCAAGGGCGTGCTTAGTTTTGAAGGCACGATTCGTGTAGACGGCAAAGTGGATGGGGAGGTCGTTTCTAAAGATACACTCATCGGCGGCGATGAATCGCTCCTCCAGGGCGAGATTTCCATCGGTACGCTCATTTGCAGCGGCAAGATCGTGGGCAACGTCCATGCGATCCAGAAAGTGCATCTCATGGCCCCGGCAAAAATCCAAGGGAATATCAAAACGCCTAAACTCATCATTGAGGAAGGTGTAATCTTCGACGGGAAATGCGAAATGGCCGGCGAGCAGAAAACAGCTGAACAGAAGGTCGTTTCATTAGCCGACCGATAGCGACCCGAATAAGCCTGATTTCCGTGGTAGGCGGCTTGATCGCCGAAACGATATTACTCTGGTTGCTTCGCAACCAGCGCCTCATTTTACAGCCCAGAAGAGACGGGGTCTTATGGTGCAGATGATAGCTCCCGCATTTAATACCCCATCGGCAGAGTTATCCTGAAAACTCTGCCGCACAAAAAACAATATGACCATTTTACGCCTTTACCGGACCCCGGCCCTATCGCCATACCAGACCGCAGACCTTCTCGCTTCCGCGCAACAGAAGGTTTCACCGGCGATTATCGGTATCGATTCCGAGTTTTGCTTTAACATTGCGGCAGGCCGAGCTCTTTCTCCCGACGAGCTGCGCCTTCTCCGCTGGCTCCTTGCCGAGACTTTTGAGCCTGATAAATTTTCCGATTGCAGCTTCTTAACTTCAAACCTCAAACGCCAAACCCTGGACTGTCTTTTAGAAGTCGGGCCGCGAATGAACTTCACCACCGCCTGGTCTACAAACGCTGTTTCCGTGTGCCATGCCTGCAGCCTCGTGACAATAGCGAGGATTGAACGATCCCGCCGCTACCGACTAAATCTATCAACGAAGAACGCGCTCACCAAAGAACAGGAACGAATTTTTCTTGCGCTGGTGCACGACCGCATGACCGAGTGCCCCTATCCCGAGCCGCTTAAAACCTTTGAAACGGGCATTAAACCCGAGGCCGTGCGCTTTGTCCCGCTCCTAGAGGAGGGGAGGCCGGCGCTCGAAAAGATCAATCGCGAGATGGGACTCGGTCTCGATGACTGGGACCTCGACTATTACACGAACCTCTTTGTAAAGGACATCAGGCGCAATCCCACCAACGTGGAATGCTTTGACCTTTCACAGTCGAATAGTGAACATTCGCGGCACTGGTTCTTCCGCGGCAAACTTATCGTCGATGGCCGTGAAGTATCCGAGACACTGATGAAAATCGTGAAGTCTACCTACGAGGCGAACAGGAACAACAGCATTATTGCCTTCAGCGACAATTCGAGCGCAATAAGCGGATACACCATTACGACGATCATCCCGGAAATCGTCGGAAAGCCGTCGGCATTCCGCGAGGCAAAAAGGAAATATCATATTATCTTCACTGCGGAAACGCATAATTTCCCGTCCGGAGTCGCCCCTTTCCCGGGTGCCGAAACCGGCACCGGCGGACGCATCCGCGACGTGCAGGCCACCGGCATCGGCGGCCTTGTTGTCGCGGGCACCGCAGCTTACTGTGTAGGCAATTTGCGAATCCCCGGCTACGACCTTCCCTGGGAAGACTCGTCATATTCATATCCGAATAATCTCGCTTCGCCGCTCCAGATCGAAATCGAAGCAAGTAACGGAGCCTCAGATTACGGCAACAAGTTCGGCGAGCCGGTCATTCAGGGGTTTACGCGCTCCTTTGGTCTAAAACTTCCCGATGGAGAGCGCCGCGAATGGCTCAAGCCCATCATGTTCAGCGGCGGCGTCGGCCAGATGGATTCAGGCCACACAAAGAAGACGGAAGCAGCGAAGGGGATGCTCGTGGTCAAGATAGGCGGTCCAGCATATCGCATCGGCATGGGCGGCGGTGCGGCGTCGTCAATGATCCAGGGCGAAAATATTGCCGAGCTCGACTTCAACGCGGTGCAGCGCGGAGACGCGGAGATGGAACAGAAGCTGAACCGGGTGATCCGCGCCTGCGTCGAGCTGGGTGAAAAAAATCCCATTCAAAGCATCCACGACCAGGGGGCGGGCGGCAACTGCAATGTGGTCAAGGAAATCGTCCATCCCGCAGGCGCGAAGATCGAAATCAGGAAAATCCAGGTCAACGACAATACGCTGTCAGTCCTTGAAATCTGGGGCGCAGAATACCAGGAACAGAATGCGCTCCTCCTAAAATCCGAGCATGAAAGCCTGTTCAAGTCTCTCTGCGAACGGGAGAAAGTCCCCATGGCGGTCATCGGCATAGTCACCGGTGACGGCTTTATCGTGCTCTATGACGAATCCGATAAATCAATTCCGGAAAACCTCGAGCTTGCCAAAGTGCTCGGCGACATGCCGCAGAAAGTATTCAGGCTCGACAGGAAAAAAACATTGCTCAAGCCGCTCAAGCTGCCGAAAGACCTTACCGTTCCCCAGGCACTTGACCGCGTACTCCGTCTGGTCTCCGTTGGCTCCAAGCGCTTCCTCACAAACAAGGTCGACCGATCAGTCACCGGTCTTATCGCGCGTCAGCAGTGCGCCGGCCCACTCCAGTTGGCCGTATCAGACGTCGCTGTTATCGCACAGTCCCACTTTGGCCTGACCGGCGCCGCGATTTCGATCGGTGAGCAGCCGATCAAGGAGCTGATCGACCCTGCAGCCATGGCCAGGATGAGCGTCGGCGAAGCGCTCACGAATATCGTCTGGGCCCCAGTAAGCAGTCTCGGCGACATCCGCTGTTCCGCTAACTGGATGTGGGCCCCCAAGCTTCCGGGCGAAGGTTCGCGGCTTTACGATGCCGCCATCGCCATGCGGGAAGTGATGATCGAGTTCGGCATGGCGGTCGACGGCGGTAAGGACAGCCTTTCCATGGCAGCACGAGTCACGAACCCGGACAATACAAGCGAGACGGTGAAGTCGCCTGGCACGCTCGTTATATCGGCTTATGTTACGTGCCCAGACATTACCAAAACCATCACCCCTGACATCAAAACACCGGGGAAAAGCAGAATTCTGCTTATCGATCTCGGTAACAACCAAAACCGTCTCGGCGGATCCTCTCTTGCTCATGTCTTCGGCCAGATCGGAGACAAATCCCCTGACCTCGATGATCCCCGGCTTCTGACGCGGACATTCAATGCTGTTCAGCAACTAGTCAGGGATGAGCTTATTCTAGCCGGCCATGACCGCTCTGACGGTGGCCTGGCGACTACACTGCTTGAAATGGCCTTTTCGGGAAATTGTGGTATCGAAATCAATCTTGGCAGGCAAACCGACACCATTGCTGCCCTTTTCTCTGAAGAACTCGGCCTCGCCATAGAATATCTCCCGAAGGATGAAAATGCCATATTTTCTATTCTCGACAAAGGCGCAGTACCTTATCAGGTCATAGGCACAACTACGCCTGAAAAACGAATCGTCCTTTCCTACGAAGCTCTGAACTCCGAATGCCGAACAGTCTTAAACGAAGACATGCGTGTGCTTCGAGATATCTGGGAAGAAACCAGCCACCAGCTTGATCTCATGCAGCGGAATCCCGCGAACATACGCGAAGAGCGGGAAAATATCTATGACAGGAATGGCCCGTCCTTTGTCATACCTTTCACACCATTTTATACAGCCGACGACCGCCTTTGCAGTCCGTCCAAACCGAGGGTAGCAGTCATCCGTGAAGAGGGAAGCAACGGTGATCGGGAAATGACTTCGGCATTCTATCTTGCAGGATTCGAACCTTGGGACGTGACTGTAACCGATCTTCTCAAAGGCCGCATCACGCTCGATAAATTCCGCGGCGTGGTCTTTGTCGGCGGTTTCAGTTACGCCGATGTTCTTGATTCCGCAAAAGGCTGGGCCGCATCCATACGTTTCAATAAAAAAGTCTGGGACCAGTTTGAGACATTCTATCATCGTTCCAATACCTTCAGCCTCGGCGTGTGCAACGGCTGCCAGCTCATGGCGCTCCTCGGCTGGGTGCCGTGGCGCGGTATTGCCGACGAGCTTCAGCCGCGTTTCATCCACAATAAGTCCGGCAGGTTCGAATCGCGCTTCTCAACAGTGAAAATATTGAAGAGTCCCGCCCTCATGCTCAAGGGCATGGAGAATTCAGTTCTCGGCATCTGGGTAGCGCATGGAGAAGGTCTAGCATACTTCCCTGACAAACATATGTACCATGAATGCGAACACGGACTTGCACCGGTTCGCTACGTCGATGATGAAGCAAGAATCTCAGAAGCCTATCCTTTCAATCCCAATGGCTCGCCTGCAGGAATTGCCGGTCTCTGCACCCCCGACGGCCGTCATCTCGCCATGATGCCACACCCCGAACGCGCCGTGCTCACCTGGCAGTGGGGCTGGATGCCCGAAGATCTTAAGAAATCTCTGAACGCTTCACCATGGATCAGAATGTTTCAGAACGCACGGGAGTGGTGCGAGAAGATTAATTGACGTTGTGCTTGTCGAAGGTCCCGACAACACGTTTTTAATGTCTTTCCGTCGTGTCTGATAATACAAAGGAGTCTGCGGTTATCTTTGCCGGGAATTTACCTTCGCTCTGCGTATTAATGTATTTCTTGGTGTCGGCTTGCACGAATCAAAGCCCGCCCTGCCAGGATTTGTATCCTGACTCTATTTTGCCCTATTCCATTCTTCCTTTTCTCGACAATACAACAAAAGACCATTACTTCAAACGACGCAAAATAACACCTCGATTTTGGGGTATATTTATATAAGAGAGGGTAATCCAATCTAGATATGATACTATTTCGTGTATCCACGCAATTTTCATTTTAGAGGGAAAGGATATTTCCTAACAAGCAAGAGTATACTTGTCCTGAGTGATGCCTGCGGTGGCGGATATTGCGGTAGGTTCCGCCGAAGGAATTTTCGGATATGAAGAGGGCTGGCCGCTGCTCCTTAGAAGGAGGGGAATCAGGTGTCTTTACCGGTTACAGAATCTGAGGTCTTGGAGGCCTGTCAGACTCTCTTCGGTTCGGATATCAATGTATGCAGAAGTTTCCTTCTCTACCTGCGGACGGAGGGGGCCAAAACCGCCTATCGAAAGAAAGCCATGGAAGTACATCCCGACTTTTACGCCTTGGCCTCTCCGAACGTTCAGAAAAGACAGTCGCTCTTGTTCCAGAAGATTCTGCGGGCCTACGAGATTGTGGATGTTTTCATTAAGATACGTGAAAAGGGGTTATGGCGTCCCTCTTCTCATGTGCAAACCCCGCATACCCGACATCAGCAACATTGTCAAAATGAAAAAGCTTATAAACCATCCGATGACAGTTCCGTTTCCGATGATTTCTGCCGCAGACCGCTGCCGGACCGTGTGTTAGAGCTTGGCCGATATCTATACTACAGCGGACGCATATCATATAAAGCGCTGATCCATGCGCTTGTCTGGCAGCGTAAGCAGCGTCCGCTCATCGGCCAGATAGCCATGCGATGGGGCTGGCTCAATGCCGGCGCTATCGATCAGATAACCACGTTGACAAAACATCCTGGTCGTTTCGGAGAGAGAGCCGTGGAAGCAGGCCTGCTCACTTCATTCCAAGTAAATTCTCTTATCTATTATCAGCGAACACGGCAGGAGCGATTAGGCAGGTACTTCGTGCAGAATAACATTCTGGATCGTGTCGAGCTGGAGGGGGTTCTTCAAGAACTTCACAAGCATAATGCTGGAGTTCGGTCCGGAAACGTGCACACAAGCCCAGCGCGCAGTTCACACGCATAAAAACTGTCTCGCTTTTCCTTTACCCCGGAGCTTCCCTATTCCAGTGCGACTACAAAGCTGCCGGGATATCCACTCTCGGAAAGTGTTTTTTCCGCATCTTCAGCAAACTGCAAAGACGTGTATTTCCCCGCATACACGCGATAGAACGTAGCACCGTTGACATCGGTCGTGTGAATTTCAGAAAATCCGAATCGCCTCTTCATGTCTTCAGACAATCGTTGTGCGTTATCATACTCCCTGAATGATCCAACCTGAACGGTATAGTTGCCTTCATCATAGCTGGCCACTGCCGTATACTGGTCTGCTCCACTCCCGCGATACCCGAGAGCCTCGATCCGCACCGATGCCGTTCCGACGGCGTCCAGACCGAGTTTTTTCGCAGCAGCATAGGAAAGATCGATCACTCGCCCTTTCACAAAGGGACCCCTGTCATTCACCCGCACGATGGCTTCCCGTCCGTTGTCGATATTCTTTACTTTCACGTATACACCGAGCGGCAATGTCTTGTGCGCCGCTGTCATGGCATACATATCGTACTTTTCACCATTGCTGGTATTTTTGCCGTGAAAATCACTGCCGTACCAGCTGGCAACACCGGTTTGAACGAACCCGGTATGACTGTCAAGCGGCTCGTAGCGCTGACCATTGACTGTATAGGGTTTCTGCCATGCCCGTGATCCGGGTTTTGAAGCGTCGGGATAGTGAGTGGCACTCGTCTTTTTGGGAGCGCAGGCGGGCATAAGGAGTAAACAGCACAATAGCGGGAGAAGGCATCTTAACATCTTGGTCATAGTTCTTGCTCTTTTAAAAAACACTGTGTATTATCAATCTCAGTGCGAAGAGCCGTCGATAAGTCCTTTTAAGCTCGGCAATTAAACGAGATGTTATAATACAAAGTATTAAGCGGGAGAGCAATAAAAAACCGCTCCTGTCGTTTAACAAATCCCATTGCTGCTATGAGGAGGCATCAGGTGATCAAGCATATCGTACTCTGGAAGCTTAAAGATTTTGCCGAAGGCGCGGACAAAAACAGGAATGCGCAAATCGTGAAAGCAGAACTCGAATCGCTGATAAACAAGATCCCCCAGGTCAAACAACTCGAAGTGGGAATCAACATTATCCCTTCTGATGCCGCCTTTGATGTCTCCCTCTATTCCGCATTTGAAGACGAAAAGGGCCTCGATCTTTATCAGAAACATCCCGAGCATGTTAAAGTCGCCTCGCTCATCACCAAACTGCGGGAGAGCAGGGTTGTCATTGATTATAAAGCCGAATGACGATTCGAGGTATTGCAAATCCTTCCAACGAGAGGAGTTTTAGTATTCATTACTGATGGGAATTAAAGTATTCCTAAATTGATCATACCTGTTTAATTATTAAAATAAGGGCTTGACAAATTTAACCTGCAAGTGCATTCAGGGTGATGCAAT
>Ga0335081_10001927_pt1 | contig 32812 bp, 31 predicted proteins | sample Lox_Sample_35_FD_206713 | JGI IMG/M metagenome (GOLD analysis project Ga0335081, IMG submission 206713) | Soil microbial communities from Loxahatchee National Wildlife Refuge, Florida, United States - Lox_Sample_3.5 | ecosystem: Environmental > Terrestrial > Soil > Wetlands | place: USA...
ACGGAGAGCATGTGCAGGTGGATAGACGGGTCTTTGTGGCCGGTGAAACCGATGAAGCGGATTTTGCCCGCTTGCTTGGCCGCCAACACCGCTTCCAGCGCGCCGCCGGGCGCAAAGACGGGGTCGGGATCCGTTCGCCGGATGATTTCGTGGAACTGCAACAAGTCCACGTGGTCGGTCTGCAAACGTTTGAGCGATTCGTCAATTTGTTTCGCGGCCAGTCCCTTGGTGCGCCCATCAATCTTCGTCATCAGGAAGACCTTCTGACGATAACCGTCGCGCAAGGCTTTGCCCATGCGAATTTCGCTCTCGCCGTCGTTGTAGTCCCAGCAGTTGTCCATGAAAGTGATCCCGCGATCAATAGCGCTGCGGATGATGCGAGAGCTCAACCCTTCGTCCCATTGCGTGCCGATATGATAGCCGCCCAGACCGATGGCAGAAACCTTCTCACCGGTGCGTCCCAGTGGGCGGAGAGGAACCTCGTTTTTCGTTTCCGCACTCCAAAGCTGCGGACTGACGGCGAGCGTTGCGCCGGCCGCCAGCGCAATTTTCACAAACGCCCGCCGGCTGACGTTCGAGGTTCCCGTTTGAGAAATCTCACCAGGCGCTTTCATCCAACAATGTCTATTGCCATATCTCGAATTTCGCAACTGGAAAAGCCGCAGCGCCCGAAACGGCCGCGAAACGCGAGGGATGTAACTTTTTTCCTCCCGGATTCGTATTATTTACATTGAACCGTTTTTATGTCTGCCGAGTCAAATAACCGCAAAAGAGGAGAGTTATGAAAAAACAATGCGCAGCAGGTATTGTCACGTTATCGCTCTGTCTTGGCGCCGCCGTGGCGCAGGCGCAGAATTATTATCAATTGCCGGAAGGCGCCGGCCCGTATTTTCGCATGGACGTCGGCCCGTCCTTTTTTGAGAACGGCGAGCTTACCGAATATGGCACGCCTGGCTCCAGCCCAGTGAAATATCGGACCGGGCTGGCGGCGGACGGGGCCATTGGCTATGCCTTCAATAAATATATCGCCGCTGATTTTGAGCTCGGTTATGTCGGTGCCAAAATTGATAACGTGCCCGGCTTCATCTCGGACAACTCGTATGTTTACAATGTGCCGTTTCTCGCTAATGTCACGCTGTCGTATCCCATTCCCCGGACCATTGTGGTTCCTTACATCGGAGTCGGGGTCGGCGGCGCGGATGTGATTTTTGACAGCGATATGTTTGGTCCCAGTTCCAGCGACTTTGTCACCGGCCGGGAAAATGACGTTGTGTTCGCCTGGCAAGCCTTTGCTGGCCTCCGGTTCCGCTTGGCCAGAAATTTGTCGCTGGGCGTCGGGTACCAATATTTTGCCACTGAAGATCCGACCTTCAGCTATCCGAACATATTTACACCGGGCAATTTTGATGTCGGTTTTCGGGGAGTTCAAACGCACTCCGTCATGGCTTCGCTCGAATGGAGATTCTGGTGAACGCCCGCGTCAGAGGGTAGGGCGCGTCACTTCCGCCGGCGCATGGCTATGGCGGGACTGGCCGTGCGCGCCGGGGTTACCACACGAACTTGTGGCGCGCAAGGGACTGCTCGCCCTACCTTTTCGCTTTGTCTGTTGGTGTCTGGGTGATGATGCGCGCGCCGCGCTTGTAGGCGAAGTAGGAATAGGTCCATTGTAACAATACAGCCAGCCGGTTGCGAAAGCCGATGAGAAAGATCAGGTGGACGAACAGCCACGCCAGCCACGCCGGGTAACCGGAGATCTTGAGTCGGCCAATCCACGCCACCGCCGCCGAGCGGCCAATCGTCGCCATTGTTCCCTTATCCCAATACTTGAACGGCGGGCGCGCCGCACGGCCCGCGCCGGAGTGCAAATCGTCTTCAATGAGGCGGGCGACGTGCCGTCCCATCTGCATCGCCGCCGGGCAGATGCCGGGGACAGGTTTGCCGGCCTTGTCCATCACCAGTGCCAGGTCGCCGATGGCGAAGATTTCGGGATGACCGGGCACGCTTAAATCGGGATTTACCCTTACGCGCCCGGCTTTGTCCAGTTCGGTCCCGAGTTTCTTCGTCAGCGGCGTGGCCGAAACGCCCGCTGCCCAGATGAGGTTCCCGGCGCAGAGGTTTTCCCCGTTGGCCAGCTCCACCACGCCAGCGCGAATGTTTTTTACCGGGGTCGCGGTGCGGACTTGAACGCCCAGCGCTTCGAGCTGACGTTTGGCGCTTTCGGAAAGATCGGGAGGATAATTCGACAGCACCCGCGGCGCGGCTTCGATCAGGATGATTTTGGCTTGCGTGGGATCAATCCGCCGGAAGTCGCGTCTCAAGACCGTCCGCGCCAGTTCAGCGAAGGCGCCGGCCAGTTCCAACCCGGTTGGCCCGCCGCCCACGATGACCATGGTCAGGAGCCGGTCGCGTCTGGCGGGGTCCGTTTCATTTTCCGCTTCTTCGAAAGCGAGCAGAACACGGCTGCGGATGCGCAACGCATCAGCGAGCGTTTTCAGACCGGGCGCAAACGGTTCCCATTCGGGATGACCGAAATATCCGGTCAAGCCGCCTGTGGCCAGCACGAGGTAGTCGTAGTCCAGGGTGTTCCTTTCGAGAAACACCTGCTTGTGCGCGAGGTCGAAGTCCACGGCCTGGTCGAGCAGCACCGTGATGTCGGGCCGATTGGACAGGATGGAGCGGATGGGTTGGGCGATTTCCGGGGCGGAAAGCCCGCAGGTGGCGACCTGGTAGAGCAACGGCTGGAACAGATGATGATTGGTGCGGTCCACGAGCGTGACCAGGGTGTCCGAGCGCCGGAAATGTTTGCAGAACGCCAGACCGCCGAAGCCTGCGCCCAGCACGACCACGTGAGCAAACGGTTTGTCCACCACGGGCTTAATTTCGGATAATCGGCAGGAAAAGCAATGTGGGTGTTCGGCTCCAGCAACGGATCCCCGGGGTCACGCCGCCGCCTTACGGCTTGAGGTGAATCAACAGGTCCTTCCCCAAAACCACGCCGAAGACTTTCGTTACCAGGGCCAGAACCGGAAAGAAGAGGAGACCGGCCGCGGCCAGCACCCAGGGCCAACTCAGGCTCTTCGCCGGCGGAGGTTTCGGGAAATCGGGAGTGATGCCGGCGGCCAACATGCGGTCATACAAATCAGGGTGAATTTTGCTGGCCCGGCGCGGCATCACGGCCGGCATCAGGTTGATCCGGTACAAACGTTCCAGCGCTTGCGCGTAAACTGCGGGTTCAATGTTTTGATTTTCGACGGCAATCCGGTCGGCGCGTTTTTCCATCCGACGACCCAGGCGGATGCCCACGATCAGCAGGATCAGAACGGGCAGAAACAGCAGCAGGAAACCATTGGCCACCCCGGTCAGCGAGTTCATCGGTTTCAGGAAAACGAGCGGGAACAGGGATAAGGCGACCAGCGTGCGTACAAAAAGCACCTTGCGCGGTTCATTCAAATGGCCGAGTTCATGCGCGCAAATCGCCTTGATCTCCGCGTCGGGGTGCGTGGAGAGCAGTTTTTGGGTGAAGATCAACTGGCGGGTGAGGGGCAAAGCGACTGCGTTGCTGAGGTGGGTGGACAGGACCCACGTCGCGCGGACCGGCACCCCCATCTTTTGCGAAACTTCCCGGACCAGGGCTTGCAGGTTTTGCGGCGCCGGTTTGAGCAATCGCAGCCAGCACATCAGCTTGACCCCAAGGCCCGCGAGAAAGGCCAGCAGCAACAGCAAGACACTTCCGGCAATTGTCCAGGTCAGGTGCCCGAAATTCCCCGGCATGGCAACGGCGCCGAGGAGCAACACACCCCAGAAGCCGGACAAGAGGAACAGACTCGAAGCCACCAGATACAGCCAGGATCGGAAGCGTATTTCCGGATAAATCTCCCGGCTCAGAGGGTAACCGCCCAGCAATGCGCCCGCCAGGGCCGACGCCGCGGCAAAAAATGGACTCGCCCCCGGGGCAAGCGCCAGGGACGTCAGTGTGGCAAATATGATAATGAACCAAAAATTCAGGCGGGAGGATACGCGCGCCGGGTAAAGCAGGCGTGCCCGCTCTGTCCAATGCCGGCCGGCACTGCGGCGCCAGGGAATGAGCGCAAGCGAGTTTAAACCCCAGGCAAGCAGGAACGCGGCGCAAAAAACAGCGGTCATCAACAGTAGAGTCATTCGTCCCGAAATAACAACCGGTCCGCGTAAAGTCCAGTGTTCACATTCGAGCTTGAACGACTTTCGCCGGACCAAGACGCGCGGGAAGAATTTTTTTGTCGTCGAACGCAGCGGCGTTTGACAAATTGCGCGGAGAAATATGTTGAGCACGGAAATGGAGACGGACCAAAGGGCCGAAGCGGCCCGCGACTTGTGCGAAAAGGGGGCATGGCCCCGGGTGCTGGCGCTGGCCCGGGACTGGCACGCGGAAGATCCGACGGAAGCCAAGGCGTTGTTCTATCAGGGGATCGCGCTCGCGGCGTCGGGCCGGTTCGTTGAGGCGGAAACCGCCTACCGCCAGGCGCTGCAACTGGATGCAACGGATTTCAAGATCTGGAACAATCTTGCAGGGCTTCTGTTTGAGGCGCGAAAGAAACCGGCGGAAGCCATCCAGTGTATGCAAGAGGCGTTGAAGGTTGATCCGCAAAATAAGGTCGGCTGGGCGAACCTGACGAGCATGGTCGGCCGGTTGGGCCGACATGACAAAGCGCTCGAATTCGCCGAGCGCGCCCTCTCGCTCGACCCGAATTTTGTCGAAGCGCATCTGCACAAGGCCAGCGCCGCCAGGGCGCTGGGCCGGCCGGAAATCGTCAAAGCGGTTTGCGCCGCGCTCGCCGGCATCAAACCGGAAAACTTTCGCCGCGCCCGCTGAATCCGGCGGCGCCTTTCCGCGGACGCGGCAAAAGTTTGCGCTTTGCGCGGGTTTTCGTTTAATCCCTGCGAACCATGAACCGCGCGTTGACCCTCGCCACCAACCTGTTCCCGATTTGGGTCCTGATCGGCGGCTCGCTGGCACTGGTGCATCCGGCCTGGTTCACCTGGTTTCGCGGCGATTTCATCACGTGGGGACTGGCGGTCATCATGCTCGGCATGGGCATCACCTTGAGCGTGGACGACTTCAAACGGGTGTTGAAAATGCCGCGCGCGGTCGCCATCGGATTCGTTGCCCATTACGCCATCATGCCGTTCCTCGGCTGGGGCATCGCGCATCTGCTGAAACTGGAAACGCCACTCGCGGTCGGACTGATTCTGGTCTCGTGCTGTCCGTGCGGCACGGCGTCGAATGTCGTCAACTACATCGCGCGGTCGAATGTCGCCTTGTCCGTGCTGATGACCATGTGCTCGACGTTGGGCGCGATTGTGATGACGCCACTGTTGACGAAATGGCTCGCCGGCCACTACGTGCCGGTGGACGCGTGGGGCCTGTTCCTGAGCACGCTGCAAATCGTGCTGGCGCCGGTAGTCATAGGATTGGGGCTGCATCATCTCGCGCCGCGGTTTGTGAAAATGGTCTTGCCGGTATCGCCGTTGATTTCCGTGCTGGCGATCACGATGATCTGCGCGAGCATCATCGGCACCAGTGCGGATGATTTCAAACGGTCGGGCGGCGAATTGATGTTGGCGGTGTTGCTGTTGCACAGCGGCGGATTCCTGCTGGGCTACTTTGCCAGCCGATTGCTGCGTTGCGACGAGTTGACCAGCCGCACGATCTCCGTGGAAGTGGGCATGCAGAACTCCGGACTCGGCGCGGCGCTGGCAAGGGAACATTTCGCAGCGATGCCATTGACCGCACTGCCTTGCGCGATTTCGGCGACGTTTCATTCGGTCATCGGCAGCATCCTCGCTGGCCTCTGGCGGTTGCGACCCGTGCGGGCCGAACTTGTTAAAACCACGCTGATCCGGTAATTTAGCCGGGTGATTTACGACGCGTCATTGGACGAGTTGCTGCAAAAAGTCTGGGAGGGCAGGCGCATCAACCAGGCGGAGGCGTTGCGGCTCTATCATCTGCCGTTGGAAGAGCTCGGCGCGCTCGCCGACCGCCGCCGGCAGCTCGCCAAGGCGAAGGATTTCAACGGGCGAGGCAACGACATCGTCACCTACATCGTTGACCGCAACGTCAATTACACCAATGTCTGCAACGTCTATTGCAAATTCTGCGCGTTTTACCGCGTGGAAAAAGATGACGACGCCTACGTCATCACGTTTGACGAGATGGACAAAAAAATCGAGGAGACCAGCGCCCTCGGCGGCACGCAGATTTTAATGCAGGGCGGGCATCACCCGAAGCTGACCAAGCAGTGGTATCTCGATTTGTTGGCGCACATCAAAAACAAGTTTCCCGGGTTCAACATCCACGGGTTCAGCCCCAGCGAATTTGTCCATTTCCGTGAAGTGTTCAACGAGCCGCTGGAGAAAATTATCGGCGATTTCAAAGCGGCGGGACTGGGTTCGATTCCTGGCGGCGGCGGGGAAATTCTGGTGGACCGCGTGCGTCAGCGCATCTCGCCACTCAAAGCCATGAGCGACGACTGGTTGGAAGTGATGGACGTGGCACATCGGCTGGGGCTTTACTCTTCGGCCACCATGATGTTCGGACATGTGGAAACGGTGGAAGATCGCATCGAACATCTGGAGCGCTTGCGGGCGCAGCAGGACAAGTCTTTAATGCGGAGAGCAGAAAACGGGAGCGCCGGCAGCTTGCCGGCGGGTTCCCATTCCGGGGCGGCTGAAACACGCCGCCAGGCTGGCGGCGCTCCCGGAAAAGCGGCAACCGGCTGCTTCACCGCGTTCATCTGCTGGACGTTCCAGGCGGAGCATACCAAATTGAAGGCTCCAACTGTCGGCGCGCACGAATATTTGCGGACGCAGGCGCTGGGCCGCATTTACCTCGATAATTTTACCAACGTCCAAAGCTCATGGGTCACTCAAGGCCAGGAAATCGGCCAGGTCGCGCTCAAGTTCGGCGCCAACGACCTCGGCAGCATTATGATTGAGGAAAATGTCGTGAGCCAGGCGGGCACAACCTTCCGCATGACTGTCGCCGATATGCAACGGCTCATTCGCGACCTCGGTTACCAACCGCATCAGCGTGACAACTGGTATCGGTTGGTAAATTGAAATCAATTCGCGCGAAGGTTTTTCTTGCCGGGCTGGTAGCTTTGCTCAAACATTTCCGGGATGACAAAAGTTCTCCTGTTGGGTCTGGGCCGCTGGGGGGTCAATCATCTGCGCAACCTCAATTCAATGCCCGTCGAGCTTTACGTCGCTGAAGTCGGCGAGAAACAACTCGAACCGGCGCGTAAGCTCAACCTGCCCGCCGAACGGCTCACCACCGACTACAAAAGCTTTGCCGCCAAAGCGGACTGCGCTGTTATTGTGACACCCGCGCAAAACCATTTTGCGCTGTGCAAGGAATTCCTCGAAGCGGGCCGGGATGTGTTTGTGGAAAAACCGCTGACCCTCGCCAGCGAAGAGGCCAAGGCACTCGCAGAATTGGCCGCCCGCAAGGGCAGAATTCTGCAGGTGGGCCATATTCTGCGATTTGATCCGGCGACGTTGTGGCTCCGCGAGGCAGTGCAATCCGGCCAGTTCGGGCGCGTGAACATGTTGCGGGGCCATTTCGGCGGGTTCAAACGCCCGCGCAGTGACAGCGGGGTGATGTTCGCCGACGGCATCCATTTCGTTGACTTGTTCAATTTCATCCTCGGGTCGCTGCCGAAAAGTGTGCTGGCGGTTCACCATGATTTCATGGGCCGCGGCCTGGACGACGTTTCGCTGCTTTCGCTGGAATATGAAACGCCGCACGGCAAAACCTGGGCGACCGTGGAAAACGATTATTTCATCCCCGGCAAATTCCGCGAAGTCATTGTCTGCGGCGACAAAATGAGCGCGGTTTGCGATTACAACGTCGCACAGTACAAAATCAAGACCTACGAGAACAAACACGTCCGCGAAGGCAGCAATTTCAAGGCGACCGAAGGCGTCGTGACCCAGATTGAAACGCCGCCGGAGGAACCGCTTTTGGCCGAACTGCGCGCGTTTGTGGATTCGGTGCAAACCCGCAAAGCGCCGCGCGCCGACGGCCACGCCGGTTATGATGCCGTCCGCGTGATGAATGCCGCGCTGGAATCCGCTAAAACCGGCAAGGCGGTTGAACTGAAATAATCCGCGAATTTCACGAAGCGCGGCGAATTTAAATTGCTTTTGGAAGTTTCTTTGAATTCGTGAAAATTCGTGTAATTCGTGTCCGGAACTTTTATGCAAAAAATCCCGTTATCAAAATGTTTCGTGAATCCGGAAGTCGAGGAAGCCGCGCTGCGCGCCCTCCGCTCCGGCCAATACATCCTCGCGGCGGAGTGCAAAGCGTTTGAGACGGAACTCGCCGCCTATACCGGCGTCAAACACGCCATCCTCGGCACGTCGTGGACGATGATTGTTTATATGTTGCACCTCGCGCAGGGATTGAAGCCCGGCGACGAAGTCATTGTGCCGTCGCACACCGCCTTCCCGACGATGGAACCGCTGATTCATTGCGGCGCCACACCGGTGTTTTGTGACATTGACGACACGTTCTGCCTGGACGTCGAGCTGCTCGAATCGCTCCTCACGCCGCGAACGGTCGGGATCATCCCGGTGCATCTCTACGGACATCCGGCGGATCTGGACCGAGTGTTTCAGGTCGCGGCAAGACACAAATTGTGGGTGCTGGAAGATTGCGCGCAAGCGCAGGGTGCCAAATACAAGGGCAAGACCGTCGGTTCGATGGGCAACTTCGGCGCGTTCTCGTTTTTCCCGTCGAAAAACTTGACCGTGCTCGGCGACGGCGGCTGCCTCGTTACCAACGACGACACGCTGGCCGATAAAGTCCGCGCGTTGCGCAACCACGGACGCAAGGACAAATACCATCACGACTTCGCCGGGTTCAACGTGCGGTTTAACGAAATCCAGGGGGCCATTGGCCGGGTGATGTTGAAACGCCTCGACGCGTTCAACGACAACCGCCGCAAAACAGCTGCGCGTTACAACGAGCGGCTTAAAGGCATCGTCCCAACGCCGGTGGAAAAACCGTGGGCGCACGCGGTGTATCACATGTATGTCATCCGCTCGCAGAAGCGCGATGAACTGCAAAAATTTTTGAGCGAACGGAACATCGGAACCGGCATCCATTATCCGGTGCCGAACCATCAGCAACCCGGCGTCACCAATCGGTTCAAAAATATTCCGCGCCTGCCGAAGACCGAGCAAGCGGTAAAGGAAATCCTGTCGCTGCCCATCCACGGCGAGATGAACCTTGACGTGGCAGATCAAGTTGCCGACGCGATTGCTGAATTTTACGGAAAGAAGTAATGGCGGACGCACCCGAAATCAGCCTCGTCATTCCTTGTTACAACGAGGAAGGCAGTCTGCGTGAGCTCATCAAGGCGATTCGCGAAGCGGTCGAGCCGCTCAAGCTGCCTTACGAGGTCGTCATCACTGACGATTGCAGCCGGGACAAGTCGTGGGAAATCCTCAAGGAACTCGCGGCGGGCGACCGGCGCATCCGCGTACAACGGTTCGCGTCCAACTGCGGCGAGTCGGCGGCCAGTTTTGCCGGGATGAAGGCCGCATGCGGCAAATACATCGTCACCGTGGACGCCGATTTGCAGAACGATCCCCGGGACCTGCCGAAATTCCTGGAGGCGTTGAAGCAATTCGACTGCGTTTGCGGTACGCGCGTCAAGGTACGCGGTGCGGGCGACCATTTCATCCGCATCGCCTCCTCGCGCATCGCCAACTGGGTGCGGAACAAGTTGAGCGGCGAGAACATTTCCGATGCCGGCTGCACGTATCGCGCCTTCAAACGTGAGTGTATTGACAACCTGAAATTTTTCAAGGGGATGCACCGGTTCCTGCCGACACTGTTCAAGATTGAAGGCTATACCGTCACCGAGATTGAAGTGCGCAACAATCCGCGGTTCGCCGGTCAGGCGCATTACGGCGTCTGGAACCGGCTGTTCGCGTCGTTCCACGATTTGCTGGCGGTGCGCTGGATGAAAAAACGGATGTTCAAATACCAGATCGCGGAGAGGATTAATTGAACTGTAGCGGCGCTCTGTGAGCGCCCCAGCCAACGGTCATAGACCGCCGCTACAACCACAACATGCAGCGATTTTTGATCATCGCCACGAACGGTGCGTTACTGGCTTTGCTACTGATTGGTCTGCCGGCGGCGACACACCTGCAACTGGGCGATTGGCAGCTCTCTTCCGTTTCCACCAGCCGCCAATTGCTGTTGGGGGGACTGGCCGCGGCAATGGCCGCGAACGTTGCAGCCGCGCTCGGGTTCGTCAGGGGTCGCAAAGGGAAAGTGCTCTGCTGGGAATGGGCGGCGGTTTTCGGCGGATTGCTGCTGGCTGGCTATGGGTACCTGCACGGCTATCTCAACTTCAACTGGTTGAAGCAGACGTTGCTGTGGTTCCAAAAACATTTCTGAGCGGGAGCAACCCGATCGCCACGGGTTGTGTGCCGACGACCTCCTGGCGGAATTAGAGGATCGCGTAGTGGAAATTACTTATTCTTTAGGGAATTGAATTTTTATTTTTGAAAGCCTTCCGATTCTTATGTAAACTTCGTCATCTGTTCGGGTTGCCGCCGACGCACGAATGAGTTCGTGGTAGAATAATACCGCGCGCAGCCAGATGAATTTTATGGGTACGATTGTTATAGAAAAGGCCTCGCCGGGGTTGAACACCCTGCCTGGCGACGACGTCCGCCAGATCATGTGGCGGTTCGCCGACCGTTACGAATTACAAATGCTCGTCCAGGCCGCGCGCGGCGTGGCGCGCGGGCCGGTCGCCCGGCTCGTCGCCGCCGGCGGCCGCAATTCGCATGACTGGACACCGGAAAAGGCCGGCCTGCTGCAACACTTTGACGAGAGCGGCATCACTGCTGCGTTTCTGGACCCTGAGCACGGCGGATTCATTGTCGGGCCGAAAAACCTGGTGCTCGCGCTGATCGCGTTTGAACTGTCCTGGGTGGATGCCGGCGCCGCCACGTGCAGCCTGGCCGGCAATCTCGGTCTGGCGCCCATTCACGAACGCGGCACGGCCGAGCAGCGCGCGAAATACACCGCCGGAGCCGCTCCGTTGAAACCCGGGGAAAACCGCAAACAGATCCGCGCCGCTTTTGCGCTCACCGAACCCATTCCGTTTGTCGGGGTGGAGACCGGCATGTTGGCCGGCAAGGTGCGTGTGGCCGAGTGGAAGGACGATGGCGAGCCGTTGTTGCAGGTGGATAAACGCGGCCGCTTCATAACCAACATGGGCTTCGCCAACATCGTCTCCGCCGCCGTGGAATCGGATGACCCGCGCCTCAAGGGCAGTTGCATGATCATTCTGGAGGAAACCGATCCCGGCAAGTTCGACCGCGGCACGCCCACCAAAAAGCTCGTTCACCAGCTTTCCTCGACCAACGACCCCGTGTTCAGTTTGAAAGTGCCGGCCAGCCGGATCATCGGCGGGTACACCGTCAAGGACGGGGTCGTCATACCGAATTTTTCGCATGGTGAGATCATCGAAGCCGTCTTCCGTCGCACGCGGGTGACGGTCGGTTTGATGACATCCGCGAAACTGTTATCGGCGATCGAGCCGGTAATCCTCTATGCCCGGCGCCGTTTTCGCGGCGGGGAAGGTGCGCCCGGCACGCCGCGATATGAACTCGGTTTGCAGCAGAAGGAAGACGTGCTGCACCGGCTCGTGGACATCTGGGCCACCGGCGAGGCGAGCGCGTCGCTGGGCTTTGCCGCCGCGCGGCTGTTTGACGAATTGGATCCGCTGGAAAAGCAAAAAGACCAATGGCTCGCGGAGAAAAAATTGACCGGCCGCGCCGCGTTCAAGGAGCTGGCAAAGAAGCAGGCCGATGCGCTGGAGTTGTTGAAGCTGGAATTGCAGCCGGTCGGCGCGCGCGAGCCGAATGATGCCGGGGCTTTGCAGAGCGACCCGATGGTGCAATTCGTGATTCTCGATTCGTTGGCCAACGTTCTGTGCCCCGCCTGCAAGCTTTGGAATACCGGCCACGGCGCCACGATGATGCGTGAAGCCGTCAGCCTGATGGGTGGCTATGGCATCACCGAGGATTGCCCGGGATTTCTCGGCCAGAAGTGGATGGACGCGCAACTCGAAGCGACCTACGAAGGGCCCGAAGCGGTGCAGCGTCTGCAGCTTTCCATCACGATGACCAACGAATTGTTCCTGGCGCAATTCCAGCAATGGATTCTGGAAATGCGGCGCATTGCCGCCGAACGGCCCGGCACCGGCTCCTGCACACTCGCCAGCGCCATGCAACTCTGGCTCTGGACGCTCCACCACGTGCAAACCACCACCGACGCCGACGGCACCAAACTTTATCACAAATCCCGACAGGGCGTGACCTTCCCGCTGGCCGACGCGCTGTGCTGGTTGCTGGCCGCACGGCAATTTGTCCTGGATGTGATTGAGCTGGACACCAAAGGCGCCGCAAATCCGGCGCTCGCCGATGGCCTGGCCGGGACGGTCGCATTCTTTACCGACCTTTGCCACGTGCAAACCGCGTGGGCGGCCGGCGAGGTCAGCCGTATCTGCACCGAAATCGTCCACGGTTACAACCGCCATCCGGCCTGGGACGAGACCAGTTGTCACGCCTGTTACCGCGCCGACGAATTGGAAACGCTCGAAGGCCTCATTCCTGGGATTGAGGGTTCGACGCGCGCGTATGCGGATGTGATGGAAGAAGGCGGCAGCCATCCGCTGAAGGCCGGTCCCTGCGTGAAATTCGACGGGCTGGAAACGTTTGTCCGTTTGGGCGCCAAATTGAACGGCTGCCTCACCGGCTGCCGGCTTGCCAAAGACCGCGCTGCCGCGGCGCTGACCAGGGTGATGACGCGCGAGACCCTGGATTATCCGGCGTGAAACTTTAGCTCAACGAAAGGAAATCAATCATGAAAACGAAACGAGTGGACACCTGGGCGGCCGCACTTAAAGACAAGCCCGGCGCGCTGGCGGCCAAGTTCAACGCGTTGGCAGCGGCAGGCGCAAACCTTGAATTCGTCATCGCGCGGCGGTCGCCGGAAAAACGCGGCACGGGCGTTGTATTCGTCACGCCGGTGAAAGGGCCGAAGCAAACTCGCGCCGCCGGCGCGGCCGGGTTCAAAAAAACCAAGAGCCTGCACACGGTCAGATTGGAGGGCGCCAACAAGCGCGGTCAGGGCGCGCGCCTTACACAGGCATTGGCCGGCCGGGGAATCAACCTGCGCGGATTTTCCGCTGCGGCCCTCGGCAACAAATTCATCGCGCACATCGCCGTGGACACCGAGGCCGAGGCCAACCAGGCCGCGCGCATCTTGAGCAGGCTATAACCCGAAGTCGTCGTCGAACAAGCGTGGCCGGCGGAGCACTGAAGCCGATGATTCCCGGCCAGCCGAGGGGCTGCTGTATCAACGCCCCGCCGGTTAATAATGAAAAGATTTGAAGATGCCGCAACCACTACCGGAAATTTCAGCCGTTGAGCGCCAACGCATGGAGGCGGACATTGTCTGTGTCGGATTTGGCCCGGCCATGGCGGGGTTTCTCACGACACTATCGAAACAACTCGTTAAGGTGGACGGCGCGCCGGCCGTGGAAAGCGCCGTCCTGCCGGGGATGCCGCTGCAGGTGCTCTGTTATGAACGCGCCGATGACATCGGGTTTGGCGTTTCCGGCGTCGTCACCCGGGCGCGGGCGTTGCGCGCCAGTTTTCCCGAAATCGAGAAAGCCGCCATTCCAATGGCGGCACCGGTTGGCGAGGAAAAGATGCTTTACTTGCTTGATCCGCACGGCGCGAGCCGGCGCTCAGCCGCACTCCGACTGGCAGACGCTTGTATTCGCGCCTGTCAATTTGTGCTGCCGCTTGAGCATTACGCGCTGAAACTGCCGTGGACGCCCGCTTTTCTGCACAAGCGCGGTGGACTGGTGCTCTCGCTTGGCCAATTCATGCAATGGGTCGGCGCCCAGGTGCAAAACACCGGCACGGTTCAAATCTGGCCCGGCACCCCGGTGTCGCAGCCGCTCATCGAGGAGAACAAAGTCGTCGGCGTGCGTTTGCTGGATCAAGGCGTGGACAAACAAGGCCGGCCCGCCGACGGATTCACGCCTGGCATGGACATTCACGCCGCGCTCACCGTCGTCGGCGACGGTCCGGTTGGTCCCATTGGTCAGGAATTGAACGCACACTTCGGCCTGCCGGAAGGTCATCACACGCGCGACTGGGCCGTGGGCATGAAATTCGTCGTGGATTTGCCACCGGATACTCCGCTGAAACCCGGCACAGTGCTGCACACGTTTGGCTACCCGGAGCCGGAGCTTTTTGGCTTTCTTTACGTGCATCCCGACCGTGTCGCGTCACTCGGAATCTTTGTGCCGTCGTGGTTCGACAGTCCGGTGCGCACCGCCTACCGATATCTTCAGCATTGGATGCTGCATCCGTATCTCTGGCGGTATCTCAAAGGCGGCAAGCTGCGGTCCTGGGGCGCGAAGACGCTCGGCGAATCCGGCAAGCGCGGCGAACCGCGTCTGGTCGGCGACGGTTTTGCGCGCATCGGCGAAGGCAGCGGCAGCACCAACGTGTTGACCGGTTCCGGCGTGGACGAAGCCTGGGCCACGGGCACGCTGCTTGCCGAGGCTGTGCTCGAATTGCTCAAGGCAAAGAAACCGTTCACGAAGGAAAATCTCGAAGCGACCTATGTGCACCGCCGCCGCGCGAGCTGGGTGGAACAGGAAGCCAACATCGCGGAGAAATCCCGTGACGGATTTCAGAAAGGCGTCGTGCGCGGCATGATCGGCATGGGGCTGGCCGGATTGACGAACGGCCGGTTCGCTTTTAACGGGGATCCCGTGCCGCCGTGGAAACGGGTTCCGAGCATCGAGGAATACTATCACAGCCGAGTTTCCCGCGAAAAGATTGCGAAGCTCCGGCACGAGTGCGGAACAAAATGCGTTTCACTGCACGACGCGTTGATGGACAAAGTCGGCTGGCCGGCGATTCCATTTGACGGACAATTGCTGGTGTCGCACCAGGACGCGCTGCTCGTGGGCGGGAAAGTGCAGGCGCCAGCCGGTTATGCGGACCATGTGGTCTTCCTTTATCCCGAATTATGCGAGAAATGCGGCACGAAAATTTGCATCGAAGTGTGCAGCGGCCAGGCCATCACGCCGGGTGAAGGCGGCGTGCCGAATTTCGACCGCGAGAAATGCGTCCACTGCGGCGCGTGCCTGTGGAATTGCGCGCAGCCATTGCCTTACGACTCCGAACGCGGCAACATCGCCTTCCGCGCCGGCACGGGCGGCCTGCACTCGGCGGAGAATTGAACATCCGCGGCCCAAAATCCTTGATATCTTGTGCCGCGCGCTATTTTTTGGCAAAGACTTTGCACGACTTGTCCTGCGACCGGTTTAAGCTTTGTTCGCCTGCCCGGAATGGATCACATTGCGATGGTGACCGAATTCAGACTCCTTTGCACCTTTTTGCGGTCATTCTGATTTATGAGCATTTCATACCAGATCATCGTTTGCGCCGGCTTCGTGCCTGACCCGTTGCAGACGCTGGAACCCGTCGCGTCGCCGACCGGTCCGGCGCTGAAAAACGAAATGATGTTGCCCGCGGTCCTCGACCCGTGGGCCAGCCACGCGCTCTACGAGGCGGCGAACCTCGCGAAGAACGCGCCCGGCTCCAGGGTCTGGCTCGTCAGCCTCGGCCCGAAAGCCAAGCTTCAGCAGGTGATGATGACCGTCGCGCAAAAAGTTCCGTTTGAACTCGTGGCGCTTGACGGTCCGGCCAGCGGATTTACCGAAGCCGCCGAAGTCGCCACCGCTTTGGCCGAAGCCATCCAGACCATTCCCGGCCTCGACAAATCGAAACTGCTCGTATTCGGCGGCTGGGAATCGGCCTCGCGCGGCGCCGGGGCAACGATGCAAATGGTCGGCGAACGCCTCGGCATCGTGGACCAATTTCAGGGAGTGGATGTCTTGAAAATCGCCACCGACGGATCGCTGGAGATTTTGGAGCGGGTCGAAGGGGGCAAACACCAGATTTCGCAATGTGCAGGCCCGCCGGCGTTGCTCGGTTGGGCGACCGGCAATTTGCCGGAGCCGAAAAACAATCCACAGGTCGGCATGGTCAATATGCGTTCCGTGTTGCCGGCATTGCAAAAGGCGACGCCAACGAAACTCGCGGGCGATGGTTTGGTCTTCACCAGCGTTGTGCTGCCAAAACAATTGCGCGAAACCAAAATCGTGAAGGACAAATCGCCGGACGACATCGCCAAGGAAATCGTGGAATGGATAAAGAAATAATTGCCGTAAAAAGGCGCAAAAGGTGCAAAAACTATGAAAACAGAAAAAGAAATCTTTCAACTGTGTGATCAAGTTTGTGAAACCGCTTTTGCCCTGCATCGCTATCTGAGGCATGGGCATCTTGAAAAAGTTTACGAGAACGGTCTGGCTCACCGTCTGAAGAAGGCCGGGGTGCAGGTGGAACAGCAACGCGGATTGCAGGTTTCAGATGAGGACGGCACGGTTCTCGGCGACTACCTCGCAGATTTGTTTGTCGAGGGTGAGTTGATCGTCGAATTGAAGGCGTGCAAGGCACTTGTGGACGAGCACGTTGCTCAACTTCTTGGATATCTTCGAGGCTGTCACGTTGAGCACGGCCTTTTGATTAACTTCGGCTCAAGCAAATTGGAGGTAAGAAAATATGTGTTGTCAGAAGCTGTTTAATTTTATGCCTTTTGCGCCTTTTTGCGGCTAAAACAATTTTATGGAAACGATTCTTCTTGTCGCACATACGGAAGCCGACGGCTCGCTGGCCAAGTCGGCCCGCGAAGCGCTGCACGCGGCGGCCACGCTGCATAAATCGCTCGCCGATTCAAAACTCATCGTGGGCTTGGTCGGCGAAAGCGTGCAGGCGGCGGCCAATTCCATTGCCGCCTGTCCTGCCGTAAAATATTTCGGCGCGGCCGGCAAAGATTTTGCCCAGTCCCGCTACGCCACCGACGCAGCAGCGGCCGAAGCCATCTGCAAAGCGGCTCAGGCGACAATTGTCGTCGCCCCAGCGACGACACGGTGGAACCGTGTATTGCCCGGAGTCGCCCAACGCCTCAGCGGACGCGCCGACACACACGTTACCGACGCCAGCGCGAGCGGCGACAAAGTGACCTTGAACCGCTGGTATTACCGTCAACGCATGGAAGCGGCGCTGCAACGGACGCAACGGCCATGGTTCATTTTGATTGACCCAGGCAGCCAGTCCGCGTGCGAGTGCGGTGCGGGCAACGCCGCGGTGGAAAACGTCGAGGTCGCACTACCGGATACGGCGAAGCGCACCACAGTGATCGGCATACGCGAGCCGAAGGCCGACGCCCAGACCATCCGGCCCGATGCGCAACTGCTGTTCGTGACTGGCGCCGGTTGGACCAAGAAGCAGGCTGACGGCCAGACGCATGTGCCGGAGGCGGAGAAATTGATTCGCGATTTCCTGCAACTGAGCCACGCATCGTTGGGCAGCAGCAAATCGCTGGTGGACCAGAGCGGCGAAGGCCAGGCCGTGCTGTCGTTCCTGTCACATCTCAACCAGATTGGGCAAACCGGCGCGACCCCGCGGCATCCAAAGGGCTTGAGCACGTGTTGTCATGGCGAGGAGCCACACACTGTCGGCTGGCGATTTGTTGCCGAGCGCCGGGCCGTCAATCTGGACCCGAACTGCGGCTGGGCGCGCGGCAAAGCCGACATGCTTTATGTCGCCGACGCCTTCGCCGTGATGGCGAAAGTGAATGAATTGTTGACGAAGTAACAGTTCCCTCAATCATTCGGCGGAAGCTCTTCCAGAAAATCGGAACACGTTAGTGCTCGTACTCCGGGGGCCACAGCTTGGATACGACTTCCCGATTTAGCCGCTTGATGCACGAGGAACATATTCACGCCAGGGCCTTTCGGCCGCTTCCTCTTCAACACTTCCGCCAATCGTAGCATCGGCGCCGCCATCGCGGGAACAACGGTTTTGCCCGCCTTGCACCCTACCAGCGTCAGCGAACTGCCACGGCCCGGCACCACAAAGTCCACCGCCAACCCTTGCTCATCCCGAAAATAATACAATTCACGCCGCCGACCGGCATGGACCTGCGCTTTCACCATCTCCGCCGCCAGAAAACCCTCGAACAGCGCCCCGGCAAACGGCGACCGGGCCAGTTCCGCCGCCGAGTCAATGCCCAGCAAATGGCAGGCGAGGCCGGAGTCGGCGAGATACACCTTGGGCGATTTGACGAGGCGTTTGCCCAGATTTTCATAAAACGGTGGGACGATGAGAATCTGCGCCGTCGTCTCCAGCACGCCCAGCCATTGGCCGATCGTAGGCACGCTCACGCCCAGCGGCGCGGCCAGGTCGGTCTTGTTGAGCATCTGGCCGTGGCGGCTGGCCAGCAACGCCAAAAACCGCCGGAACGTGGCCAGATCCCGCACCACGGTGACGGCCCGGACGTCCCGTTCGAGATAGGTCTGAATGTAGGACGCGAACCAGAGCCGCGCGTTGCCCGGACGCGCCACCGCTTCCGGGTAACCGCCTCGCAGGAGGCCCGCCTTCGGACTTTCCCGGGACGAGAACGGAAAAAGTTGCAACACCGCCGCGCGGCCGGCCATGGACTCCGACACGCCCCGCATCAGCGGGGCTTCCTGCGACCCGGTGAGCAGCCATTGACCGGCGCGCCGGGGCTTCCGGTCAATCCGTGAGCGCACGTGCGCAAACACCTCCGGCACGTGCTGCACTTCGTCGAGAATGGCCGGCGTCCGGACCGTGTCCAGAAATCCCCGGGGATCGGCCCGCAGCCGGGACACGATGTCGGGGTCCTCCAGCAGATAATAGTCGGCCTTGGGAAAAAGATGTTGCAGCAACCACGTTTTCCCGGCCCGGCGCGGCCCGGTGAGCACCATCGCCGGGAACCCTTTCACGGCACGCAGGACCTGCCCTTCCAACTCGCGATGCACATAGCGCATGAATGAGATTTCTAAACTGTCACTTTAGAATTCTCAAGCATGAAATTGCAGGAAAAGACGGGTCGAGGAGCCGCACACGGTCGGCTGGCGCTTCATCGCCGAGCGGCGCGCAGTCAACTTGGACCCGAACTGCGGCTGGGCGCGCGGCAAGGCGGACGTGCTTTACGTCGCCGACGCATTTGCCGTGATAGGAAAAGTGAACGAACTGCTGGCAGTCGCTGCCAAAACATAAAATCATTGGCGCAAGAGGGTACCTGGCCGAGTGATCCCCGGGCGGCAATGAAACACCCGCAACGGACGCTACAGCCGATCCAGCATGGCCGGACTGATCGCCAGCAACGCCCGGCGCCCATCCGGATCCAGTCGCCGCCGATCCTGTTCCTCCACCATCTTCTCCTCCCTTTCGATAGCTTTCTTTTTGAGGCAATTCGCCTCCTGACTCGTCCCTCATTTTGCTTTTGCCGGATGGTCACTAAAACTAAACTGCTCCCATGAATTTGCCCGGGTTTCCCGTTTACCGCCCGCGCCGGTTACGGCAGTCAGCCGTGTTGCGGCGGCTCGTGGCTGAAACGCGCCTGAGTGTCGAGCAACTCGTGTTGCCGCTGTTTGTGCGCAGCGGGCGCCGGGTGCGCCAGCCCGTTGCTGCCATGCCCGGCGTCTTTCAGTTGTCGCCCGACGAAATCGTGCGCGAGGCGGCACGTGCCCACACCCACGGCATCCCGGCGGTTCTGCTTTTTGGCATTCCCGACAAAAAGGACGCGAAGGCGACCGGCGCTTTCGTGAAAAACGGCATCGTCCAGCAAACGGTCCGATTGCTGAAAAAAGAGGTGCCATCGGTGCTGGTCATCACCGACGTTTGCCTGTGCGAGTACATGGAGCACGGCCATTGCGGCGTGGTTTCGCAGGGAAAAATCCTGAATGACGCGACCTTGAAGATCCTCGCGCAAACGGCTTTGAGCCACGCGGAGGCCGGCGCGGACATCGTGGCGCCCAGCGACATGATGGATGGCCGAGTGCGCGCCATCCGCGCCGGGCTCGACAAGAGCGGTTTCACCGACACGCCGATTATGAGTTACGCGGCGAAGTTTGCCTCGGCGTTTTATGGACCGTTTCGCGAAGCGGCCGGGTCCACGCCCGCATTTGGCGACCGCCGCAGTTATCAAATGGACGCCGCCAACGCGAACGAGGCCTTGCGCGAAGTGGCCCTGGACATTCAGGAAGGCGCGGACATTGTCATGGTCAAACCGGCGCTGGCGTATCTCGATTTGATTCATCGCGTCAAAAGTGCGTTCGGTTATCCGACCGCGGCCTACGCCGTGAGCGCGGAATATGCGATGATCAAGGCGGCGGCGGCGCGAGGCTGGATTGACGAACGGGCGGTGACGCTGGAATGTCTATTGGCCATGCGGCGGGCCGGCGCGGATATTCTCATCACCTACGCGGCGGTGGACGCAGCCAGGTGGCTGAAGTAAGGCATGGCATCCCGAAGCTGGCAGCCGGGACCCGGAGAAAAGGCACCAAACCCGGGACGAAACCCCGGTGCCCGGACGCAAGCGCCGAGACCCTGATTTCGTTTGCCATGTTTCCGGGCCCAAGTTAGACTTTGCATTTAATTTTTCACTATGATCGGGACGATTCGCAAGCATTCAAAGTGGCTGTGGTGGTTCATCGCCGGGCTTACCATTATTTCCTTCGTTTATTGGGGTGCCGGGCCGACCGCGCGTAGCGGCGGCGGGCGCTTGGCCGGTGATTTCGGCACGATTTACGGGCACAAAATCACGCAACAGGATTACGTCGAAGCCCAAAACGAGTACTTTCTTTTTTATCGGATTCATTACGGCGAGTGGCCGGACAAGAATCCCAATCTTTCCCGAAACGACCTGGAACGTGAAATTTATATTCACCTGCTGTTCGATCAAAAAACCGCTGACCTGGGCATTCATATCAGCGATGAAGTGGCCGAACAAGCGGCGGCGGAAATGCTGCGTGAGTTCGGGCGAAACGGGCAACCCGTGCCGATGGACGCCTTCGTCAAACAATTTTTGCAGCCGGCAGGCCTGACGACCGACGATTTCAAGCGGTACGTCCGCCATGACCTGGTCATCCAACAGCTGATTCAGACGATGGGAATGCCGGGCGAACTCGTGACGCCGCAGGCCGCCACGGCCGATTACGAACGCGACCATCGGGAATTTTCCGTGCAAACCGTGTTTTTCATCGCGTCGAACTATTTATCCGCCGTCACGGTCACGCCCGCCGCCGTCGCGCAATTTTACACGAATTACCTCGCTGCCTATCATGTGCCCGACCGGGTCCAGGTCAGCTACGTCGAGTTCAACGTGTCCAATTACCTCGCCCAGGCGAAGGCGGAATGGGCCAAAACCAACTTCGACGAGGTGGTCGAGGCCAGTTACCGCCAGTTCGGTACGAATCATTTTCCCGATGCCCGGACGCCGGACGCAGCCAGAGCGAAAATCCGCGACCTGCTGATCCGGAACCGGGCGCTCACTGATGCGAACGAGCAGGCCAACGACTTTGCCCGCACCCTCTTTGCCCTCGAACCGGTGAAATCGGAAAATCTTGCCACCGTCGCCAGGCAAAAGGGGTTGACCGTCCATCTCACCGCCCCGTTCGGCAGCGCCTACGGACCGGAAGATTTCGAGGCGCCCCCGGAATTCACCAAAACCGCCTTTGAAATGACACCCGACGAGCCGCTCGCCGGTCCGGTGCTTGGACCGTCCGCTATTTACATTCTCGCGCTGGTCAAACAATTGCCCAGCGAAATCCTGTCGCTCGACCAGATCCGCGCCCGCGTCACGGCGGATTACCGCACCCATGAAGCCACCCTGCTCGCGCAACGCGCCGGCACCAATTTCGTCCACACCCTCGCCAGCCAGATGGCCGCCGGCCACACCTTTGCGTCTGCCTGTGTGACCGCCGGTTTGCAGCCACAGGCGTTGCCACCATTTTCGCTGAGCACACGGGATTTGCCGGAACTGGGTGATCGCGCCGAACTGAATCAGCTCAAGCAGGCCGCGTTCAGCACGCCGGTTGGCCACACGAGCGAATTCGAAGAAACCAGCGATGGGGGTTTTATCCTGTACGTCCAGGCCCAATTGCCGGTGGATCAGGCGGCCATGAACGCGCAGATGCCTCAATTCATCGCTCAACTCCGCCACGCGCAGCAAAACGAGGCGTTCAATGAATGGCTGCAAATTGAAGCCAACCGCCAACTGCGCAACACGCCGGTCTTCAGCCAACCAACCGCTCCCGGCGCCAGATAAACCCGGATGGTGGTCGTAATCTGTTTTTAACCCCGATTAAGGCCGGGATGGAGGATAAAAATTGTGAGTGGCATCAAACTCTCAGCACCCGCTGCGGGCGGATTTTGGGAAATTCCCGTCCTCTTTGAAGATGAATCGTTGCTCGCACTCGATAAACCCGGCGGACTTTTGACCTCCCCCGACCGTTACGATGCGCACCGGCCAAATCTGATGAAGCTGCTTCACAGCGGCATCGCCGCCGGCAAACCGTGGGCGCGCGAGCGCGGGCTGAATTATCTGATGAATGCGCACCGGCTGGATTTCGAAACCAGCGGCGTCATCTTGCTGGCCAAGACCAAACCAGCACTCGTGGCGTTGGCCAATCTGTTCGGGTCCGAAAAACCGCTCAAGCAATACACGGCGCTCGTGCAAGGAACGCCGGCGAAGGATCAATTCGAACAGGACGCTCCGCTCGCGCCGCATCTCGTGAAGCACGGGCTGGTGCGCGTGGACCCGAAAAACGGCAAGCGCTCGCGAACCCTTTTTGAGGTGCTGGAAAAATTCTCCGGCTGGACGTTGCTCCGCTGCGAACCGCTCACCGGCCGCACCCACCAGATTCGCGTCCACCTGCGCCACGCCGGGCTGCCTATCGTCGGCGATGAACGTTACGGTGGCAAACCGCTCTGGCTTTCGCGTCTGAAACGGGATTACCGGTTGAAACGCGGGCGCGAAGAACGGCCGCTGATTTCCCGCGTTGCCCTGCACGCCGAAAAACTGACATTGCCGCATCCGGTTACCGGTGAAACCCTGACTCTCACCGCGCCGTGGCCGAAGGAATTGAAAATAGCGGTGAAGTATTTGCGCCAGTTTGCGGCGGTTTAATACTTCTCCATGTCAAAAACGATGTGAGAAGGTGAAGCATAGCCATTCGTTACGTCGAACACCATGTTCTTCGAACGCAGTCGCTCTTTCGGTAACGTCAACGTCAGGGTGACATGCCCATTTTCCGGCACGTAACGATACCAGCGCAGTGGCACTTGATTTCCCGATTGCGTTCCCCCTCCCGAACCGTTTCCAGACGTTTCAGTCGAAGCAAGTTCATAAGGGCCATCGTAATTGGTCAGCACTTGGCCGGTAGGCAGGAGAATCGTGGCCACCAAACCTGGAATGCCTTTCACCGATCGCGGATCGCGGTTGGCAAGCAACTGCTTCTGTTCCTCAAGAAAGGCAGGCCATTTATCTCCGCTTATAAATCCGTCAAAGCCGTCGAGAAACATGACCGAGTGCCCGCCGCCCTTCACACGTTCTCCATTGTGACCAAGGCCAACCTTGTCCCAGACGATGGCAATTTTCCGATCATCGGCTTCGGTCAGTCCCTCAACGTAGTGCCAACCGCAAGATTCCGGGCCCAGCTTTCCATTTTTAGCCAGGGCTTGTTGGACAACCTTAAGTGGAACCGTTTTGCCCCGCAAAGTGCCAGCATCAAGATAGTTGCTGTAAAGCAAGCTGAGTGAAGCTTCGGGCGTATCGCCTCCGGCAGGGAAACGACCAGCATGATCTTCTGCATAGCTAAGAAGCGCAAAACCCAGAACTTTGGAGCAACAATGGCTCCAACCATAAGGAAACGTATAACTATACCACCCCCAGCCAGTCAGCACCAGAACACCGAAAAGAATGACCAGCACCAGCAATATTTTGCGGAGCTTCGACATGCCACTGTTGTTGGCCGCAATCCAGTTGCGGTCGCAAATCAGGCCACAGCCCAATTTAATATCGCTTTTTGCACGTGCAACCGGTTTTCGGCCTGTGTGAAAATCGTGTCGGCGTTGGCCTCGAAGGTTTCCTCATCAATCTCTTTGCCGCGATAGGCCGGCAGACAGTGCATTACCAGCGCGCCCGGTTTGGCCAGCTTCACGAGGTTCCGGTTGATTTGATAACCACCCAGTATTTTCAGGCGCTCGTCGGCTTCGGCCTCCCGGCCCATCGAAACCCAGACATCGGTGTAGAGCAGGTCCGCGCCGCTCGCGGCAGCCTTTAAATCCTCGGTGCAAACCACCTTCCCGCCGGATTGCGGGGACGAAGTTCCATCGGAAGGCAGGCCCGCACGCTTCAAAATTTCCGCGGACGGCAGGAATTTTTTCGGCCCGGCGATACGCAATTGGAATCCAAGTTTCGTCGCGGCAAAAATCCAGGACGCCGCCACGTTGCCGGCGCCGTCGCCGATGAAGGTGACCGCCTTGCCCGCAATCGGCCCGCGTTTTTCTTTGAAGGTGAAAATGTCGGAGATGATCTGGCACGGGTGCTCGTCGTCGGTGAGCGCGTTAATGGTCGGGATGCCGGAAAATTTCGCGAACTCGTCAACGTCGCTTTGCGCGAAGGTGCGGATGACCGCGCCGTGGACCATGCGGCCCAGCACGCGCGCCGTGTCTTTGACCGGCTCACCGCGCCGGAGCTGAATGTCACTCGCATTGAGAAACATCGTTTGCCCGCCGAGTTCGTGGATGCCAACCTCGAAGGACACCCGCGTGCGCGTGGACGATTTGGAAAAAATCAGCGCCCAGGTTTGCCCGGTCAGCGGTTTGCGGTCCAAACGCGCCCGCTCGCGTTTGAACACCACGGCGTCGCGCAGGATTTTCTCGATGTCCGCGCCCGGCAACTTTTCCAATGACAACAGATGCTTCATTTCTCCGAAATTCCGGGAATTTTGCCCAAAGAAAGGTTATACTCCAAACCGGGACGGACGTCACTTCTTTTTGCGCACGGCGTCGGCTGCGCACCAGAGATACCAGGCGGCGGTCGTGCGATGCGGTCGCCAGCGTTCGCCGAACGCCAGCAGTCCCTTGACCGAGGGGAGGGCGCGCCTTTTATAAGCATGACGAAAACCGTTGCGGACGCCGAAATCCGCCGCCGGCAAAACGTCGGAGCGGCCAAGTTGAAAAATCAAAAGCATTTCCGCCGTCCAACGGCCGACTCCGCGGACTTCCGTCAGCCGCCCGATGATTTCATCGTCGGGCAGCTTTGCCATCTGGCGCGAAGCCGGCACCACCCCGTCCAAAGTTTTTGCCGCGATGTCGCGGATGGACGCAATCTTGGCGAAGGAAAATCCACAAGCGCGCAATTGTTTGTCCGTCACCCGGTTCAGATCCTCCGCGCGCGGGAATTTCCGTTCGGGAAATAATTTTCTGAAACGGGCCAGGATGTTGTTGGCCGCCGTGCCGTTGAGCTGCTGGTGCGCCACCGCCATCACCAGTGATTGAAACGGTGGTCGCCGTGTTTCCGGCGTCAGGTCACATTTCCCGTGTTCGCGCATGAGCCGGCGCATCACCGGATCGCGGCGGGCCAGATGCTGATGAGCCGCAGCATTCATCCGGGAAAGTTTGGAGTTCCGCCTTCAGGCGGCCGGAACCGGCTAAGGCCGGAACTCCGAACGGCTGCAATTGATAGCGGTCCTGTTTGCATGAGATTAAGCCAATTGTCTGACCACTTCTTCAATTCTCGCAATACCCTCGCCGGCTTCCTGCGGCTTAAGATTCAGCGGCGGCAACAGGCGCACAATCTGCGTGCCGGCCGGAATGGTCATCACGCCGAGCTGGTGCAACCGGTTGACAAATTGAATCGCGGCGGTCTTGTCGCTCGCGGCCAATTTCGGAATTTTCTCTTTTTCAGCCAATTCCAGGCCGAGCATAAAACCCAGGCCCCGTCCCCGCCTGACCACCTGCGGATAATTTGCCGCGAGCCGTTCCAGCTCCCGTTTGAACCATTCGCCGAGTTGGCGCGCATTTTCATCGAGCCGTTCGCGATCGATGACTTCGAGCACCTTGAGCGCGACGGCGCAGGCGAGCGGTGTGCCGCCGAACGTCGTGGCGTGGGTGCCCGGCCCCAGCAAATCCGCAAACGGCGCCCGCACCCAGAACGCCCCGATGGGAAACCCGCCGCCGAGCGATTTGGCCATGGAAACGCCATCGGGCAGGAATTCGGAGTTCGGAGTTCGGAGTTCGGAGTTCGGAGTGGCAGATTCGAGAATCCTTTGAAAACTTTGAAACCGTCCGGTCCGGTAGTGTCCGCATTGCACGCCGTCCATGAACAGCAAGAGCTTTTTCTCGTCGCACAATTGCCGCAAGCCGAGCAAGTATTCGGGCGTGGCCGGGGTGATGCCGCCCTCGCCCTGCACGCCTTCAATCAGGATGGCCACCGTCGCGGGCGAAAGCGCGTTGCGCGCGGCCGCCAGGTCGTTGAACGGGATGTGCCGGAAACCCGGCGTCATCGGCTCGAACCCTTTTTTCACCTTGTCCTGGCCGGTGGCGGCAATGCCGGCCAGCGTGCGCCCGTGAAAGGAATTGGTCGCCGTCAGGATTTCAAAGCGGCCTTCGTCATGGCCGAATTTTCGCGCCAGCTTGAACAAACCTTCATTGGCTTCCGCGCCGCTATTGGCAAAAAAGCATTTGCCGGGGCCGATGCGCTTGACGAGTCCGGCCGCCAGCCGGCCCTGGGGTTCGGTGAAATAAAGGTTCGAGACATGGATGAGTTTGCGCGACTGTTCGGCGAGCGCCTCGGTAATGGCCGGGTGCGCGTGGCCGAGGCAGCACACGGCAATGCCCGCGCCGAGGTCGAGGTAGCGTTTGCCGGCCACATCAAACAAATAACTGCCCGCGCCGTGGCTGAGGACGAGGTCGAAGCGGCCGTAGCTGGGCACGACGTTTTTGTTGAACAACTCCCGCACCGACTCGAACTGGTTGTGAACGAGCGGCGGCGGCGATGGCGCAATTTCTTTCATTTACGATTTTGGATTCACGCTATACGAGTCTTCCCCGCTTGCCCAATCCGGCATCAATCGTAAACTGTAAATCGTAAATTACAAAACGATTTCCGTGCCGACGCCTTCGTCGGTAAAAATTTCCAGCAACACCGCGTGCGGCACCCGGCCATCTACAAACGAAACCTTCTCGACGCCGGAACGGATGGCAGCCACGGCACTGTCCGCTTTGGGGATCATGCCCTTGTCAATCACGCCGGCTTTTTTGAGCGCATCTATCTCGCTGGTTTTGAGATGCGGCACCACCGAGTCGGGTTGCCGGGGGTCGCGCAGCAAGCCCGGAACGTCGCTCATAAACACCAGCCGCCTTGCCTTCAGCGCGATGGCCGTCATTGCGGCGGCAATGTCGGCGTTGCAATTATAGATTTTCCCGTCCTCACCGAGGGCAGTCGGGCTGATGACCGGCGTGAAGCCGCACCACATTGATTCCTTGAGCGGCGCAACATTGACTTCGATGACTTCACCGACGAAGCCGATATCAATTTTCTTGCCCGGATTTTCCCGGTCGTCGAGCCAGAGCTTGCGGCACTTGAATATGTCCCTCCCGGCAAAGCCAACCGGTTTGCCGCCAAGCTCCTTGAGGGTTTTGACGATTTCCGGATTGATCTCGCCCGACAAAACGGCGTCCACGATTTTCATCGTGGCCTCGTCGGTGACGCGCTGGCCCTGGATGAAATCCGCCTTCAGCCCGGTCTTTTCCATCGCGCGGGTGATGGCCTTGCCGCCGCCGTGGACCACGACCGGATTGATTTCAACGCTTTCGAGGAAAACGATGTCGCGGGCGACGCTGTTGCGAACGTTGGCGTCTGGCGACTCCATGAAACTGCCGCCGTATTTGACGACGAAGGTCGCGCCGCTGAATTTCTGGATATACGGCAGCGCTTCCAGCAACGTGCTGGCTTTGGCGATTAAATCCTGCACAGGCATATTCCTAGCAGGAACCCGCCGGCCAATGGAAGCGCGTTTGTCACCACATTTTTGCTTTCACCGGCGCGGGACTTTCCCTAAATTGCCTCTGTCATGCCCGAAATTGCGAAATTTGTGAACGGCGCCGCCGCCAGCATCACGCCCAACGTGGCAGAAAAAGTCCTCCGTCAATTGCCGCAGTGGAAACTCGAATTCACGCAAATCCGCACACCCCAGTTCCCGCATCTGGTGGACCAACTGGAATTTCTCGCCAACGCCGTCGAGGACGCCGTCGAAGGCGCCTACAAGGATTTGCCCTACGCTGCCGTCGCGCAAGCGGTTTTTGCGCTGCTCTACGCGCACAAAAAAATGGGCATCATTCCGGACAGCATCCTGGAACTGGGGCGCGCGGATGATTCGAGTGTCGTGCGCGCCGTGTTGATTCAAAACGAGAAAGCCTTCGCCGCCTACGCCGGCGCGCAAGGCGTCAACTGGCAGAAAATCACCAGCCAGCCCTGAAGCTCAGCCGCCGACGCCCGCGTATTCCTCGTCCGTCCGCAGGTCCATGCCCATGAGCACGAAATCGTGCGTGACGGCCTTCATGTCGAGCACATAATCCTCCTGCCGCAGCAGATACTGGAAACCGATGTGTTCCAGCGCGTGAATGGCGACCTTGCGTTCGCCGTTCAACTCCGCCTCCAATCGGCGCAGGCCGAGGATGCGCGCGATCTCGACCACCTCCGCAACCAGGATTTTCGCCACGTCGCGCCCGCGATATTGCGGATGGGTCAGAACGGTGACGAGGCCGATGTGGCGTTTCCAGCCGCCGAAACGCTGGTGTAACGTGGCCTCGCCGATGACTTTCTGCCGGTGCAGCATCAGCAGCGGCAGGTTCCGCTCAAAATCCGCGTGCCGGCACCAGTCCTTGAACATCGCCCGGTCGAAAATCGGCTGTTTGATGAACAAGCGCTCTTCTTCGGGCACGGCCAGGAAAAATTTATGCAGGCGCGCGTCGTCTCGCTTGTCCAGCGGGCGCACCGTGCATTCGGTACCATCGCGCAATTTCACCGAAAACGGGAATTTTTCCAAAGCGTATTCGAGCATCATAATGGGCCTTTCGTTGCCGGCCTTTCTCTAACACAGAAACCACCCCCTGAAAAGGCCGGAGGTGGTGGAATTGTGATTTTGGCGGACGAATTTAGTCCCGCGAATGCTCAGGCTGACGGCGGCTGATTGTGACGGCCGAAGAATCCTTGCCAGCCGCGCGGCAAAAGTTTAACAAAACCTCGTGCAAGTTCCCCTGGTGATGACGATCATCGGTCCGGATCGCACCGGCCTGGTCGAATCGGTCGCGCGCGTCGTGGCCGATCACGGCGGCAACTGGCTGGAAAGCCGCATGTGCCGGCTCGGCGGCGAGTTTGCCGGCATTTTGCGCATTGAATTGCCAGCGGACAAAAGACAGTCGCTGCTTGATGCGCTGCAAAATCTTCAAGGCGCCGGACTCACGGTCGTCGTCCAGCCCGACGCGGTAACCCCGGTGGCAGCCCCAGGCCGGCCGGCGAAACTGGAGGTGGTCGGCCATGACCGTCCTGGCATCGTCCGCGAAATCACCAGCGCGTTGGCGCGCGCCGGCGTGAACGTCGAGGAATTTTCCAGTGAATGTGCCAGCGCCCCGATGTCCGGCGAAATCCTGTTCAAGGCCGCCGCCCGCCTGCAACTGCCTGAAGGCTGCGATCTCGCCGCCCTGAAAAAGGAACTGGAAAAAATCGCCGCCGATTTGCTGGTGGACGTTTCGTTTGCTGAACTTCGCCATCAATAAGAAGGGGCTTGGCTGTCCCGGCCGGCGGGCATAGCCTGCCGTCCGGCAGCCGGCAGGCAAAACGTGCGCGACTTCGTCCAACCGCGGGTTCTGAAATTGGCGGGCATGGCTGCGCTGGCTTCTACGCTCGCTTGCTATCCGCGTCTGTCGTTCTGGCTGAACCGGCCCTCGGCAATCTGGTATTTGATAGCGGCGCTTTTCTTTTGCGGCATTGTCCTGTGGGGCTTCGTCTTTGCGTGGCATGAGAAATACACCCGCCGTCCGGTCTTTGTCTTTAAGGTCGAAGCCAGATCCTTTATCGCGGCGACCCTGGTCGGAATTGCCGCCGCCGTGTTGTTTCGTCTGTTTCTCGATCCGTCGCTCCGGGCCAGGCTGCCGGAAGAATATCCGGCGGACCTGAAGCAATGGGTGGCGTGGCTGCTGTTTTCTTTGTTCTTCAGACAATTATTCCTGCTCTTTGCCCCGTTTGCCTGGTCCATGCGGCTCCTTCAAAACCGTTGGGCGGCAGCCGCCGTGACCATTCTGTTCGGTATTTTCGTGCAGGTGCTTAAAATGCAGGCTTCTCCGGTGCCGATTTCACCTGCGCTCTTGGCAGCGCTGCTGGCGGGCAGAATCGTCATGGGCTTTCTCGCCGTCTGGTTCTATCTGCGTGGCGGTGTGATATTGATCTGATGGTGGACCTTTCTGTTTGAAGCCAGGAATTTGCTGAATTTGGCGGGCAGTTCGTGAAGGGGCGCAACCCACCTCAAAATTTCATGTTCAACCGCGCCGTTTTGATTAAACCTTCGCGCGATGTTTGAGCTGCTCAAGACCGATTCGCAAACCAAGGCGCGTTTGGGAAAACTGAACACTGCCCATGGCGTCGTGGACACGCCGGTGTTCATGCCGGTCGGCACCCAGGCCAGTGTCAAGGCGCTCGACCCGCGCGAACTCCGCGAGCTGGGCGCCCAAATCATCCTCGGCAATTCCTACCACCTCAACATCCGGCCCGGACTCGACATCCTCCGCGCCGCCGGCGGGTTGCATCGGTTTATGGGTTGGAACGCGCCGATTCTGACCGATAGCGGCGGCTACCAGGTCTTCAGCCTCGCCAAAATCCGGAAAATCAAGCCGCACGGCGTCGAGTTTAATTCGCACGTGGACGGCGCGCCGCTGTTCCTTGGCCCGAAGGAAGCGATGGAAATCCAGCGCGTGCTGGGTTCGGACATCGCTATGGCATTCGATGAATGCCCGCCGCACGACGCGCCCGCGCGCGAGCAACGTCATGCCGTCGAGCGCACCATCCGTTGGGCGCGCGAATGCCGCGAACAGCCCCGTGCCGAAGGACAATGGGTTTTCGGCATCGTGCAAGGCGGCAATAACGCTGCGTTGCGCGAGGAATGCGCGAAGGCCCTCGTCGCGATGGATTTTGACGGCTACGCCATCGGCGGCGTGAGCGTAGGCGAACCGGAGCCGGAAATGTTCAGGGCGATTGAAATGACGGAACCGTTTCTGCCGGTGCACAAGGCGCGTTACGCGATGGGCCTGGGCACGCCCGCGCAGTTGCTCGAACTCATCGCGCGCGGCGTGGACATGTTCGATTGCGTGCTGCCGACGCGCGTGGCGCGCAACGGCACGGCGATCACGCGCCGCGGCGCCTTCGGCCTCAAAGGCGGCGCTTACAAGGCCGACTTTCGCCCGATTGAGGAGGGCTGCGACTGTTTTGCCTGCAAAAATTTCAATCGCGCCTACCTCCGGCATTTGCTGAACGTCAATGAAATTCTCGCCCTGCGGATGTTGAGCGTTCACAACGTCCATTTGTTTTTGAAGCTGATGGCCGACGTGCGCGCCGCCATTGTCGCCGGGACGTTTGGCGAATTTTACCGCGAGTTCATTGCCCATTACACGCCGTCACAAAAGGTGCTGGCCGCTCGAAAGCAAGAGACGGAAAGATAATTTTGGACACGGATTTCACAGATTTTCACCGATCAAACCCGTGCCAATCCGTGCAATCCGCTTGCCGCGGCGAAGTGAAGCGAAGGCGGGTGTCGAAAGAACGTCGGATAGAAACATTTGCTCTGCACTTCGGCTTGTGGCACCTTGTTGCCATCGTATAGACAAATTTTGCAAAGTTATGGAAATGCCCAAAATTATTGCTTATCTGAAACCGACTTGCGGCTGGAGCATGGGAGTGCGCGCCGTGCTCAAGAAATACGACCTGCCTTACGAAGACCGCGACATCATCAACGACCCGCTTCAGCGCCAGGAAATGGTTGAGAAGAGCGGCCAGATGTTGAGTCCGTGTGTCGAGATCAACGGTCACATGCTGGCCGATGTCAGCGGCGAAGAGGTCGAGGCATGGATGCTCGCCAACAAAATCGTGACGCCGAACAACCGCGAGGCGGATGCGCCGACCAACCAGCCGTGTGCTCACGAAACGCCGGCCGGCGCGCCGTTGCAATTCCGACCTTGAATCTGTGGCGGCGACCTGTGAGCGTCGCTGGAATCGCCCGGCGGTCACAGACCGCCGCGACAAAACCGGGTTGGGAATTCCAACACGGTTTTTGTTTTGATGCGAACGTTGCGCTGCTAACATGGTCGGCGTGAGAATCATTTCGTCCGTCGTGGCGATGCAAAGACTTGCGCGGGGTTGGCAGCGTGCCGGAGTTCGCACCGGCTTCGTGCCGACGATGGGTTATTTGCACGCGGGACATTTGAGTCTCGTCAGGCGCGCGCGGCAGGCCGTCGGTAAAAAGGGCGCCGTGGTCGCGAGCATTTACGTCAATCCGACCCAGTTCGGGCCGCGGGACGATTTTTCAAAATACCCGCGCGATTTGAAGCATGATTTGAAACTCTGCCGCGAAGCGGGCGTGGATGTGGTCTTTCTTCCGAGTGACAAGGAAATGTATGGTGGCACGGGCGTCTCGCCCGTGCCACCAGTCAAATTCAGCACGTACGTCGTCGAAGAAACATTATCGCAAACAATGGAAGGGGCGTCGCGGCCCATGCACTTCCGCGGGGT
>Ga0335081_10001928_pt1 | contig 32808 bp, 31 predicted proteins | sample Lox_Sample_35_FD_206713 | JGI IMG/M metagenome (GOLD analysis project Ga0335081, IMG submission 206713) | Soil microbial communities from Loxahatchee National Wildlife Refuge, Florida, United States - Lox_Sample_3.5 | ecosystem: Environmental > Terrestrial > Soil > Wetlands | place: USA...
TCCAGCTCGAGGTTCTGGAACTGGCCGTTCCCGTCGATGATGGTGCCCCAGACCTTGTGCGAGGCCTGGTGCTCGCTCATTCCGAAGTTCATCGCCGCACCCACGCCCAGGTCCACCCCTTTCATCGCTTCGAAGGAGTCGACCAGGCTCTCGGTGGTGAACTCGCGTCCCGCGCGCTTGAGCCCCTCGATGAACAGCTGGGCGGCGAGGTAGCCCTCGAGCGAGACGAAGTCAGGTTTTTCCCCTACGGAGTACTTCGGAAGGAGAGCCTGGTACTTGAGCACCGCGGTCGACTTCGAGGTCGGCAGCGGCACCACCTGGGTCACCATCACGCCCTCGGCCACCTTGGGGCCGTAGCCCGCGAGCTCGTCGGCCAGCGCCTGCGTGCCGACGAAGCTGACGCTCATGAAGAGCATGTCGGAGCGCTCGGCCTTCACCTTGTCGATGAACTTCGCCGCCGCCTTGTAGGTGGGGACCATGATGACCGCGCGGATCTTCTGCTTGCTCTTGAGGATGCCGTCGACCGCGTCCTGCACGTCGCTGGTGTTGCGCTTGTAGCCCACGCGCAGGGCCTTGTCCGGGTCGCGGCCGTACTTGCGCAGCATCTTGGCCACGCCGTTGAAGCCCGCGTCGCCATAGCCGTCCTGCTGGGCGAAGACCGCGATCTGCTCGGGCGGGATGCGCTTGACGTCCACCAGGTACTTCATCGCCGCGGCGGTCTCCTCGGCGTAGCTGGCGCGGTAGTTGAAGACGTAGCGGTCGGGAGGGTCGCGGCGCAGGAGGCCCGCGCCGGTGAAGGGTCCGAAGAAGAGCGCCTTCTTGTCCAGCGCGAAGGGCACCGAGACCTCGGCGGTGGGCGTGCCCACGTTGCCGATGAAGGCGAACACCTTGCGCTGGTCGTAGAGCTCCCTCATCACGGTCTTGGTCCGCTCGGGCTCGTAGCCGTCGTCGAGCGCCACCAGGTGGAGCTTGCGCCCGTTGATGCCGCCCGCCTCGTTGGCGGCCTCGAACGCGATGTCGATGCCGGTCTTCATGCCGCGGCCCAGCTCCTTGGCCGGGCCGGAGAAGGGGGCCGACATGCCCACGGTCACGTCGGTGTCGGTGACGCCCTGCGGGCGCGCCGCCGAGATCTGCTGTTTCTGCACCTCGCTCGCCTTGAGCGTGGCGACGCGGGCGGCCTCGAGCTGCGCGGCCTGGTCCTCCTGCTGCCGCTGGCGCATCACGTAGACCACCGCCACGCCGACCACCACCAGGATCGAGGCGACGAGGCCCGCGTACAGCCCCGTGCGGCTCTTCGGCGGCTCCGACATGGGCGGCGGCGGCAGCGTCCTCGGCAGGCCGCGCGGGGTGGCCGCGCCGTTCGGCGGCGTGCCCAGCACGAGCTGCGCGCCGTCCTCGCTGCAGCTCGTCCCGCGCAGGTAGCGGCGGTTGCAGACGGGGCAGTAGCGCGGTCCTTCCTTGTTCTCGCTCGGCAGCATGCTCATCTCCTCCACCAAAGCGTCGGCCCTGCGGCCTCCGCCCGTCGCCAGCAAAGCTGGCTCCTCCAGATCCGCCAGGACTTCTTCGTGCTCGCCCGAGGCGGCCGCGAGGCTGAGCGCCTCGTCGGACGACACCAGCTCCTCGAGGACCAGCTTGCTCCACGGCTCGAAGATGGTGCGCTCTTCCGCCCTCACGTTCAGTTCGACGCGGAACTCGCCTTCGGTAAGTCGCAGCGCGCGGCGCACCGCCTCGATGCCGTGGAGCTCGCCGAAGCGCGCGTCCACCACGTCGCCGCCCTCGATGTAGAGAATGCCATCGTGCTCCGGGCCCGCGGGCGAGACGATGCGCACCGCCGCCGTCTGGCGGCTGATGCTGTAGAACTGAATCAGGTCGGTGAACGACGTCTCCGACAGGTTCCCGGACAGAGCCACGAAAGCAGGCTACTCCTGTCGCGCGGCAGGAGTGAAATTCCTGACTGGCCAACCGGTCAGGATTCGAACCCGCGGGGCCAGAGGGGTGGCGGGCCCACATCGGGGCACCCGCAACCCGTCCCGCGGCGGGCGCGATCTGTACCGGATGGTACAGTGCAAACCCTTCACATATGCTTTGTCCGAGGGAATCGCCGTGGCACGCGTGTTGCTCTCTGAGGCCGGCATGAGGAGGGACGTCATGATGGCCTTGATCCCGCTCGCGACCGCCCTCGGCTTCTGGGCCGTGCCGACGTTCGCGGACGATCACGAGAGCGCCACCGGCGCGGCCCACGAGGCGCTCGCGGCGCAGGCGCGGCCGCCGAAGACTCCCCCGACGCTGCCCGACCAGGCTTCGGACCGCGCGAAGTACGTGCAGCAGAACATCGCCCACGGCAAGCACGGCGCCGAGGAGCGCGCCGCGCACGCCAAGGACGGCGACGCCGACAGCGACGCCGCCCACCACGCCGACGGCGACTCCGACGACTCGTCGAACAAGTCCGCGCAGGGCGCGGCGGCCAGCGCCGCGAAGAGCGCCAACTCCGACAGCCACGCGGCGGCCGGCCAGGCCCGCGCCACCGAGAACCACGGCGGCAATCCACCCGGGTCAGGCAACAACGGGCATGGAAAAGGAAAAGGCCCTCATTAGCGTCGGACTATGATGGCGGCCTGAATGCTCTACGTTCTGGCCGTGCTGCTCGCCGCATCGGGCGCCGATGAGCACCTGCTCACCGGCGCTCGCGCGTTTCGCGCCGGCGAGTATGCGAAGGCGCTGGTCGAGTTCCGCGTGGCCGAGAAGCTGGGCGGGCCGGGCGAGGCGTCCTGGTACGCGGCGGCGGCGCTGCAGAAGATGGGGCGCGCCGAGGACGCGCTGATCGCGTTCGCCAACGCCGAGGCGAGCGCTCCCAACGCGCGCGACGCCCTGCTCGACTACTACCGGGCGCTCGCCTGCTACGACGCCAGGCTGTACCTTTGCGCGCAGCGGCTGTTGGTGCAGGTGGGCGACGCGGGCGGGCCGCGCATCGGCGACATGGCGCGCAAGACGCGGGAGAGCATCGACAAGCTGTTCCAGACCCCGCCGGCCAGGGGCGCGGTCGACTGGTATCGCGAGAAGGCGCAGGTGGCAAAGGCGGCGAAGCGCGAGTCGCTGGCCGCGCTCTACACCGCCGAGGCCGATGCGCTGCAGGCGCGGCTGGCGAAGTGATCGCGCTCCTGCTGGCGCTGGCCGATCCGTGCGCGCCGCCGCCCGCGGCCGCCGCGCGCGACCCGGCCTCGGCGCGGGTCTACGTCGAAGTCGGCGAGAACGCGGCGGGCCCGACCGAGGTGCTCGAGGCCTTTCGCGAGGCGCTGCGGCTCGACCCTTCGAACGCGCGCGCGCAGGCCGGCTTCCAGGCCGCGTGCCGGCCGGGCGACGACCGCTTCGAGAAGGCGCGCGCGCGGATGGACGCGGGGGACCGCGCGGGGGCCATTGCCATCTTCGAACAGCTGCGGCCGATGCCGGCGGCCGCGCTGCTCGAGGGCATCTGCCTCTACGAGCTGGAGCAGGACGACGCCGCCGAGACCGCGCTGCTCGAGGCGCAGGCCGACGACGCCACCGCCGACGCGGCGCGCTTCTTCCTTGGCCTGCTCGCGCGCCGCCGCGGGCAGCAGGCCGAGGCGGAGCAGCTGTTCACCGAGGTGGCGCAGGGCAACTCGAGCGTCGCCGACCAGGCGCGGCGGCTGCTCAAGCCCACGCGGCTCTCGGTCTCCGCGCTGGCCGAGTCGGGATATGACAGCAACGTCAGCCTGGCGCCCACCAATGCGCCGCTGGGCGGCGACGCGCTCGGCTCGCTGGCGGCGGCGGTGGTGTGGCGGCCGGTCGAGGGGCTGTTCGTGCGCGCGAGCGGGTTCTACCGCGCGCAGCCGACGCTCAGCGACTATGACCTGGGGGCGCTCGGCGGCACCGTCGGGTACGGGTGGGGCCCGCTCAGCGCCGAGTACGATTACGACTTCGTCGCGCTCGGCAACGCGCCGTACCTGTCGGCGAACCGGCTGGGCCTCGCCGGCCGCTTGCCGCTGGGCGCGTGGACGCTCTCGGCCGGCTACGGCGCGCGGTTCGAGAACTACCGCACCTCGGTGACCTCGGTCTTCTCCGGCACGCTGCACGGCTGGCAGATCGCGGCGGCGCTGCGACTGTCGCGGGAGGCGTCGGTAGAGATCGCCTATCGCTTCGCGCGCGACTGGACGGACGAGGCCGCCACCACCTACTTCGAGCATGGCCCGGCCGCGGTGCTGCGATTCGGTTCCGGCCGGGTGAGGCTGTCGATCGAGGCGAGCGCGGCGTTCCGGCTGTACGAGGCGTTCGACGACTCCGTCGGCGTGCAGCAGCAGGACAGCATCCTCGACGCGGCGCTGCTGGGCGAATACGACGTCGACCCGCGCTGGACGGTGCGGCTGGCGCTGGGCGGGCGCGACCAGATCTCCAACGTCGACGAGCTCACCTACACGCGCGCATACGCCACCCTCGGCGTCGCCTTTGCGGCGGGGCTCTGACCATGCGCATTCCGCTTCTGCTCGCGGGGCTGGGTCTGGCCGGGGCGGTGGGGGCCACGCTCTTCCTGCATCGCTCGGCACAGGGCGCGCTGGACCGCGTGCTCGACGAGCGCCTGCGGGCCGCGGGCGAGTCGGCGGCGCTGCTGCTCGGCCCGCCCCAGCCCGGCTCGCCGCGGCTGCGTGCGCTGATGAACGCCAACGGGCTCGATGGCGCCTACCTGCTCGACGCCTCGCTCACCGTGGTCGAGGACGCGGCGGGCGGCGCGGGGCGGAAGGCGGACCTGCTGCGGGTCGATCCCGAGCGGGTGCGCCAGGCGCTGCAGGGCCGCGAGAGCATCGCGCCCACCTGGGAGATCGGCGAGCTGTCGGTGGCCACCGGCTACTTCCCCGTGCCCGGCAAGCTGGTGCTGGCGCTCGACGCGGGTGAGCAGTTCGTCGCGCCGCGCAAGGCGCTGGCCGAGGCGCGCGACGTGGCCATCCTGCTCTCGCTCGTCGGCGCGGTGGCGCTCGGGCTGGCGGCCGCGCGCTGGAACCGCACGCTGCGCCGCGCCGCGCGCTCCGAGGTGGCCTCGCGCATGGCGGCCATGGCAGCGCACGAGATCAGGAACCCGCTGGCGGTCATCCGCGCCAACGTGGACATGATGCGCGACCGGCTGGGGCCGGACCCGTCGCCGCGCGATCAGGAAGCCATCGCCGACGTGCTCCAGGAGATCGAGCGGCTGCGCCGGCTCACCGAGGACTTCCTCGACCTCGGCCGCGACCGCCCGCTGTCGATGGGGCCGGTGAACCTGAAGGACCTGCTGGAAGAGTCGGCGCAGGCGGCGGAGCGGACGTTCCCGTCGGTGAAGGTGAAGCGCGAATACCCGGGCTCCCTGCCGGTGCTCAACGCCGACGGCGGGCGCCTGCGGCAGGTATTCACGAATCTGTTGGTGAACGCCGCGCAGGCGCAGGGGCAGGGGGAGATCGTGCTGCGCTCGTGGGCGCCACAGGGCCGGCTGCACGTGCAGGTGCAGGACTTCGGCCCGGGCGTGCCCAAGGGCCTCAAGCTGTTCGACCCGTTCGAGACGCGCAAGCAGGGTGGCACCGGCCTCGGGCTCTACGTGGCGAAGCGGCTGGTGGAGCGGCACGGCGGCACCCTGCGCCTCGCCGGCGGCCCGCCGGGCGCGGTGTTCGAGGTGACGCTGCCGGTGGAAGGAGCCTGAATGTCCCGCATCCTGGTGGTCGATGACGAACCGAAGCTCGGCACGCTCATCGCCGAGATGCTGCAGCAGGAGGGCCACGAGGTCGCGCGGGCGCAGGGCGGTCGCAGCGCGCTGGTGGAGCTGTCGGCGCAGCCGTTCGACCTGGTGGTCACCGACCTGCGCATGCCCGAGGTGGACGGGCTCGCAGTCCTGCGCGACGCGCGCTCGCGCGGCTCCGACGTGATCCTCATGACCGCGTACGGCACCGCCGAGAGCGCAGTCGAGGCGATGAAGGCGGGCGCGGCCGACTACCTGCTCAAGCCGTTCGCCATGGACGAGCTGCGGCTGCGCGTCGGCCGCCTCGCCGACCAGCGCGCCAGCGAGCAGAAGTCGCAGCGGCTGGTGGAGAAGCTCATCCCGCCGCTGGTGGCGCAGAGCCCCAAGATGCGGGCGGCGATCGAGGCGGCGCAGAAAGTGGCGGCCTCCGACGCGAGCGTGATGCTGCTGGGCGAGAGCGGCACCGGCAAGAGCCAGCTGGCGCGCTTCATCCACTTCACCTCGAAGCGCGCGGGCAAGCCGCTGGTGGAAGTGCACTGCGCCGCGCTGCCCGAGACGCTGCTCGAGGCCGAGCTGTTCGGCCACGAGAAGGGCGCGTTCACCGGCGCCAACGAGAAGCGCACCGGCCACCTCGCCCGGGCCGACGGCGGCACGCTGTTCCTCGACGAGATCGGCGAGGTGACCCAGGCGACCCAGGTGAAGCTGCTGCGCTTCTTGCAGGAGCGCGAGTTCGTCTCGCTCGGCTCGACCACGCCGCGCAAGGTGGACGTGCGCGTCATCGCCGCCACCAACCGCGACCTGGGCGCGGCGGTGAAGGAGGGCGCGTTCCGCGAGGACTTCTTCTACCGGCTGAACGTCTTCGCCATCGAGCTGCCGCCCTTGCGCGATCGGCCGGAGGACCTGTTGCCGCTCGCCGAGAAGTTCCTCGAGAGCAAGGGCGTGCCGGGGTCGCGGCTGTCGGCCGAGGCGCACGAGCAGCTGCGGCGTCGCACCTGGCCGGGCAACGTGCGCGAGTTGGAGAACGCGCTGGAGCGGGCATTGATCCTCGCCGGCGAAAGCCAGGTGCGCGCCGAGCACCTGCTCGCGCCGGGCGACATGCGCGGCCCCGACGCCGGCGAGGTGCTGCGCGAAGGCTTCAACCTCGACGAGTTCGAGCGCGACCTGATCCATGCCGCGCTGTTGCGCGCCGGCGGAAACAAGACCGCCGCCGCGAAGATGCTGGGCATCACGCGGCGGCGGCTGTACAGCCGGCTGGAGAGCCTGGGCGAGCCTGCTACGGACTCGTGAGGCTCGTCATCGTGAAGCTGGCGGTGGTCGCGGCGCCCGAATTGATCGTCACCGCGAACGGCACGGCCGGCGAGACGCGGAAGGCCATCGGCAGCGTCACGGCCGGGTCGACCTGGAAGCCGAGCGAGTAGTTGCTGCCCGGCCCCAGGCTGAAGGTCGCCGACCCGTGCTGGCAGGGTGGTTGCACTGTGGCGGTCGACCGGACGCCGCGCTGGTATCAGGCCGCTGAGGGCGACACCTGCGCGCTGATCACGCGCAGGAACTCGTCGAGGTTGAACGGCTTGCGCAACAGCGCCGTCGCGCCCGACGGAATCCGCGCGCGCGGGTTGCCGCTCATGGCGATGACCGGCACCGATGACAGCCGCAGGTCGTTGCCCTTGAGGGGCCGCAGGTCGTGGTCGCTGCCAGGCAAGAGGCCCAGGTCGAGCAGCACGAAGTCCGGCCGGAACGCGGCCAGCATCGCCACCGCGTCGGAGACGTTGGAGGCCCGCAGCGTGGCGAAGCCGTCACTCTCGAGCACGGTGGCGACCGCGGAGCGGAGGCCTTCGTCGTTCTCGGCCACCAGCACCGTGCAGATCTCTGCGTCGGGGAGGTCCGCGAGCATGGGGCGAACGTTCTGCAAGCGGATCGCCAACGGGCCAATCCTGAACTACGCGAAAACCGATGGTGGGAGCCGCGCTGCGGCGTACCGATCGGTACGCTTCGTGGTCGCGGTCGTACAGCGATCCGATGCACACCGGCGCGCCGGAGTGGTTCCATGTGTCGCATCGCCGCGCGCAGAGTCGTACTCGCTTGCGTGCCCGCGGGCCTGTGGCGGCGGGCGGGTCGAGCCTTCGGCGCCGCCGCAGACCAGGCGTCGGCGACTAGCGGCACATCTTGTCGAGCGCCTTGATCGGCTCCTGGGCCCACGGAATCACCGGCGTCTGCCGCTCGATGAACACCTGGTCCTCGATCGTGTCGCCGCGGGTGGGCGCGGCCTTCGGGTCCAGCCGGTACACCTCGTCCTGCAGCGCCTCTTCGAAGGGGATGAACCGCACGCCTTCCTTTTCGTAGAGCGTGAGCAGCTGGTCGAGCATGATCGCGTCGAACGGCCCGACGTGCATCAGGAGGATGTGCCGGATGCGGCGGCCGAGCAGCCGCCGCGCGAACGAGTCGTCGAAGGCGAGCAGCACCAGCGCGGCTTGCAGGTAGCTCGCCTTCAGCTCGGCGATGGCCGCCTGGTCGCCTTTCGCGAGGCAGCGCGCGTACGGCTCGTTCCACGCCCAGTCGCCGAAGTCGACGCTCACTTCCGCGATGCGGTACCCGCGCTCGCGCAGATGCGCGCGGATGGCCGCGCGATCGGCCAGCGTGTTGCCTTCCATGAGGTAAGGGTAGCGGAACACCTTCCAGCGCGACTCGTCGCCGGGCATCAGCTCGCGCAAGAGCGGCTCGTTCCGGTCGATGTCGGCGAGGTACGCGGTGACGTCGGCGGGCTCTGGATGCGAGTACGTGTGGCTGCCGAGCGGGTAGCCGGCCTCGGTCCACGCGGCGAGCGCGGCGCGGTCTTCCGGGTGCAGCTCGAGCTTTGCGCCGTTGACGAAGCCGTACACTTGCGGAACGCCGTGCGCCTTGAGGGCCGCGAGCAGCGCGCGGTGCACCTCGAGCTCGCTCTGCCCCGGCAGCGGCGAGTGGCGCGGCAGGTCGTCGAAGGTGATCGCCATCTCGATCGGCGGCGGGGCGGGCCGGCACGCGACCACGAGCAGCGCGCAGAGCAGGCGGTTCATGGCCGCATCCTGCCGGAATGCGTAGATCCCTGCACCAGAGGAGGTTGCCATGCTCGACAAGTCGCAGGCGTTCAGCAGCTTCGCCGTCAAGGACCTGGAAGCCGCCCGGAGGTTCTACGGCCAGACCCTCGGCGTGAAGACGAGCGAGGTGCCGGGCATGAGCGGCCTCTTGCAGCTCAACCTGGCCGGCAACCTCAACGTGATGGTCTATCCCAGGCCCGATCATGCTCCGGCGAAGTACACGGTGCTCAACTTCATCGTCGACGACGTGGAGCGTGCGGTGGCGGCGCTGGTCGAGCGCGGCGTGAAGTTCGAGATCTACGATTCCGGCCAGGTGAAGACCGACAAACGCGGCATCTCCGCCGGGCCGGGACCGCGCATCGCCTGGTTCCGCGATCCGTCGGGGAACATCCTCTCGGTGCTGGAGCAGCGCCGTTGACGCATTCGGCCTTCGCCTTCGGCGGCGGGCAGGCGTTCGAATTGCCGGGCTTCGGCAAGCTGCGGAAGTACACTCCCGGCAGCTGAAGGAGGCTCCCATGGCCGAGCCGTTGGTCGTGCGCAGCGATGCCGGTGGCGTCGTCACTCTGACCCTGAACCGCGGCGAGCGGTACAACCCGCTCTCCAGCGAGATGATCGCCGCGCTCGACGCCGCGCTGGCCGAGGTGGCCCAGTCGAAGGCGCGGGTGGTGGTGCTGGCCGGGGCGGGCAAGGGCTTCTCCGCCGGGCACGACCTCAAGGAGATGCGCGCGCACTCGGCCGAGCCGGCCTGGCAGCAGAAGCTGTTCGACGGCTGCAGCCACATGATGCTGCGGCTGACCGAGCTGCCGCAGCCGGTGATCGCGCGCGTGCACGGCATCGCCACCGCGGCGGGGTGCCAGCTGGTGTCGATGTGCGATCTCGCCGTGGCCGCCGAGGAAGCCAGGTTTGCCCTGCCGGGCGTCAACGTGGGCATCTTCTGCTCGACGCCCGCGGTCGGCGTGGCACGCAACATCGGCCGCAAGCGGGCCATGGAGCTGCTCTTCACCGGCGAGCCCGTCGACGCGCGCACCGCGCTCGCCTGGGGCCTCGTGAACCGGGTGGTGCCGCTGGCGGAGATCGATACCGAGATCGCGCGCTTCACGAAGCTCATCGAAGCGCGCAGCGGCGGCGTCATCGCACAGGGCAAGCGCGCGTTCTACCGGCAGATCGACCAGCCCATCGCGGCCGCCTACGCGCTCACCAACGAGCCGATGGCGCGCAGCGTGACCCAGCCGGACGCGGCCGAGGGCATCGACGCGTTCCTCGGCAAGCGGCCGGCGCGCTGGTCGGTCAGCGGACGCTGAACGGCAACACCGGCGCGGTCGCCGAGCGCACCGGCAAGAGCGACGTGGCGATCGCCGATTGCGATTGCTGCAGCGCGACACAATGCCCGGTGCCGTCGTGGTAGCTCTGGAGGGTGGTCGCGGCCGACGCGTCGCCCACCGCGTAGAGCGCCGCCGCGTGCTGCACCACCATGCCGGCCACGTTGGTCTGCGTGCTGTACGCGCTGCCGCTGCAGTCGGCCGAGGCGAAGAACACTGCGCTCACCGACGGGAGCGTTCCGTACGCATCGGTCCACGCCCAGATCTGGCCGCTGTCGTCGCGATAGACGGGGTACGTACCGGCAGTCCCCGCCTGCAAGGTGAGAAACGTGCCGAGGCGCGTGCCGGTCGAGTCGAAGACGCCGAGCAGTTGCGCGGCGGGACCCATCGGGCCGACGTCGCCCTGCGGACCCGGAGGGCCGGCGGGGCCGATCGTACCCGGGTCGCCCTTCACTCCCTGCGGACCCTGCGCGCCGGTGTCGCCCTTCGCGCCGGCCGGACCCGTGGCGCCGGCGATTCCCGCCGCGCCGGTGCAGGCACACGCGAGCAGCAGTGGCAAAAGCCCCCTCACGCCGACAAAGCAAAAAACCCTACACCAGGCGCTGCCGCAGGCGCGCGCTGAGCGCGTCGACCAGGGTCACCATGAGATAGATGGCGAGCACCAGCGTGAGCAGGCGGTGCTCGAGGAACAGGCTGATGGCGATGTAGATGCGCTGCCCGAGCCCACCGGCGCCGACGAAGCCCATGATCGCCGCGGCGCGGATGTTCACCTCCCAGCGGTAGAGCGCGAGCGACACGCACTGCGGCGCGGCCTGCGGGAGCACGCCGTAGAGCAGCACCGCCGGCCGGGGCGCGCCGGCCGACTGCAGCGCCTCGAGCGGGCCGCGATCGACGTCGTGCAACACCTCGCCGAAGAGCTTTCCCAGGACGCCCCCGGTGTGAAGGCCGAGCGCCAGCACGCCGGGGAACGGCCCGAGCCCGACGACGAAGACGAAGATCAGCGCCCACACCAGCTCGGGAATGGTCCGCAGCGCATTGGCGAAGAGCCGCGCCGGCGCGCGCACCGGCGCGCCGAGCGTGGTGAGCACCGCGAGCGGCACGGCGATGGCCACCGCCAGGAGCGTGCCGACGAACGAGATGGCGAAGGTCTCCAGCGCGCCGCCGAGCGCGTCGCGCAAGGTGTCGCGCGCGAGGTCGGGCGGCCACAATTGCCGCACGTACTCGGCCATCTGGTGGCGGCCTTCGCTGCCGAAGAGCGCGGGCAGGTCGGCGCCGATGCCGGCGAAGCTCCACACCGCGAGCGCCAACAGGCCGATGAAGAGCGCGCGCCGCCTCATGCGGCCACCCGCGCGCGCACGCGGCCGGAGATGGAGTCGACCACCGCCACCAGCAGAAACAGGATGCCGAGGATGGTGAGCACCTCGTCGAACTGGAACATCCGCATCGAGAGCTCGAGCTGCTGGCCGAGCCCGCCCGCGCCGACGAAGCCGAGGATGGCCGAGGCGCGGATGGCGCACTCCCAGCGATAGAGCGTGTAGGACACGAGATTCGGCCAGGCCTGCGGGAGCACGCCGTAGGCGGCGATGGCGAGGCGGCCCGCGCCCGCGGCGTGCAGCGCCTCGAGCGGCTTCGGGTCCACCGTCTCGAGGATCTCCGAGTAGACCTTGCCGAGGATGCCGCCGTAGCCGACGCCGATGGCGAGCACGCCGGGGAACGGGCCGAGCCCCACCGCGCGGACGAAGACGAACGCCCAGACGAACTCCGGGACCGAGCGGAACACCGACAAGAGGCCGCGCGCGAGCGCGTACGGCAGAAAGCCGCCCAGCCAGCGGCCGGCCGCGGTGCGCCGCTCGTGGAGGATGCCGGAGAAGCGCAGCGAGGCGGTGGCCCACAGGCCCAGCGGCCAGCCGATGGCCATGGCGATGAGGATGCCGGCGACCGAGATCTGCACCGTCTCGAGCGCGGGCCGCAGCATGAGCGCGAGGAACTGCCGCGACAGCTGCGGCGCCACCAGCAGCTTGCCCAGGTTGGAGAGCGCCTGCTTCTCGAGCAGGAGCCGCGGGTCCACCTGCGCCTCGCGCAGGCTGAACGCGAGCGCGGCGAGGAAGAGCAGCGCGTATGTCCACCGCCGCCTCACGCGGCCTGCGCGCCCGCGTAGAGCGCCGACAGGAGCTCGCCGCCGACCTGCGCCGGCGGCAGGTCGAAGGCGATGCGGCCGCCGCGCACGCCGACGACGCGCGGAAAGTGCTGCAGCGCCAGATCGACCGAGTGCAGGTTCACCAAGAGCGTCTTGCCGGCGCGCGCGGAAATGTCCGTGAGCAACGCGACGATGCCCGCCGCCAGCGTCGGGTCGACCGACGACACCGGCTCGTCGGCGAGGATCACCTCGGGGTCCTGCACCAGCACGCGCGCGATCGCCACCCGCTGCTGCTGGCCGCCGGAGAGCGCGTCGGTGCGCTCGTGCAGCTTGTCGGCGATGAGGACCTGGTGGAGCGCGCGCAGCGCCTCGTCGGTGTCGGGCCACAGAAGCGACGCGAGCGACTTCCACGCCGGCCAGCGCCCGAGGTTGCCCGCCAGCACGTTGTGCACCACCCGCAGCCGGCCGACGAGGTTGTGCTGCTGGTAGATGGTGCCGATGCGTTGCCGCGCCTCTTGCTGCTGCGCATCGGTGAGCGAGGCCGCGTCGGCGCCGTCGAGCCGCACGCGGCCGGAGGTCGGCCGCAGCGTCAGGTTGAGCAACCGGAACAGCGTGGTCTTGCCTGCGCCGCTCGGGCCGATGAGCGCCACCTGCTCGCCCGGCTCGACCGAAAGCGACACGCCGTCGAGCGCCGCGACCTGGTCGAACACCTTGCGCGCCTGGTCGAGCTCGAGCTTCACTGCAACAGGCCCGCGGCGACCGCGGCCTCCTCGACCGACTTCCAGTCCTCGTCGCGCGCGCGGATGTATTTCCTCGTGTGGTGCAGGTCGAGCAGCCGCGCGTCCTCGGGCTTGCCGTAGTCGAGCTTCAGGAGCGCCTGGGCGATCCGTTCTTGAAGGCCCGGGTCGAGATCGCCGCGCGCGGTCCACACGTAGTCGACGTACGGCGGCGTGGTCCAGAAGACGCTCACCTTCGACAGATCGACCTTCTTCTGCGCCACGAGCTTGTCCCAGACGAGGAAGTTGAGCGCGCCGGCGTCGACCTTGCCCGACTCGACCCACAGCGCGGTGGCGTCGTGCGCGCCGGAGTAGGCGGTCTGCTTGAAGTCTCGCTCGGGCACGATGCCGGCCTTGAGCAGGAAGTAGCGCGGCATCAGGCTGCCGGAGGTGGACGAGATCGACCCGAAGGCGAAGGTCTTGCCCTTCAGGTCGGCGAGCGCGGTGATGCCCGAGCCGGGCCGCGCGACGAACACCGACTTGAACTGCGCGTCCTCCTGCCGCAGCACGAGCCGCTTCGCGGTGCCGCCAGTGCGCCGAACCGCCTGCACCGAGGTGAACCCGCCGTACCAGACGAGATCGAGCTTCTTCGCCGCCAGCCCCTCGACGGTGGCGGCGTAGTCGACCACCGGCGTGAACGTCACCGGCATGCCCAGCTCCTTCGACAGGTAGTCGGCGAACGGCTGGTAGATGCGCAAGAGCTCGTTGGGGTTTTCGTCGGGGATGGCCGAGATGCGCAGCACTTGCGGCGCGGCCAAGAGCAGCAACGAGAGAAGCATGCGTCCTCCTCCGCCTCGCGGAGGAGAGCGTCACCGCTCAGCCCGCGGGCGATTCCTTGGGGGCCCGATCCCGTCGGGCCGTGTCGGGCAGTCAGCGGCGAGGCAGCGTCATGGGTTGAAGGTTAGCGGCTTTCGCGGCATCCGTCACGTAGAGGCGACGCTCCGCCGATCCAAGAAACCCGGCGCGCTTCCAGCTACGCTCGCGCGCATGCTCATGCTCCTCGCGGCGCTGGCCTGCACCGGCCCCGACTACCACCGGCTCGACTTCTGGCTGGGCGAGTGGGATGTGGCGAGCCCCGCCGGCCAGCGGGAAGGCCACAACCTGATCACCGCCGAGCAGGACGGCTGCGTCATTCGCGAGCGGTGGACCGACAAAGACGGCGGCACCGGCGAGAGCATCTTCTGGTTCGACCAGGAGGCGAAGCGCTGGAAGCAGGTGTGGGTGACGAGCGGCGGCACCTGGAAGGAGAAGCTCGAGCAGCCCTCGACCGAAGGCGTGGTGTTCCGCGGCGCGCGCGATCACACCACGCTCTCGAAGCTGCCCGACGGCCGCGTGCGGCAGCTGATCGAGGCCAACGAAGGCCCCGCGCGGTGGGAGGGCCTCTACACGCGCCGCGCGCCGGCCTGCAAGAACCGCGAGTTCGACTTCTGGCTGGGCGACTGGGACGTGGCCATCCACGCGCGCCCGAAGCCCGACGCGCCGTATGCCGAGGCCAGAGGCCAGAACCACGTCACGCTCACCCACGCCGGCTGCGTCATCGAGGAGCACTTCTCCGCCGGCGGCCCGGGCTCGCCGTGGGCGGGCCACAGCGTGTCGGCGGCGGTGGGCGACGGCTGGCGGCAGACGTGGGTCGACGACAGCGGCGGCTTTCTCGCCTTCAAGGGCGGCATGCGCGACGGCCGCATGGTGCTGGTCGGCGAGCCGCAGCCCGACAAGCTGATGCGCATGGTGTACCAGGACATCGCGCGCGACTCGCTCAAGTGGACGTGGGAGCGCAGCGAAGACCAGGGCAAGACCTGGACGCCGATGATGATCATCGACTACCGGCGAAGGCGCTAGCGCGCTCCCTCTAGCCGAGCGCCTCGGCGAAGCCGCGGGCGAAGTTGCCGCCGAGGATCTTCAGCACGCGCGCGTCGGAGAAGCCGCGCTTCGCGAGGGCGGCCCCGAGCGTCTCGAGCCGACGCGGATCGTTCAGCTCCGGTACGAACGTGTAGACGTCCTCGACCTCGCCCGGCGCCGAGATGCCGAGCTTGCGGCGCCGCTGGACCTGCTCGGCGAACGCCTTGCGGTACTTGTCGTCGACCACGACGGTGGAGATGACGCCGTCGGTGCCGATGCCGACGTGATCCTCGCCCGCGGCGTTCACCGCGTGCTCGATGTGGCGCACGACGTCGTCGAGGTGCTGCTGCCCCGCCGGCCGCAGGAACGGCATGAAGTAGATGCCCACCACGCCGCCCTTCTGGGCCACCGCGCGCAGGATCTCGTCGGGGACGTTGCGCGGATGGTCGACCAGCGCGGCGCAGCCGGTGTGGGTGATGAACGGCATCTTCGCCGCGGCGACCGCCTCGGCGATGGTGCGCCGGCCGCCGTGGCTCAGGTCGATGATCATGCGGCGCTCTTCGGCGTGCTCGATGAGGCGGCGGCCGAAGCGCGAGATGCCGGCGTTGCCCGGCTCGAGGCAGCCGTCGCCGGTGAGCGCGCGCACGTTGTAGGTGAGCTGCGCGATGCGCAAGCCGAGGTCGTGGAGCGTGTCGAGCCGCGCCAGGTCCTCGCCGATGTACGACAGGCCCTGTACGCCGAAGACGAGGCCCATCCGGCCGCTCCCCTGCGCCTGCGCGATGTGCGCGCCGCGCGTCACCTTGACGAAGGCGTCGGGGTGCGCGTCGAGCTCGCGCTGCCAGAAGGCGAACCCCCGCAGTGCCTCGTCCCACGAATCGCCGCCGACCGCCACGGTCTGGTTGCACAGCGTGATGCCGGATGCCTTCGCGTCCGCGAGCGCGCGCGCCGAGAGCGGCGCCGCCGGGTCGGCCTGGTCGGGATCGCCCGGGCCGCCGAGCGCGTCGACGACGATCGCCCCGCGGTACGGCGGGTAGTTCGTGGTCTGCGCACGGACGCGCGCGGCGATCGGCGCGGTCGCGAGCGCGGCCACCAGCTGGCGTCGCGTGAGCATGGCGCGGCAGCCTACCCGACTACCGACGCCGCCGTCAGGGGCCTACAATGCGCGCCGCATGGGACGGCTCGAGCACATCCACCTCGCGGCGGGCATGGGCGAGCCGATGCGCGCGGTCGAGCGGGCGCGCGCGGTGTCCGGCGTGGGCCTGGAAGGCGATCGGTACGCGACGGGCCGCGGCCACTTTTCCAACCGCCCGGGCACCGGACGGCACCTGACGCTGATCGAGGCCGAGGTCATCGACGGGCTGCGCTCCCTGGCCGGCATCTCGCTCTCGCCGGGCGATGCCCGCCGCAACCTCACCACCCGCGGCATCGACCTGAACGCGCTGGTGGGAAAGCGCTTCCGCATCGGCGAGGTGCTCTGCGAGGGGGTGCGGCTCTGCGACCCCTGCCAGTACCTGGAGGACCTGCTCGGCAAGCCGGTGCGCGCGCCGCTCGCCGGCCGCGGCGGCCTGCGCGCGCACGTGCTGGAGGGGGGCGAGCTGCGCGTGGGCGATCCGATCGAGAGCTGACTACCAGCTCTGCATCGAGTCTTCGAAGAGGTGGGCCAGATCGATTTCGGTGACCGGCCGCGGCGACAACTTGGTCACCCGTTCTTGAGGAAGCGTGCCCTTCACCAGCGCCGGCACGTCGTCCTTCGTGTAGCCCACCGCTTTGAGGCCGCGCGGAATCTTGAGGCGGCGCATGAAGTGGATCACCTGGTCGGAGAGGATCTTGCCCGCGTCCTCGGGCTTGGCCCGCGAGATGTCGGCGCCGAGGATCTCGGCCGCGTGCAGGTGCCGCTGCGGGTTGGCCTGCGCGGTGAAGCGGAACACCGCCGGCGCGTTCAAAATGACCGACATGCCGTGCGGCACGATCGGGTGATCGCCCGGGAACCCCTCGGGCCGGAAGTCGCGCACCATGCCCGAGACCGGGTACGACATGCCGTGCGGCAGGTGCACGCCGGCGTTGCCGAAGCCGACGCCAGCGTACGACGCGGCAAGCTGCATCCGCTCGCGCGCCTCGAGGTCGTCGGGGTCCTCCACCGCGCGCACGAAGTACTTCGCCACCCAGCGGAGCGCCTCGAGCGACCAGACGTCGCTGATGGGGTTCGAGCCCTGGTACGCCGGCCGCAGCACCGGCCGCGCCGGCGCCGGCCGCTGGTGGAAGGGCATCGCGGTGTACGACTCGATCGCGTGGCTCAGCACGTCGAACCCGCTGGTCGCGGCCACCTGCGCCGGCATGCTGCGCGTGTTGTCCGGGTCGAGGATGCCGAGCAGCGGCTTGAGCCGCCGGTGCGCGATGCCGGTCTTCGCGTGCAAGGGCGTGTAGTCGAAGATGGCCACCCCGGTGGTCTCGCTGCCGGTGCCGGCCGTCGTCGGGATCGCGATCAGCGGCTTCACCGCCCCCGGCACCGGCTTGCCCTTGCCGATGGGCGCGTTCACGTAGTCGAGGAAGTCGGCCGGCCAGGTGGCGTACAGGTTGGCCGCCTTCGCCGTATCGATGGTCGAGCCGCCGCCGACCGCGACGTACGCATCGAATCCACCGTGCGAGGCGAACTCAATCGCGTCCTTGAAGGAGAGATCGGTCGGCTCCACCCGCACCCGGTCGTAGAGCGCGGCTGCGACGCCGTTCTCCTTGAGGCTTTCGAGGACGGTGGCGACCGGCGCGAGCTTCGCGAGCCGCGCATCGGTGAGCACCATCGCCTTCTTGCACTGCATCTCGGCCAGGTCCTGGCCGACTTCGCGGGTCACGCCGCGCCCGCAACGGATGCTGGATGACGCCAGCTCGAACGCATATTCGAGGGCCATGGCGAGAGCAGTATCATGCCTGCGCCATGACGGTGCTCCTGATCACGGGTGGCAGTCGGGGAATCGGCGCGGCGGTGGCGCGGCTGGCCGCCGAGCGCGGGTACGACGTGTGCGTCAACTGTCGCTCGCAGGAAGCGGCGGCGAAGGAGGTGGCCGCCGGGGTGCGCGCGCTCGGCCGCAAGGCCGCGGTGGTGCAGGCCGACGTCGCGGTCGAGGCGGAGGTGGTGCGGCTGTTCGCCGAGTGCGACCGGCTGCTCGGGCCCCTGTCGGGGCTGGTGAACAACGCCGGCATCCTCGATCGGCAGGCGCGCGTCGAGCAGATGGACGCGGCCCGCATCGCGCGCGTCTTCGCCACCAACGTGACCGGCGCGTTCGTCTGCGCGCGCGAGGCGGTGAAGCGTATGTCGAGGAAGCACGGCGGGGCCGGCGGCGCCATCGTCAACGTCTCGTCGCGTGCGGCGGTACTGGGCGCGCCCGGCGAGTACGTCGACTATGCGGCGTCAAAGGCCGCGCTCGACGCGTTGACCACCGGCCTGGCAAAGGAAGTGGCCGGCGAGGGCATCCGCGTCAACGCGGTCCGGGCGGGCATCATCGACACCGAGATCCACGCGCTCGGCGGCGAGCCCGGCCGGCCGGGGCGGCTCGGGCCGCTGCAGCCGATGGGCCGCGAAGGCACCGCGCTCGAGGTGGCCCGCGCCATCGTCTGGCTGCTCTCCGAGGAAGCCTCGTACTCGACCGGCACGTTCATCGACGTCTCCGGCGGCAGGTAGCTGCGGCGTCCGGTCGCACTCAAGGCAGCGGCCGGGCGGGCCGACCTCCGCGCATGGTCCGCACCATCTTGTTCACGCTCGCGCTCGCGGGCGCGGCTGGCGCCGCCGAGCTGCCCGGGCCGGGCGATCGCGTGCTCCCCTGCCGTCCCACCGTGGCGTGCACGGCGGAGATCTCCGCGCCCGGCCAGCTCGAGTGGGAGGCCGGCTTCCAGCACAAGGTGGGGCTCGGCAGCCGCGTCGAGTCGACGCCGCTGCTCCTCAAGCTCAGCCTCACCGAGAACTTCCAGCTCCAGCTCGGCACCGGCGGGCTGACGGTGGTGAGCGGCGATGCGCCGGCGAGCTTCTTCGACGCCTCGCAGGTGCTGGGCAAGCTCTCCTTTCCGCTCGGCGAAGGCCGGCCCACGATCGGCGCCACCGCCGCGGTGAACCTCCCCACCGCGACGCTCGACCGCAAGCGCACCGACGCGCTCTTCGCGGTGCTGGTGTCGCAGGACGTGATCGGCTTCCACTACGACTTCAACGCCGGCCTGAACCTGCTCGCGGTCGATGCCGCAGCGCAGGTGCAGGGGTGGGCGGCGCTGTCGATCTCGCACGACCTGCCGCTCGACTTGACCGGCATGATCGAGGGCTGGCACTCGACGGCGGCGGGCGCGCTGGCCGATCGCGACGGCGGCTTCCTCTTCGCCGCCGGCTGGTCGCCATTGCCATGGGTGTGCTTCGACGTGGGCGGCGACGTGGCGCTGTTCGCCGACGGCCGCCGGTTCAGCGTCTTCGCAGGCGTGACCAGCGCGGTGGCCGACCTGTGGGGCGGCCCGGCGCGGCGGCTCGCCGCACGCTGATCACCGCGCGGGCGGGACCGGCGGGCCTTCGAACTCCTCGGCCATCCACTTCTGCATCGCCTGCATGTTCTGCTCTCGTCCGAGGAAGTTCTTCACCAGGTCGTTGGCCGACATCGACCCGCCCGGCTCCAGAACCGTCTTGCGGTAGCGCATCGCGGCCGGACCGTGCAGCAGGTCGCTCTTGTCGAACTGGCTGAAGAAGTCCTCGGCGATGACCTTGTCGAACATGTACGTGTAGTACGCCGACGAATAGCCGCCGAGGTGGCCGAACGAGGCGTACATGTGCACGCCGGGGAGCGGCGCGAAGGGCGTGTAGAGCTTCTCGTCGCGCAGCGCGACCGCGTCGAGGTCGACGGCCCCCGGCGGCGATTTGTACAAATCGTACGAAATGGCGGTGTAGTCGTTCTGCTGCATCACCCAGGTGGCCCGCCCGAACGCCGACGCGCGGTTCATGCGCGCGACCAGGTCGGCGGGAATCGGCTCGCCCGTCTTGTAATGGCGCGCGAACGAGGCCAGGACTTGCGGGCTGCGCATCCACTCCTCGAGCATCTGCGAGGGCGCCTCGACGAAGTCGCCCTCCATGCTGATGCCGCTGATGCCCGCCCATTGCTGCTGGCCGCCGAGGATCCAGTGCATCAGGTGGCCGAACTCGTGGAAGAACGTGACCACGTCGCCGTACTCCATCAGGCCCGGGTCGTCGGCGGTGGGCGCGGGGAAGTTGCACACCAGCGCCGCCTCGGGAAGCTGCACGCCGCGGACGCCGTCGAGCACCGGCGCCATCTCCGCGTGCGAGTACTTGCCCGGCCGCGGGTGCATGTCGAGGTAGAAGCGGCCGACGGGCTGGTCGCCGTCGAGCACCGTCCAGGTCTCGACCAGCGGGTCCCAGGCGGGCGCGTCGGGCTCCTGCCGGAACGAGACGTGGAACAGCGCCGCCGCGGTGTCGAGGATGCCCTGCCGCACCGCCTTGAACGGCAGGTACGGCCGCACCACCTGCGAATCGAAGTCGAACTCCGAGCGCCGCACCTGCTCGGAGAGCCACGCGTTCTGGTAATCGACGATGCGCCTCGCGCCCGGCTCGGTCTTGTGCAGCTCGGCCAGCAGCATGCCGTACTCGCGCCCGGCCACCGGCCGCGCCGCGCCGTCGAGCTGCCGCACGAAGTCCGAAATGTGGCCGCCCTTGCCGATCATCTTGTCGGCGGCGTTGTAGTCGGCCCACGACTTGTAGCCGAGCAGGGTGGCGATGTCGTGGCGCGTCTTCATCAGCTTGCGCAGCGCGTCCTTGTTCTTCGGCCACGCGCGGGTGAGGAACGCGAGGTACATGCGGCGCCGCAGCGCGTCGCTCTTGGCGAACTTCATTACCGGGAAGTAGTCGGGATAGTTGGTGCTCAAAACGATCTTGCCGCCCGGCCCGGGCTTGTGGCGGTCGATGTAATCCTGCGGCAGGCCGTCGAGCTCCTTCGCGTCGGCGAGCTCGACCTGGTTCTGCCCGTCGGCGATGTTGCGCTCGAAGGCCGACTGCTCCGCGGTGAGCTCGTCGTTGAGCTTCTTCAGCTTCGCGCGCGCGGCGTCGGACTTGTCCACGCCGGCGAGGCGGAACTCGAGCAGCTGGCGCTGCACGTAGTAGCGGGTGGCCGCGTCGGCGGCGCCCAGGTCGATGGCCGAGAGCGCCTTGAAGACGTCGCGGTTGAGCGAGAGCGCCGTCTGCACCGCGCTGACCTCGCGGTTGAGCGCCGTGCCCTTGTCGCGGAAATCGGCCGCCGGATGGACCTGCTCGACCAGGTGCGCCAGGTTCTGCGCCGCGTCGATCTGCCGGACGGCCTCGTCGTACGGCGCGAGCGTGTTGTCGACGGTGCGCGGACCCTCTGCCGCCACCAGCTTGTCGATGGCCGCCTGCGCCGCCGCGATGCGGTCGCGGACGAGTTTCTCGAAGCCGGCGAGGTCGGGCCGGGTGGCCCACAGCGTGGGTTGCGAGAGCTGCTGGGCGCGGGCGGAGCCGGCGGCGAGGGCGAGGGCAACGAGGGCAGCGCGGTGCATCAAGGCCTCCAGGGCGCAGCAATCCCATCGGACAGGGGTATCCGCGGTCTTGTACGGACGGAGCGCACCCGCATTTCGGCGCGGCGCGCCGACAGGGTGCTCGAGTGGCTGGAGCGCGCCTGCACGCTGCGCGACACCGGCCTGAGCAACGTCAAGGTCGATCCGCCAGCGGACAAGCTGCAGCAGCAGGCCGCACGAATTGCGGGCCGCCGGGCCAGCAGTGGCTCGCCGATTGCAGCGAAGCCTGACGGGGTTTCATGCGCCCGCCGCAGACAGAGGTCATCCGGCCGCCGCGGCCCGACCGCCTCATCGGCCGCATGTGCGGCTCCTATCGCGTCGTCAAGCTGCTCGCCCGCGGCGGCATGGGCGCGGTCTACCTCGGCGAGCACCCGGCCATCGGCTCGAAGGTGGCCATCAAGGTGCTGCACCAGCGCTTCGCCGACGATCCGCTGGTTCTCGAGCGCTTCTTCAACGAGGCGCGCGCGGTGAACCTCATCGGCCACGACAACATCGTGCGCGTGCTCGACTTCAGCGAGTCGGGCGACGTCACGTATCTGGTGATGGAGTGGCTCGACGGGCCGACGCTCGAGAAGCTCCTGCACGCGCGCCGGCCGCTGCCGCTTTCGCGCATCGGGCCCATCGCGCTGCAGTGCTGCCGCGCGCTGCAGGCCGCGCACGCGCACCACGTCATCCACCGCGACCTGAAGCCCGACAACATCTTCCTGGTGAAGCAGGGCGAGCGCGACGACTTCGTCAAGCTGGTCGACTTCGGCATCGCCAAGCTGCAGGACGCCGGCGCGGGCAAGACGCAGGCCGGCATGGTCCTCGGCACGCCCGCGTACATGTCGCCCGAGCAGGCGCAGGCGCACCCGGTGGACGCGCGCACCGACATCTACTCGATGGGCGTGATCCTGTTCCAGATGACCACCGGGGTGCTGCCGTTCGCGCACCTGAGCCCGTCGCTGGTCACGCAGCTCCACGCCACCGTCTACGACCCGCCGCCGCGGCCGCGCTCGCTGGTGCCCGACGTTCCCGAAGCGTGGGAGCGCATCATCCTCAAGGCGCTGGAGAAGGATCCCGCGCGGCGCTACCAGAGCATGGTCGAGCTGCATGACGCCATCGTCGAATGCCTCGGCGAGCTCGAGATCACCACCGACCTGCCGCGTGCGGGAGCGGCGATGGCGGCGTTGCCGGCGCGCGGCGGGCATCGGCTGCTGGCGCTGGCCATCGGCGCGGCGGCGGGCCTTGCGGCGGCGGGCATATTGGTGCTGGTGCTGCGGCCGTGGCGGACGCCGCCGGTGGTGACGGAGAGAGAGGCGCCGCCCGTCAAGCCTGCGCCGGTGAGCGAGCCGGAGCGGGCCGCGCCGCAGCCTGAGCCCGCGCCGCGGCCGGAGCCGGCGGCGCCGCAGCCCGAGGAGCAGCCGGCGAAAAAGCCGCCCGCGCCGGTCGAGCTGGTGCGCCTCTTCCTGGTCTCGAATCCGCCGGCCCACTTCGAGGCGCGCTGGCGGCGCGGGTCGAAGCAGGGCGAGACGCCCGCCCAGATCGAGGTGCCGAAGGGCTCGCGCGTGCGCGTGCGCTATACCCGCGAGGGCTTCGCGCCGTTCGAGACGTCGCTGGTCGCGGGCGCGCCGCAGGCCGTGCCCGGCACGCTCTCGCCGCCCTGAACGCTACAGGCAGCAGGCGATCGGCACCGAGCTGGCGCAGCTCATCCACACGCCGGGATAGCCGCCCCAGTTCGAGCCGCTGTACGTGCTGGTGCCGTTCGTCCAGCCCATGCAGTCGTTCGCCGACCCGGGGCCGCCCGAGTACCAGGCGCTGCCCGGCAGGCTGACCCCGAGCTCCGCCGATCGCACCAGCTCGTCGGTGTTGCACGGATGGGCGGCCTCGCCGCAGCCGGTGGCCTTCTCGCAGAGCGCCTTGCCCGCGAGATAGCCGGTGACGTTCAGCTGGCCGCGCAGGGTCATGTACGCGAAGGTGAACGAGCCGGTGGTGGGGTCGGTGCTGCCGCAGTAGACGCCGCCGACGCTGACCGGGCCGGGGCAGTAGTGCACGAGCGGCAGGCAGGTGACCCCGCTGGTGACCAGCACGCGTTTGGCGCTGTCGGCCACGCCGTCGCCTGCGCTAGCGGTGGCGAAGGCCGCCGGGAGCGCGCCGCCCAGCGTCTTCGCGTCGTCGGCCACGCCGTCGCCGGCGGTGGAGCGCGCGTAGTTCGCGGCGGGAACGCCGCCGAGTTTGCTCGAATCGGCGGCAACCGCGCCGGCGGCCATGAAGCTCGAGGCGTGCATGCCGTCCACCATGTCGGCGTTGGCGATGGCCGAGGTGCAATCCCAGCCTGCGTCGGCGCCGCGGACGACGACCTCTCCCTCCGCACACGACGGCAGCACCGGCACGACGGCAGGGTCGATGCTCACCGTCTGCGTCTTCGCGTCGACCGTCACCCCGGCGCCCGCGTGCACGGGGGGAATTTCGGTGCCCTTGGAGATGCAGCCGAGCGAGAGGGCGATCAGGGCGAGTGCGCGCATGGCGTTCTCCGTCAGAATTCGGTGAAGAGCCAGAGGCCGGCGGCGGTCCCGGCGAGCACGCCGGCCGCGACCCAGGCGATGTTGGCGTTGCGCGCCGCGCGACCGGCCCGGTCGTGGGCGTCGGCGATGGCCTGCGGGGTGGCGGCATTGCGCCAGTCGCTGGTGGCGGAGAGGTTCTGCAGGCCGAAGTACGTCCCCAGCCCGGCGGCCACCACCGCCGCGCCCATGCTGGTGTAGCTGACGGGGCCGCCGTGGCGCCGCGGCTCGGGCGCGGCAGCGGCCTGCACGGCGGGCCAGGGTACGGCCCCTTTCGGCTTCGCCACGGCGGGGGCGGCTGGTGCCGGCGGCGCGACCGCCGCGGCAGGGCCGGCTGTCGCCGGGGGCGCCGGGGGGGCTGCGGGCTTCAGGCACGGAATGGAGGCCGCCTGCGCCGTGGCCGGCGACTCCTTCTCGATGCGCGTGAGCAGATCGAACGCCTCGGAGGCGGAGAGGCTCTTCGGGTCGTCGCGCAGGAAATCGAAGAGGCACGACTTCGCCCGATCATTGTCGCCCTGCCGGTACGCGGCGCGGGCGATGGCCAGGAGCAGCGCCGGCTGCGGGCTCAGCGCGTATGCGCGCTGGAAGTGTTCGGCGGCCTGCGCGAAGCGCCCCTCTTCGAACGCGCGGACGCCCTCGTTCTGCGCCGCGGTCGCCTCGCGGGCCGGCTCCGCGGCGGCGGCCCCCTGCGCGACGAGGAGCGCAACTGCGAGCCCGCAGCAAGCTGACATGGTCCTCATGGCGTCCTCCGGCTCAGCGCTGGTCGAGACCAGACCGGCGGACGAGCTGCCGACGCGGGCATCACGAACAGCATCCCGCATGCCACCCGGTGGGGGCCTGGAGGGCCTTCCCCCGCACCGGTGGGCGCAAAAAAGAGCAGAAGGTCAGCGCGTCGGCTGCACGTTCTGCGAAGCCTCAGTCAGAACGCGGTGGACCGTTGGCGCCGGCTCAGGCTGGCGCCGACGCGCTACTGCGGCGGTGGCGGCGGCTCCTCTTCGTTCTCCGGCGCGAGCTCCTGCGGCTGGCCCTGCGGCGCCTTCACCCAGCGACCCGGAATCAGGCGCCATTCGCCGTCGGGATCGCGCACCCACTGCGAGGGCTCCCAGTCGTAGCCGGGATACCGGCGGATCCAGTGGCCCTCGATCCACACCCAGTCGTGATCCTGCAGCGCCCAGTAGCCCGGCTGCCACACCCAGCCGCGCCGCGGGGCCGGCATGTAGACCACGCGCGGCGGCGGCGGCGGTCGCGAGCTGACGATGGCGGCGGTGATGATCGACGTGCCGATGACGGTGCCGAGCAGCGCGCCGTGGCGGTAGCAGCCCGGCGCGAGGGTGAGCAGGAGCGCGGAAGCGACTGCTTTGAGCGGGGAGTTCATGCTTCCTCCTGGCGGATTGGACGCGCGAGCGCGGGCCTGCTTCACTCCCTGCATGCGCATGGCCTTCGACGACAGCGGCAGTGGCACGCCCATGTTGCTCGTGCACGGCTTTCCCGCGACGCGGCGGCTCTGGCAGGCGGTCGTTCCCCTGCTGGCCGCGAACGGCATCCGCGCCATCGCGGTGGACCTGCTGGGCTACGGCGAGTCGCCGGACGCGGCCGACGCGGGAATGGAGGCGCAGGCCGCCGCGCTGCTCGGCCTGCTCGACCATCTCGGCCTCGCCAACGCGCACCTGGCCGCCCACGACGTGGGCACGGCGGCGGCGCAGATCCTCGCGGTGCGGGCCCCGCAACGGCTGCGCTCGCTGGTGCTGATCGACGGCGTGTACGAGGGCGAATGGGCCATGGGCGCGGTGCAGAGCATTCGCGACTGGCCGCCGGAGCAGTCCGCGCGCCTGCAGCCGGTGCTGGCGCGGCGGCTCAAGTCGATCCGGCCGTCGCTCGAATCGTTCGCCGGAGAGCAGGGCGGCCGGCGGCTCATCCACGCGGCCCGCGCGCTCGACCCCGCGCAGACCGTGGGCCTCACCGCGCGGTTGCGCGCGACGGGCATTCCCATCCGCCTGCTGTGGGGCTCGCGCGACGATTACCTGCCGGCGGAGCAGGTGGGCCGGCCGCTGTCGCAGGCGCTCGGTGTGGAGCTGGCGGTGCTCGACGGCGGGCATTTCCTGCCGGCGGACAATCCGGCCGGCGTCGCCGCCGCGCTCATCGCCGCGTCGCGGGAAGGCTGACGGGCCAGCAGCGCCGATGCACGAACTGCCCCCGACCTCGCCACCCGTGCTATCCAAACAGAGGGGGCGGGGCCGTGAGCTTCTGGCAATTCCTCAACCAGTGGTGGAACCTGCCGTACCTGGTCATGCTGGGCCTGGTGGCGGTGTACTTCGCCATGCAGGGGCTCGGGCTGGTGGCGCACACCGGCGATGGCGACGCGGACGCCGGCGCCGACTTCGACCACGAGCTCGATCACGACGTGGAGCACGACCACGATCTCGACCACGACCACGCCGGCGACAGCGAAGCGCACGGGCTCGCCGCCGCTTTCGGCGTTGGGCGCGTGCCGTTCATGGTGCTGTGGCTGACGCTGTTCATCTTCGCCGGCTTCACCGGCATCTTCCTCAACCGGCTGGTGCAGGTGAAGGCGGGCGCTTACCCGCCCTGGTTCTTCTTCGTCTCGCTCCTGATCTCGCTCGGCGCGGGCGCGGTCTCGGTGCGCTTCGCGTCGCGCGCGGTGGCCCGGCTGGTGGACACCGGCGGCCGCGGCGCCTCCGCGCGGCGCGAGCTGGCCGGCACGGTGGGCGTGGTGGCCAGCCCCATGCTCGACGAGAAGTTCGGCGAGATCCGCGTGCAGGACCCGCGCGGCAACGAGCTCATCGTGCACGGCCACGTGGCGGCAAAGGACGTGGCGCTCAAGCAGGGCGACAAGGTGGTGCTCATCGAGCTGGAGAACGACAGCGGCCTGTTCCAGGTGGCCGCATTGAAGGAGTAGCCATGTTGCAGGGCATCGAGGTGTGGGAGCTGGCGGCGGGCCTGGTGGGCGCGGTGGCGCTCGGATTCATCACCTTCATGAGCGCGATGGCGCGCTTCCTCAAGCGGCCCTCGCCCTCCGAGGCGATCATCCGCATCGGCCGGGCGACCACCGACGTCTACATCGGTCGGGCCACCTGGATCGTGCCCATCCTGCACCGCGCGGCCACGCTCTCGCTCAGCACCATCGGCCTCACCATCCGCCGCGCCGGCCACGACGCGCTGGTCACCAAGGACTACATCTCCACCAACCTGTCGGCCGAGTTCTACATTCGCGTCGAGCCGGCCGAGGACGACGTGAAGAAAGCGGCGCGCACCATCGGCATCGACGAGGGGCACGCCTCGAGCGACTCGATCCGCGAAAAGGCGCAGGGCCTGCTCGAGCCGAAGCTCGTCGGCGCGCTGCGCGCGGTGGCGGCGCAGAGCGATTTTCTCGCGCTGCACATGAACCGGGAGCACTTCGCGCAAGAGGTGAGCAAGGCGCTGCGCGAAGACCTGGGTCGCAACGGCTTCACGCTCGAGTCGGTGACCATCACCGAGCTCGCGCAGACCCCGCTCGCAGAGATGCGCGCCGACGACATCTTCGGCGCCTCGGGTCGCGAGACGGTGACCAACACCGTGGTGCAGAAGAACATCGCGGTGAAGCGCAAGGTGCAGGAGGAGGCCGAGCGCACCGCCGAGATCGCTCGCGAGCAGGAGATCAACGTCGCCACCCAGAACCGCATGATGCGTGAGGGCAAGGCCAAGGAGGAGGAGACGGCGGTCAAGGCGGAGATCGCGCAGCAGGAGGCCATCCAGTCGCGCGACCTGCAGCGGCAGGCGGCCATCTCGGTGGAGAAGGCGCGCAAGGAAAAGACCGAGCAGTCGGCGGAGATCGAGAAGCAGAAGGCCATCGAGGCGGCGCAGGTGGAGAAGCAGAAGACCATCGAGGCCGCGAAGGTGGACAAGGAGATCACGCTGACCCTGAAGGCCAAGGAGAGCGCCGAGGCCGACGCCAAGAAGCTCGCCGCGCAGGCGCTCAAGACGCAGGCCGAGCAGCAGGTGGTGACGGTGGGCGAGGTGGCGCAGGCCGAGCGCGAGAAGCAGGTGGCCATCGTCGAGGCGCAGAAGGCGGCCGAGCAGGAGCGCATCCGCGCCGAGATCGAGGCCTACAAGAAGAAGGTGGAGGCCGAGGTGCAGGCGCAGTCGGTAAAGATCCGCGCGCAGGCCGACGCCGATGCGGCCGAGAAGCAGGCGCAGTCGATCACCCGCCTGGCCGAGGCCAACCGCGAGGCGGGCCTCAAGGAAGCCGAGGTGCAGCGGCAGAAGCTGGCAGCGGCCAACTCCAAGTCGCGCGAGCTGCTGCTGCAGGAGACGGTGCTCAAGCTCCTCGACGTGGCGCCCAACGTGGTGCGCGAACTGGTGAAGCCGGCCGAGCGCATCGGCGAGATCAAGGTGCTGCAGGTAGGCGGCGCTCCGGGCCAGGCGGGCGGCGCTCCGGCCCAGTCGCAGCTGCTCGGCGGCGCGCTCGGGCCGATGATGCAGACGATCCTGCAGACCAGCGCGATGATGCCGGCGATCAAGGAGATGATGAAGTTCGTCGAGGTGGGCGAGATCAAGAGCGCGCTGGGCAAGACGGTGAAGGGCATCGCGCCGGTGGCGGCCGGCAAGGGCCCATCGCCGGTGGTGGAGCTCGGCGATGACGCGAGCTGAGGAGCTGGCCGACTTCGTCTGCGCGGCGGCGGCGCTCTTCTACTGCGCGGAGGAAGGGCACAACCCCTCGGTGCGCACGTTCTGGGACGCGCTGCACTACATCAGCACCTCGCTCTCGGTCGGGTACGCGAACATCTTCCCGGTGACGCAGGCGGGGAAGGCCATCGGCGCGGTGGTGCAGATGGTGGGGCCGGCGCTCAGCTCGAAAGCGCTGGACCCCGGGGCGCTCGAAGGGCTGCTGCTGCCGCGCTGACCGCAAAATTCCGCGAGCGAATCCGAGCCTCGCATTTTTCCAATGTGACTCGCGCGGGCGCTCCCCGGTTCGTGCAGCAGGCCGGGGAGGCCGCGGGTCGGCAGAAAACGATTCATGTGTGTTGTCAACGTGTTGCTGCGTCCACACCGTGTACGGCGCGGATGGGACCCCGGGTCCTTCAGCGCGTCCGACAACGAGGTGGATCGCCATGCGAATTCAACTTTGCACAATCGTGGGATGTCTCGGCCTTTGCCTCGGCTTTTCGCAGGCGAATGCCGTCCAGGTCGAGCAGTCTGCGCAGCTGACCTCGAGGTCGATCTCGCTCACCGCGTCGCCGGCGACGATCGCTCCCGGCGGCACGGCGCAGCTGACTCCTCGATTCACCGTCGGACGCGGCAGCATCTCGCCGGGGGTCGGCGCGGTGGTCAGCGGCGTGCCGATCGCGGTGCAGCCCGCCCAGAGCACCACCTACACCTTGACCGTCACCTATCACCGCTCCAGGGCGTCGACCTCCGCCACCATCACGGTCTCGTCCGGGCTGCCGGCGATCCAGAGCTTCGCCGCCAGCCCGGCGAGCATCGACGCCGGCGCCAGCGCCACGCTGTCGGCCACCTACACCGGCGGCTCCGGCAGCATCGACCAGGGAGTCGGACCTATCGTGAGCGGCGGCAGCGTCGTGGTGACGCCGTCGGCTACCACCACCTATGCATTGACCGTGACCAGCCCTTCGGGGCAAACGGCGACGCAGACGGCGGTCGTCAGCATAGCCTCGACCACGGGCGATTCGTGCCCGACGAGCCTCCGCAGCACCGGAACCATCCACTACTTCTGCGATTGCCAAGCCGGAGCACAGGCCGGCTGCGTCGCCGGCAGCGACTCCAACGACGGGCTGTCCGCCGGGTCCCCGAAACAGACTCTCTCGGCAGCCACCACGGCCTTCAATGCCCTGAATGCGGGTGACACAGTCGCTTTCTGCCAAGGCGGTGCCTGGTCCAGCTCGTCGGGAATGACGTTCGGGACCAACGCCAGGTGCTCCGGCACAGGAAGCCTGCGTGCGCTGGCGAACAGCACCACCTGCGATCTGGCGAGCTACGCGCCTTCATGGGGCGGCACGAACAAGCCGGTCCTTCGTTCCACCGGGAACCAGACGCTCGCCTCGATCATGCTTCAATTCTGGAACACGGCCGGGCTCTCCGGCGTGCGGGTGATGAACCTCGATCTCGAAGGCGGTGGCACCGGGCCTGGCGGGACGGACCTCGCCCTCCGCGGGATCGTGACCGATTCGAAGAACTCCAACTTCCTCATCTGCGGCAACACCGTCAACGGCTGGACCGACGGCCTGCAGATCAACGCGGACAACGGCAACTCGTCGAACATCGATGTATGGAGCAACACCGTCACGGCCTGCAGTCAGGACGGCCTTCTCGGATCGGGAAACGGCCTCACCGTGGACGGCAACACATTCGACGATACCGGTTCTGGCTCGGGCGGGAACCATTACCTCTACATCGATGCGAACAGCGCGGTCGGCACCGGGCCGTACGCGATCATCAACAACGCCTTCAAGCGCAGCAATGCGGCTGCAAGCGCCTGCCAAGGTGTGATGCTCGTCGTCCACGGGGCGGTGGACGCCATGAACATCGAAAACAACACGCTCGATGGTGGTGCGGGCGTGACGGGTGCGTGCTACGGGATAGGCATCGATGACGGCGGCTATCCGGTCGCCTCCTACTTCCGCAACCTGACGGTGCGCCGCAACTATCTCATCAACATCGGGAATCAAGCGATGGAGTTCGCGGAGGCACCCGGCGCCATCATCGAGAACAACATCATCGTGCAAGGGTCCAGTGCAGCGTACGGCATCGTCGCACCATCGAGAGCGCATCGCACGACGCCAGTCCTCGACGACACGATGAACCACGAGGTCATTCGCAACAACACGATCTACGTCTCGCCCGCGTCTACCAACACCACAGGGATTTACACCGCCAACGAGGGCACCGGGCACGTGATCGCCAACAATGCCATCGCGTTCGCGGTGAGCACGGGCGAGATCTGCTTCAACATGGGGCTCTCGCCAGCCAGTTACGCCTACGACAACCACAATCTGTGCAACGGCTCCAGCCGCTGGGAGACGTCGCACTCGACGTTGGCCGGCTGGCAGAGCGCCAGCGGATTCGACGCAGCATCGCTGACATCTGCGCCTCAGTTCACGGACGTCAATCACTCGCCGCTCGGATTCGAACCTCAGGTCGGATCCCCGCTGATCGGTGCGGGCGAAAGTGTGCAAGCACCGACCGTCGATTACTTGAATCGAACCCGCCCCTCAGCGCCCAGCATCGGAGCTCTCGAACCTTGAATTCGAACTCCTTGCCGCACAGTCCTTGACCTGAAGCGCGGTCATCCTGAACGGCGTGCTCGCCGTTCGGGATGACTGCCGGGATGAATTGGTCGGGGAGACAGGATTTGAACCTGCGACCCCCTGGTCCCGAACCAGCCTTGGCATGTTAGGACTAACTATCACGTAGTGGCATATGTTCCTATGCGTTGGACATCAGCGGGGTATCCCGTCCAGCGCATGTAGCCCATCCAACCCGTGCTAGCGCAGGTGAAGAGAATTTTGGTCCACCCGTGGTCCAAGAAGATGCTTTTTCAGAGGAGAAACGGCTGCTGGCACGCGTGCATTGCGTGGCTGATCGGTATAGAAGCGAGGCATGGCCCGTGGTGCTCGACCAACTGCTCCGATCGATCAGCCGGCGGCGGTTTGGGTTCCTATCAATGACTTAGTTCAATGGATAGATAACCCACGCAAGAACGAGGCAGCTGTCGAGCGCGTTGCGGACTCGATTCGCAGATTCGGATTCGGCGCGCCCATCGTGGCCAGGCGCGAGGACCGCCAGCTCATCGCCGGCCACACGCGCCTCCTCGCTGCCCGTCGCCTCAGCCTGGCGCAGGTTCCCGTCCGGTACCTCGACCTGAGCTCGGAAGACGCCCGACTGCTTGCCCTGGCCGACAATAAGCTCAGTGAAATCGCTGAGTGGGACGAGGAGATGCTGGCGCGGGTGCTGGCCGACCTGAAGGGGCAGGGCGCCGATGTCGCCGCGACGGGGTTCGACGAGAAGGAGATCGACCGCCTCCTGGCGGAGATCAACGCTGCCAACCTCGCGGACGTGGTGGAGCCGCCCGTCCCCGAAGTTCCGAAGGTGGCGAGGAGCGTCCCCGGCGAGGTGTACCAGCTCGGGCCGCACCGCCTGATGTGCGGCGACAGCACAAGCGCAGAAGACGTTCAGAAACTCATGGCGGGCCAGCGTGCGACGCTTTGTGCGACTGACCCGCCCTACTTGGTCGGCTACGACGGCACCAACCATCCCCAGTCCTTCGAACGCGAGAAGGCCGGCAAGGACAACAACAAGAAGTGGGACGAGTACATCGACCCGCAGTCCAGCGTGGAGTTCTTCTCTACGTTCCTGCGCCTCGCGCTGGAGCATGCGTTGGTCGAGAACCCGGCCATCTACCAGTGGCACGCCTCGCGCCGCCAGGCGCTCGTGGAAGAGGCCTGGAAGGAGAACGGCCTGCTGCTGCACCAGCAGCTCATCTGGGTGAAGTCCCGGCCCATCCTGACGCGCAGCCACTTCATGTGGCAGCACGAGCCGTGCTTCTACGGCTGGATCGAGGGAAAGCCGCCCACGCAGCGGCCTCCAGTGAGCGGCGAGTGCACGTCGGTCTGGACCATCGACGGCGAGCAGGAAGGGATCCATCCCACGCAGAAGCCGCTGGCCATCTTCGAGCGGCCCATCGGGTACCACACGAACGCGGGCGAGGTGGTTTACGAGCCGTTCAGCGGCTCCGGAAGCCAGCTCATCGCTGCCGCCAAACTGGGCCGGCGCTGCTACGCGATGGAGCTGGCACCGGAGTTCGTGGACGTGGCCCGCATCCGCTGGACGAA
>Ga0335081_10001931_pt1 | contig 32794 bp, 29 predicted proteins | sample Lox_Sample_35_FD_206713 | JGI IMG/M metagenome (GOLD analysis project Ga0335081, IMG submission 206713) | Soil microbial communities from Loxahatchee National Wildlife Refuge, Florida, United States - Lox_Sample_3.5 | ecosystem: Environmental > Terrestrial > Soil > Wetlands | place: USA...
CTCGAGCAGATGCTGCCGGGAACGTCGATCGCGGGCGTGCGGCGTCACGGGAAATTCCTTGTAATCGATCTCGCGGCGGCGAACGGCAACGCGGGCGCGATGGCGCTCCTGATTCACCTCGGGATGACGGGCCAGCTGGTAACAGCACCGGCGCAGGCTCCCGCGCCACCGCACACGCACGTTTTCATCGCGCTCGACGATGGGCGCGAGCTGCGCTACACGGACATCCGGCGCTTCGGGCGGATGCAGATTCTGTCGAATGGCGACGACGCGAGCGCGCTTGCGAAGCTTGGCCTCGATCCGCTCGAAGCCACCGAGGCGGAATTCACCGGGCGAATTGGCCGGCGGCGGGCGCGCATCAAGGCGCTGCTGCTCGATCAGCACGTGCTGCGGGGCATCGGCAATATCTATACGGACGAGGGCCTGTGGCGCGCGCGGATTCATCCGAAGCGGCTTGGCGCAAACTTGAAGCCCGCCGAGTTGCGGCGTTTGCATCGCGCCGTTCGCGACGTGCTCAATGAAGCGATTCGGCTGCGCGGTTCTTCGGTGTCGGATTACGTCGATGCCGAGGGGCAGCGCGGCGAATTTCAGCTGCGGCATCGCGTTTACCAGCGCGAAGGGAAGAAATGTTTCCGGTGCAAGACGCCGATCCGAAGGGCGATCGTCGCAGGCCGCAGCAGCTACTTCTGTCCGCATTGCCAGCGCGCACCGCGGAGGTGATCCTCATTTCGAGCGAAAGATGACGATCGCGCCGATCAGGGTGAAGACTGCGGCGTAGATGAATCCGGCGCTCGAGCTAACGCTCGACCACAGCGCGCCGACGGCCACGCTCGAAACCAAATCCCCCACGCCATTGACTGTAGCAAGCACACCGAATCCCGCGCCGCGATTCACCGCCGGCAAAAGTTCCGCAGCGGCGGATTTTTCGAGGGATTGCGCAACTCCAATGTGAATTCCCGCGAGGGCGAAGAGAATCGCGAGAGCGGGAATCGTCGGCTGCTCAAAAATGAAGCCTATGTAGGCGGCGACGCCCGTCAAGTAGCCGACAGCGAGGAGGCCGCGCCTGCCGACGCGGTCGCCGAACGCGCCCGCGGGATACGACGCGGCGGCGTTTACGAGATTGTGAAACGTGTAGAGCCCCACGGAGAGCGCAGCGGCTCGCGTGACGCCAAATCGCGGCGTCAGAACCTGGCTGGCGCGAAGGATCAGGAGCGTGGGGGCAAAATCGCCGATGCCGTGCGCGAAAACTCCGACGAGATAGCGCCAATAGCTTTTCGGGAGCTGCGCAAAGCTGGACGCAAAGCTCGCCGCGCGGTGGCCGTCGGCGCGCTTCCCTTTCGGCGCGAGCGAGCCAAACGCGGCGGCGGCCATCAACCCGGGCAGAAGGGTCCAGCGCAGAACGCCGCGAATCCCGAGGACGCCGATGAGGGCCGTTGCGGAGAGCGGGCCGAGGACCGCGCCGAGCGTGTCCATGGCGCGCTCAAAACCGAATGCTCGCCCCTGCTGCTCCGGAGCAACCGCGTCTGCCAGCAGCGTGTCTCGAGACGGGCCGCGTGAGCCGCGCCCCGCCCATCCGAGCGCGCGCAGGAGAAGGACGAAGGGCCAACTTCGTGCGAATGCGTAGCCGAACGTCGAGAGACCCGTCGCGAAGTAGCTGATGATGGCAGTTGGCTTGCGCCATGCAGGCCGGTCGGCGATCCATCCACTGGCGAGCTTCGCGAAACTCGATAGGCCGTCGGAAATTCCTTCGATCACGCCGAGCGCGACGGCGGGCGCGCCAAGGCTCGCGAGAAATGCCGGAAGAATCGCGGTGGCCGCTTCGTGTCCCCAGTCGGAGAAAAGGCTGGCAAGGCCCATGCCGAGCACGCCGCGCGTGAGCCAGCGTTTTTGCTCCGGAGGCGCGATTGGCCGGTCAGGCATGCGGGCTATTATGCCGGAAGCGCCGTGGATTGCGTTGTCTTGCTGAAACCGCGCGAATAGAATCGAGCGGCCATAGGGTTGCGACTTTGAAGCGAGGAGATTCGAACGGGCGATGCGAGCCGTGGTGCAACGAGTGAGCCGGGCGCGAGTGGTGGTCGATGGCCGCACCGCGGGTGAAATCGAGGCGGGGCTGGCGGTGCTGGTGGCCGTGGGCCGCGAAGACACCGCTGCGACGGCGTCGTCGATGGCGGAGAAGATCGTGAACCTGCGCATCTTCAACGACGAGCAAGGCAAGATGAATCGGTCGCTCGCCAACACGGGAGGAGCCGTGCTAGCGATCTCGCAATTCACGCTGTACGGCGACGCGCGCGGCCAACGCCGGCCAAGCTTCCTCGAGGCGGCGCCGCCCGACAAGGGCAAGGAGCTGTACGAGGAATTTGTGCGCGCGCTGAGGGCGCTGGGCGTGCGTGTCGAGACGGGCGTGTTTCAAACGCACATGTCCGTTGAGCTGGCGAATGACGGGCCCGTGACCATCCTGCTCGATTCCGACAAACAGTTTTAGCGCGGCGAAGAGCGCCAGAAATTGCCAGCACGCAACCTGCGCCAGAAAATCTGTCCGCTTGCCAGGCGGCGTCCCGTGCTCTAGGCTTTTTAGGGGGACCACAGGCCATGAGCGAGATTCGACGGATTCTGGATCAGATGGACCGGGCATTTGCGGGCGACGCGTGGCACGGACCGCCATTGAAGGGTTTGCTCGACGGTTTGACTGCCGAGGATGCTTCGAAACACCCGATCCAAGGCGCACACTCGATCTGGGAGATCGTCCATCACATCACCACCTGGAATACGGTGGTACACGAAGAACTCTCGGGAGCGAGTGTCCACGTGACGCCGGAGATGGATTGGCCTCCGGTGTGGGAAGTGACCGACGTCCAGTGGCAGCGCGCCGTACAGAATCTGGTGGAGGCGCGAAGCCGATTGCGCAAAGCGGTCGAAAGGCTTCGCGATGACCAACTGGACGAGAAACCCAGCAAGCGAACGAACAATTCGCGCTACGTGATGCTGCATGGAATCGTGCAACACGACGTGTACCATGCGGGCCAGATCGCCTTCCTCAGAAAAGCGATGCGGATGAGCCAGCAGGTTCACGTGTGAGGATGGCCGCCGAAAAGCCGACGCTTATGATTCGCGCGCCACAAGCGCGGGATTACGAGCGAATGGCCGATCTCGCGGGGCAGCTCGGATATGCGTCGGAGGCTGACGCTGTGGCGAAGCGGCTCGGCGGCATGGAGTCCTCGAAGGACCACGCCGTTTTCGTGGCGGAGCTTCCGAGCGGAGAGATCACCGGCTGGATCGGCGTTTTCCTCTACCGCTGCATCGAAGCCGATGCACGGGCGGAGATCAGCGGACTTGTCGTCGACGGCCGCGTGCGCTCGCAGGGAATCGGCCGGCAGTTGCTCGAACGCGCGGAGGAGTGGGCGCGCGATAAAGGATGCGCGGCGATCGGCCTGCGTTCCAACGTGATTCGCGACCGCGCGCACGCCTTCTACCAGCGGCTCGGCTACCGGCACATCAAGACCCAAAAAACGTTTCGCAAGGATTTGTGATTCCGGCTCGCTGCTGTCGCTTGCCTGCGGGCTGAGCATCGAGAGGTGAACGTGCGCGGCACGGATTGGATCGCGGCGGCCGGATTCTTCGGAGTGATCGCCTGCTGGGCCGCCTTTGTCATCGTATTTACGTTCCGAAAGAAACAGCCGAAAACACGAGAGACAAAACGCGACCCTGCATCCTATTGGGGGATGGGGCTCGAAGGCATCGGGTTCTGGATCATCTGGTTTTTCGCGCGGCCGTACTTTTCGCCCATCGTTCCCATGCCGCGAACGGCAGAAGTCGTCGTGACCGCCCTGGCGATCGGCGCGAGCGCTGCGTCCGTATGGCTGTGCGGAGCCGCGGTGCGAACGCTGGGAAAACAATGGACGTATCGCGCGCGCGTGGTGGAAGGTCACGAGTTGATCACGCAGGGCCCCTATGCGCTGGTGCGGAACCCGATTTACCTCGGGATGTTCGGGATGCTGATATCGACGGGCCTCGCGGTGGGGCGTTGGTGGACGTTGGTCATTGCGATCGTGGTGTTCCTAATTGGGACCGAGATCCGAATCCGAACCGAGGAAAAGCTGCTGCGGGAAGCGTTCGGCGAGAAGTTCGATGCCTACGCCCGGCAAGTTCCTGCCTTCGTTCCGCGCCTTTTGTGAATCACACAGCGGGTCACTACAAGGGCACAATCGTTGCGCACGATATATCGTGTTGCGATATAATTGAAACGGACATGAAAAAGAAGGCAGGCCCGTCAACCGAGTATCGTCCCCTCGCCGACTTTCGGTACGAGATTCGGCGGTTTCTGAACTTCAGCGAATGCGCTGCGCGTGAAGCAGGAGTCGAGCCGCATCAGCACCAGGCGCTGCTGGCAATCAAGGGCTTGCCCGCCGAACGCAAGGCGACGGTGGGAACGCTCGCCGAACGGCTCCAGGTTCACCACCACAGCGCCGTAGAACTCGCGGACCGGTTGCAGGAAAAGGGGCTGATTCGGCGCGTGCGAGATGAAAGCGATCATCGCGAGGTACTGCTCGACCTGACTCGCCGGGGCGAGAGCCTGCTGCAAAGGCTCTCCGGGCCGCATCGCGCCGAACTGCTTATGGCAGGCCCGAAACTGATCCTGGCGCTCCGTGCCGTGATCACGGGCAGCGACCGCAGGGGCTCAACACGCATGCGGACGAAGGCGCGCAGCAAACGGAAAGAACATGCTCGTGGACGATAAACGTGCGGCAGGCCGCCGCCATCGCCGGTTAGGAATCCGAAATTGAATTCTGAAGAGATTAACGAAGCGACACCGCTCGACCTGCAAGCGCACGGCTATCGCGTTGCGCTGCTTTCGATCCTGGCGGCAGGAGTCGGGTGCCTCGCGGCGATCATCGCGTATGCCCTTTACAATCTGATTGGGCTCTTCACGAACATTTCGTTCTATCACGCTTGGTCCTTTCACTTCCGGAGCCCGCAGCAAACGCCTCTCGGCTACTGGGTAATCGTGATTCCAGTGGTTGGCGGCCTCTTGATCGGGTTGATGGCCAAGTACGGCTCCGAGAAGATTCGCGGGCACGGGATTCCAGAGGCGATGGAGGCCGTACTGATCTCGCGCAGCCGGATACCGGCAAAGATCGCGATCTTGAAGCCGCTTTCGGCTGCGATCGGCATCGGCACCGGCGGCCCGTTCGGCGCGGAGGGACCCATCATCCAAACCGGCGGGGCGTTCGGCTCGCTGATCGGCCAGCTGATTCCGATGACGGCGACCGAGCGGAAGGTCATGCTGGCGTGCGGAGGCGGCGCGGGGCTCGCGGCGACATTCAACGCGCCGATAACCGGCGTGCTGCTGGGGCTCGAGTTGCTGCTGTTCGAGTTTCGGACGCGATCGTTCATTCCGTTGGTGATCGCAAGCACCATGGCCGTGGGAATCCGCCGGCTCCTGTTCGGCGGCGGGCCAATGTTTGGAATCGGAAATGTGGATTACAACTTTCTGCCCGCTCTGCCCTACTACATCCTCCTCGGATTGATTTGCGGCGCCGCAGCGGTGGGTTTTGCAGCAGCCCTCGAAAAACTCGAAGGATTCTTCGACGGTATGAAAAAGATTCCGAGCGTGTTTCATCCCGCGATCGGCGCGCTCGGCCTCGGGATCGTAGGGTTTTTCATCCCGCGCGTGCTCGGCTCGGGATACGACACGATCGAAGACATCCTCAACAATCATCTCGCCGTAACGCTCGTGGCGCTCGTGCTGGTGTTCAAGGCATTCGTCGTGCTGCTGTCGCTCGGCTCGGGAACGTCGGGCGGCACGCTCGCCCCAATGTTCATGATCAGCGCGGCGCTGGGAAACGTGTTTGCGGTGGTGGTGAACAAGATTGTTCCGGGCGCGCACGTTTCGCCGGCGGCATTTGCGATTGCGGCAATGGGGGCGTTGCTGGGCGCATCGGCGCGCGCGACGTTTACGTTCATGTTTTGCGCTTTCGAAACCACGCGCGATTTCCACGCGTTGCTACCGGTAATGCTGGTGTGCGTGGTGGCGGACGCGGTGGCGTACTACCTGATGCCAGCGTCGATCATGACGCAGAAGTTCGTCAAACGGGGCATGGCGGTGCCGGGAGAATATGAACCGAGCGCGCTGAAATCGGTGCGCGTGGGCGAGATTATGGGCAATGGTGTGGCGGCGATTCCGCCGGACGCGCCCGTCGGCGAAGTGGCGCGGAGGATGGCGAAGAATGAGCCCGGATTCGACGCCACGCAGGGAGTGCCGATCGTGTCGAAGGAAGGCGAAGTGATGGGGATTGTGACACAGCGAGACCTTCTGCGGGCACTCGAGGAAGATCCGTCCGGGATGCGACCCGTGCTGTCCGCGGAACCGCGAAGACTGATTGTTGCGTACGACGACGAACTCGCGTACGACGCGTTGTTGCGGATGCTGCAAAACGACGTAGGGCGGCTGCCGGTCGTAACACGCGAGAACCCGAAGCGGCTGGTCGGATTCTTGAATCGCGCGAGTTTTCTGGCAGCGTGGAAGCATCACATCGGCGAAGAATATGCGCGCGAAGCGGGGTGGCTCGATAGCTGGGGAGGTCCCGGCAGCCGATTCTCGCGGATGTGGCGCCGAGAACACGCGAACAAACCAGCGGCACCCGCGGAAAGATCGCACCCCGAGATCGACGAAGAGCCCTAAGAGGCGGCCACGGAGTTCAGAAGCCGCCTCCGCCACCGCCGCCGAATCCGCCGCCCGCTCCTCCACCTCCGCCGAATCCCGAGCCGCCCGAACTGCGCGGCGCGGAAGACATCACGGTTCCCACCTGGCTGGACATCAGATTGAGATCCGTGACGAACAGGAACGGTTGAAATCCCGCGCCGTACGGGGCCTGGTACCACTGCGGCGGCTGCATCGCGATCCCCGAAAAGGCCTGCACCCAATTTTTCTCGACGTGCAACGCCATCGCGTAGGGCAGGAATTTCTCGAAGAGCTGGGGGGCGTTTTCCATGCGCTTGATGCGATCGCTTTCGACGCGGCTCAGAAAATCCTCGAAGCCGAGGACCTTCGCGAAGGTCTGTGCGCCGCTGACGGTGCGCGCAGGCATGAACCAGCCGAAAATGCAGATGATGACCGCGGTGGCGATGCCGGCAATGAGCCAGGGCAAGGTGGCCATGCCGGCTTTTCCGGCGAGCCAGATTCCGCCGAAGGCGATCATGAAACCGACGACAAGCCCGCCGCCGATGTAGCCTTGCCGTACGGTATCCGGGCGATGCAGGTAGTACCCATCACTGACGAGTGAGTTGAAGATGCCGTCGCGAATTGCGGGCAGGTGCGTATAGAACTGATTCTGCAAGTCCGCGAGTCTCACGTCCGGATTTGCGCCCCCGCCGAACAAGCCCGAAAGCATTTCCTGCTCGTGCTCGCGCGCGCCGCCCCATTCGGCAGGCGGCTTCTTCAAGTGGAAGATGTAGTTCCTGTGATGGGTCAGGCCGAGCAGGCCGCTTTCCTCTTTCTGTTCGATGGTGAGGTAGCCTTTCACGGCGAGATCGACGAGAGTGGCGGTGATGTCGCGCATTCCGGCTTCGTCGTCGACCAGCGTACCGCATTCGCCGGGCGTGAGCTTATCGGGGGGCTCGTACTGCACGGTGACTGCGTCGCGTTCTGGATCGCGGCCACGCGTCCACCAGAGCCAATACATTATGAAGAGCGCGATGACTGGGATGAACACAGGCCAATTGCTTTGCAGGAAGAGGGCGATGCGCTGCCCTGGGGTCGGCTGGTGAACGAGGCCTTTGTCGAAGCCGATGACGGCCGTGAGGCCCTGGTGGTAGCCGAGCGGGCGATTGGCGTGAATCTCGACGGTGTTGTCATCGATCGTGACTTGCGCGTCCTGCCCACGGGAATTGAAAACGCCGGTGTATGCGGCCGCGCGAACTCCGCCGGCGCCTTCGGGCAATTCGATTTTGGCGCTCGCGGACTGAATGGGCACGTCCCATTCCTCGCCAGTGACATTCCAGTAGAGCTCGTCGTGGTCGCTGAAGAATCGCAACGCATCGAGCACGCGATAGTGGAGGACGATGGTGCGGGTGGAATTGTCCGGTTCGGGGACGTAGATCTTGAATTTTGCGTAGGGGCCTTCGGTGCTCCGTTCGAGGCGCAGCGAATTGCCGGCGTCGTCGGTGGCGGTGACATGATCGAGGAGGAGCGTGTAGTTGAATCCCTCGGGATTCGTGTATTGAATGGGGATGGTGCGATAGAGGCCGTGCCAACCGGTCCCGATGAATTGAGCCGCGATTCTCTCCGTAACGTCGATCGTGGAATCGCGGTGGACGACGACCTGCTCGTCGAAACTCTGGATGACGATCTGGCGCGCGAGTGCAGGCAGGGCGAGCAAGAGCGTGAGTGCGCAGGCGCGCAGAAAGAGCCGGCTTGTCTTCATGTGGCGTTAGCTGGCGGCGCCGCCGAAGCTGACCTTCGGAACTTCGCGCTCGGCGGGCGCGCTGATTTCAAAGAACTCGCGCGATTTGAAATTGAACATGTTGGCGATGATGTTCGAGGGGAACTGCGCGATCTTCGTGTTGAAGTCGCGCACGACGGCGTTGTAGTAGCGGCGCGCATTTTGGATGCTGTCTTCGATCGAGTTCAGCGTGCCCTGAAGCTGATTGAAACTTTCGACGGCGCGCAATTGCGGGTAGGCTTCCGCGAGAGCGAACACCTGGCGGAGCGCGGCCGTGAGCATTCCTTCGGCCTGCGCCTTCGCCGCCGGACCTTCGGCGGTCATGGCCTGGTTCCGCGCGGTGACGACGCCTTCGAGCGTGCCCTTTTCATGCGCGGCGTAGCCCTTCACGGTTTCGACGAGGTTCGGAATCAGGTCGTAGCGGCGCTTGAGCTGGACGTCGATGTCAGACCAGGCGTTGTCGCACTGCACCTTCAGGCGAACGAGCCCGTTGTAAATTCCGATGACGAAGATCACCGCGAGAGCGAGAACGATGAGAACAATGAGCCCTAGCATTCGTTGCCTCCACGGCCGCCACCATGAACGGCCGACCCAAATCGCGGGCTAAGGATACGGCGGCAGGGTGGCGGTGTAAACCTAGATTTCCTCTGGGAGAAGGAAGCAGAGGCCGGAACCGTGGAACCACAAATGAACACGGATAAACGCTGATTGAAGAAAACTGCGCCCTCCGAGGCCCGGAAACTGTACCGATTGAAGATTTTCATGCTATTGAGCTGCAAGGAGTCGCGGCGATTTCCGTTTGCAAAGTGTACCGATTGACGAGATGCCGAATCCCGAACCACAGATGGACACAGAGGAACGCCGATAAGACAGGCCGAGAGACCCGTGACGTGCAACTGCATAGCGGCGTCCTCCTTCCCTTGCGCGCACTTTGGTACGCGCGAAAACGAGCCACGGTGGCACGGAAACGAAAACTTGAACAGGTTCAAAAATTGAGTAGTACGGCTAGAACCAGGGGACCAGTCACCGGATTAGGCGCAACTCACCGCAGAGGCGCGGAGGGCGCCGAGCAGGCGCGACCTGGGCATCAGGCAAAAGGGGCGCAGCAAGCCTTCGAGGCTCAGGCCGAGGCCGCGCCCTACAGCGCAGAACAACCTAGAGAGATTTCAAGAATGTGATGATGGCGTCCTGATCGGCGCGTTTCAGTTTTTGAAATTGCTGCGTGACGTGTTTGGCCTCGCCGCCGTGCCGATTGATGGCGTCGAGAAACGTCAGGGAAGCACCATCGTGCATCAGCCGCGGACGCAAGCGGACTCCCCACAAAGGAGCAGTGCGAATCTTGTTCCGGCTGCTCTCGAAATCCTGCTTTGAGAGATACGCGGACATCTGCTGGAAGACCCTCTGTCCGTAGTGCTCGCGCGTGGCCTGAAGGATTCCGTCGCCGGTGCCGACGTCGTGCATCAGGAAATCGCTATACGGGTAAAACGTGACGGAGCCGAGCGCGGCGGGAATCGTGAACGTTCCGCCGTTGATTTTCGTTCCCGCGGGAGCAGTGGTTAGAGTTTCGGTGTGGCAGGCGGAACAGCCGATTTGGGCGAACAATTCGAGACCCTTCTTCGCGTCCGTGCTGTTGGCGAGCTGTGAATCGCGAGCGGGGGCTTTGGTGGCGCGGATAAAGCGGGCGAAATGGTCAATGTCGGAGAGACCGTCCGGCCCGGGCGTGTCATTCGGCTCGGAGGCTGTGTTGCAGATGCTGGTTACTTCCGTGGGTTGGAGGCGATTGGTGATGCCCATCTCGTTGAGGTATGCGTCGGCAGCAAAAGATAACAGACTGGCGTGCTGGTCCTTCCAGCCGAAACGGCCGACGCCCATCTGGCCGGGCGCTTCCACGACGGGGACGTAGAGAACCTGGCCGCAAATCTTGCCATGCGAGGACTTGCACTGCTGCTTGGAAAGGTCCACGAGCGTTTGATCGGCAACGGCTTCGACGAAACCGTCACCCAAGAGATTCAGGGAGAGACGAAACGCGCGGATCGTTTCGGTGTCTGGAACGCGCTCTTGAATCTCCTTGTCCGGGAAAGCGGCGTTGGGGCAGATGGCGCGATCATTTACAAGGGAGCGGCCTACGATGATCTCGGCTCCGTGATCAATCGGTATCTCGGGATTGCGGAAATGCCCGTCGGGCGCTTGATGGCCAACTCGCAACTCCGTGACTTGAGAAGCAGCACCGGATACGGGATTCTGATGACATTCGCGGCAGGACTGCGCGTTGTAGAGCGGGCCGAGACCGTCGGTCAACTGCTCGACTTCCTCGAATTTCGTCTGGTCCGCCTGATGCGTTGCGTCATCGACCATCCCGTTGGATTTGTTGTCAAAGCCTGTTGGGGCGTCTTGTAACTGCGTGGCGGTGGAAACTAGGGCGAGGCTTAACGCGGCGGCTGCAATGAAGACCCTCATGGTTTCTCCCTTTCTATAGCGGATTGGGAGCTGGACCCAGGACTCTGGATACCACCTCTAGAGGCCGCGGAAAAGGCAAAAGAAAGGCGGGATGCGCAAGGCGGTAAGGCGGGATCGGTGCGTGGAAGCCGACGTGGACGTCGCGCCCGCCTTCGAGGGCCGGTGGACAGGCTGTGCACGGGCACGGCAAGCATGCCGTGCCCCTACAGAGAAAAACCGCGAGGTCAACGGCGTCAATCGGGAGGTTGGCGTTCGCGGGCGGGGGCGGGGCGCAGTAGCGCTAGCGCGGAGTGAGATTTTGGAGTAGGCTTGCGCACCTAAACGGCAGGACCCATGTTATTCAAAAGCTTCAGTGCGGCTGTGTTTGGAATCGACGCTTACCTGGTGGAAGCCGAGGTGGACGTCGCGCCCGCCTTCGAGGGCCGGTTCAACGTAGTCGGCCTGCCGGATAACGCCGTCAAGGAAAGCCGAGATCGAATCCGGTCTGCGCTGCGGAATTGCGGCTTCCATTTCCCGTCGTCGGACGCCGTCACCGTAAATCTCGCACCCGCCGATATTCGCAAGGAGGGATCCGCGTTCGATCTGCCGATGGCGCTGGGTGTGCTGGGGTGCGCCGGAACGTTCTTCGGGAAGGTCCTCGACTCGTACGTTTTCCTGGGCGAGCTGTCACTGGACGGCGGAGTGCGGTCGGTGCGCGGGGCACTGTCGGCAGCGCTGGCCGCGCGAGAGAAAGGGATTCCGAACGTGGTGGTGCCGGAAGCGAATGCGCGCGAAGCCGCGGTGGTCGAGGGGATTCACGCGTTCGGAGTGAAGTCGCTGCCGCAGGCGGCGGACCTGATCAACGCGCCCGAGTCGTTTCAGCCGATCGAGGTGAACACGTCGTTGATGCTGAGCGAGGCGAGCCAGTATGCGGTGGACTTGCGCGACGTGCGCGGGCAGATGTCCGCAAAACGCGCGCTGGAAGTGGCGTGCGCGGGGAGCCACAACATCCTGCTGATCGGGCCGCCGGGCGCGGGCAAGACGATGCTGGCGAAGCGCATCCCGACGATCCTACCGCCGATGTCGCTCGAGGAGGCGATCGAGACGACGCGGATTCACAGCGTGGCCGGGCTGCTGGAAGATTCGCGCGGGCTGGTGGGAACGCGGCCGTTCCGGTCGCCACACCATACGATCAGCGACGCGGGACTGATCGGCGGCGGAGCGATACCGCGGCCGGGCGAAGTGTCGCTGGGGCACAACGGCGTGCTGTTTCTCGACGAGCTGCCGGAATTCCAACGCAACGTGCTGGAGGTGATGCGACAACCCCTTGAGGACGGGTGCGTGACGATTGCGCGCGCGGCGCTTTCGGTGAGCTTTCCGTCCCGGTTCATGCTGGCCGCGGCGATGAATCCATGCCCGTGCGGATTCTTCGGCGATCCGACGCGCGATTGCCACTGTTCGCCGCCGCAGATTCAAAGGTACGTGGCGAAGATTTCCGGACCGCTGCTCGACCGGATCGACATTCACATCGAGGTGCCAGCGGTGAAGTACAAGGAGCCGCGCGGAAACGAAGAAATCGAGCCGTCGGCGTGCGTGCGCGAACGGGTGCTGCGGGCGCGCACGATTCAGCTCGAGCGGTACCGAGGCGAGAAGAAGCTCTACGCGAACGCGCAGATGCCGCCGAAATTGATTCGCAAGCATTGCGCGATTTCGGCGGAGGGCGAGAAGCTGCTCGAAACGGCGATTCAGAGACTGGGGCTGTCGGCGCGGGCACACGACCGGATCCTGAAGGTGTCGCGAACGATTGCGGACCTGGAGGGCTCGGCATCGATCGAGCCGAAGCACTTGAGCGAAGCGATTCAGTACCGGACGCTGGATCGGACGTATTGGGCGTAGGCGGCCGATTTCAACTTGAAATGGCCTTGTTGACATCCCCGATTTCGGCAAGGCCGAAGAGAGATCCTTCGACTGCGCGTCCCGACGCGGAAATCGCAAGGACAGAGGTCACGGAGACCGAAACGAAAATACAGAGGGACACTAAGACTTCAAGAGTGAGAGACCAATCGTCCCTCCGGGACTCCTGCTCCATTTCGAGGGGTTTGCTGGCGTTCCCGGCACTCCGCTGCGCTCCGTGCCGGGCTAAGTACGGTCGCCCCTCCGGCGCTGGGCAAGTGGTGTCAACGGAGCCATTCGACATTTCCAGGAAAAGTAAGGCCAACAACAGAGGAATGCGCCGAGGCCTGAGGTTCCGATGTACTTTGTAACAAAAAGTACTTGATTAAGAGAAGCCGTTCTGGCATTATGGCGTGGCCGAACTTCAAGGAGAAGGGAGACACGCCGCATGGAAGCCACGAATCCGGCCCAGTCAGGGCCCTCCGGCAAGTCACCGGCCGGCTCGTTTCGGGAACTGCTCGCGGATGCAATTCGATTCTGGGAGCCGCGCCGGATTATCTATAACCTGATCCTTGCGGCGGCGACCATGACGTGGCTGGTGGCGACATGGCCGCACTTCCGCCCGGCATTGACCTGGGACTCGCTTCTCTTCCTTGTCGTCGCTGCGCTGCTGGCGAATGCCTGCTACTGCGCGGCCTACCTTGTGGACATTCCAATGCAGTGTTCCGCTGTGAGCCGGGCTTGGCGGTGGGGGCGCTGGGGGCTGTGGCTGGCGGGAATGCTGTTCGGGCTACTCCTCGCGAATTATTGGATCGCGGACGAAATCTATCCATACGTCGGCCGGTAGACCGGCAGAGCGTCCCCCTGACAGGGCCGGGCGAGTACTGGGAACTCCATTGACGGCGCGCGGCGGCTGTGATACGCATTTACGCGCATTTTTCCTTGGGGTTTCCCTTCGACTCGGGATGGCGCCCGCAACCCAACGCATCGAGGTCACGCTGGAAACATTGCTGGAGAGCGTGGACCTCGCAGAAAGCATCGTCATGCGCATCGCCGAAGCCGCGGGCTTCGACGAGGATGACGTGCACCGAATTGGCATGGCGGTCCGCGAGGGCGTGATCAACGCTTACAACTACGGCAACCAGCACGACCGGCGGAAGAAAATCCTGATGACAGTGGAGCTGGGGCCGGAGAAAATGGTGGTACGCGTTCTCGATCAAGGCAAAGGCTTCGAGTTGACGGAAGTGCCGGACCCGCTCGCCGAGGAAAACCTGCTGCGGACGTCCGGGCGCGGGATTTTCCTGATGCGCGCGTTCATGGACGAGTTCGCGGTGAAGCACGGTCCCGGCGGGGGCGCCGAGCTCATCCTGACCAAGAACCTCCGGCACGCAGTTTCCGACAACGGCCGGCGCCAGCGGGAGTAGAATTCAGGCAAGGGGTTTTGCATGTCGCTGCAAGGCACAAGCCGCGAAATAGGTGACATCGCCATCGTCGATTTCAGCGGAAAGATCACGCTGGGCGAGGGCAGTTCGGTATTGCGGAAGACGGTCCGGGAATTGATCGACCGCGGGCACCGGAAGATTCTGCTGAATCTGGCGGACGTCGACTACATCGACAGCTCGGGCATCGGGGAGCTGGTGAGCGCGTACACGACGGTCCGCGGCGTCAGCGGAGAGATGAAGCTGCTGCAGCTCACGCGGCGGGTCCACGACATCCTGCAGATCACGCGATTGTTTACGGTTTTCGACGTGCAGTCGGACGAAGAAGTAGCGCTGCGCAGTTTCCAGTAGGCCCCTCCTTTTGACTGTTTCAGCCGAACGCCTGCACCCTGCAAACTCTGGACAGTGATTTCGGATTGTGCAAGAATCCCCGCCGCCGAGGGGGTCTTGTAGTCCTGCGGGAGTGCGAGTCTCGTTTGCAGCGGGATATTCAGTGCTACCAGCCGGCGTCACAAGCACCGATTCGGGAGATCAAGCGAATAGGAGTAGCTACTTTGGCTCGAGAACAGGGTGTGGTGAAGTGGTTTAACGCGTCGAAGGGTTACGGGTTCATCCAGCGCCAGTCAGGAGAGGACGTCTTCGTCCATTTCTCGGCGATTGAGATGGACGGATACAAATCGCTGAACGAGGGCCAGTTGGTCGAGTTTGAGGTGAAGCAGGGCCCCAAGGGCTACCAGGCCGAGAACGTCACGAAGGTCTAGGCCGACTCGAGTCGAAGGCTCCGTCCCGGATCGTTGAACGGAGCGCGTGGTGCGACGCACGGCTGCTGTCTGCCGCGAACGTGTGCGCGGGCGCATCTTTGCCGCAAAGGCCCCCGGCCGCTCCCCGCAAACGCCCGATTCGCGAGCGCGCTGCGCGTTGTGGTAGTATCAAAGTTTCGAAGATCCCCGCGAGGTGACGCAGTGGCGCAGCACATTTCCCGGAAGGAATTGAAGAAGGACGAAGTCCGCGAGACGCTCGCGCACGGCGCCGAAGCCGTGCTGTCCCATCAGCAGGCGACGACATATCTCCTGGTTGCGGCGATTCTGGTGGCGGCCGGATTTTTCGGCTGGAGGACCTACTCCGACCGGCAAACCGCAAAGGCTTCGGTGGAGATGGACGCCGCCCTGAAGGTTTTTCAGGCGCCCACGGGAAGCATAGGGGTCCCGCCGATTCCGGGCGGAGTGACGTATCCGGACGACAAGACCAAGTTCACGCAAGCCGCGGAGAAGTTCGAGGACGTGGCGAAGAAGTACCCGCGCACCCATCCCGGGCAACTGGCAGGCTACTACACGGGACTGAGTTTCGAGCGCCTGGGTAAAGACACCGACGCGAAGCAATGGCTGCAGCGCGCCGCGGACAGCGGCGATTCAGACTTCGCCTCGGCGGCCCGGTTCGAACTGGCGCAAGTCTACGAGCGAACGGGACAGGGCGACGAGGCGGTGAAGATCTACCAGCAGATGATGGCGAAGCCGACCGTGCTGGTGCCGAAGCCGGTGGTCATGCTGGCGCTGGCCGAGCATTACGGGCAGAAGAATCCCACTGAGGCTGCGAAGCTGTACGGGCAAATCAAGTCCGAGTATCCCGACACCCCGATCGCCGACCAGGCCGACCAGGAACTGGCCCTCCTGCCGGGCAAGACGTAGGAGTAGCCGTGATGCCGCTGGCGCCCTACGCGATGGACGTGCGGCGTTCACGCGGGCGCCGATACCCCGAACCGCAACACCCCTACCGCAACGACTACGCGCGCGATCGCGACCGCGTGATTCATTCGCGCGCCTTCCGGCGCCTCGAAGCGAAGACGCAGGTTTTCACGACGCGGTTCTCCGACCATTTTCGCAACCGGCTGACGCATACGCTGGAAGTGGCGCAAATCGCGCGGACGGTGGCGGGGGCGCTCGAGCTGAACACGGACCTCGCCGAAGCGCTGGCGCTGGTGCACGACATCGGCCATCCGCCGTTCGGCCACGCAGGAGAGAAGCGGCTGGACGAGCTGATGCGGGAGCACGGCGAACGATTCGAGCACAACCTGCAGGCGTTGCGAATCGTGGAGCAGTTCGAGCAACGGTATCTGGATTTTCCGGGGCTGAATCTGACGTTCGAGGTGCGGGAAGGGATCGTCAAGCACTCGCGGGACTATCCGGCGGCGGAATTTCCGGAACTGGGCGAATACCGGCTCGACGAGCGGCCGCCGATCGAGGCGCAGTTGATCGACCTGGTGGATGAAATCGCGTACAACACGGCGGACTTGGACGACGGTTTCGAGGCGCGGCTGCTCGATATCGAGCAGCTTCGCGGCGAGGTTCCCGCGTTCGACGCGGCGTGGGCGGACGTGGACCGGCGGCACCCGGGCGGGGCCATCAAGCTGAAGTTCAACGAGGCGCTGAAGCATGTTCTCGACTCGCTTGCCACGGATTTGATCGAGAACACGAGGCGCCGGGCGGAGGCCAGCGGAGTACGAACGGTGGAGGACGTGCGGAGGCACCGGGAACGGCTTGCGGCGTTTTCGGGCGACATCGCGCGGGAAAACGCGGCGCTCAAGAGGTTCCTGTTCGCGCGGTTGTACTCACTCCCGCTAATTGCCGAGGATCGCGACCGTTCGGTGGCGGCGCTTGAGGCGCTGTTCCGGTTCTTCCTCGAGCATCCAGAGAAGATGCCGAGACACTATGCCGAGCTGGCCCGGCGCGAGCCGAGCCATCGCGTCATCTGCGACTACATCGCCGGGATGACGGATCACTTTCTCCTGCGCCAGGCTCACGAATTCCTGCGCCTCCCGGTGGAACCGGTGGCCTGACGGACGACTCCGGGCGAAATGCTCGTTACCCGTTTCGCATCAATCGAAAACCTTCGGCGGGCGGTTTCTTGACAACGAAATCGCGGGTCATATAATGAGTTTTAACGCTGAAATTGCGGGGAAACAGAATGTTTCTGGATGTCAATGAACTGGCGATCCGCAAGACGCGCATCCGGAAAAGCTATTCCCCGGGGACGCTGGATTTCCACTCGGTCGAATTCCGCCAGCTGGAACCGCTCGAAGTGCGCGCCACGGCTGAACTGATCGACGGCCAGATTCGCATCTACGGGAACCTGCACACGCGGGTGGAGCTTGTGTGCGCGCGGTGCCTGGACACGGTGGTCGAGGAGATCAGCCGGGACTTCGACCTGGTCTACCGGCCGATGACCTCGATTGCCAGCAACGAGGAAGTGCATCTGAATCTAGACGATACGGAGATCGGGTTCTTCGAAGGGGACGGCCTGTTCCTGGCGGACGTGCTGGCGGAACAGGTCAATCTGGCCATCCCGATGAAGGTAATCTGCCGAAGCGATTGCCGCGGATTGTGCCCGCACTGCGGCGCGAACCTCAACAACGAGGAATGCCGCTGCGAGAAGCATGCGTCCGACCCCCGGCTCGCTCCGCTGGCCCGCTTAAAGCAGGACTGGTTCAAAAAGCAATAAAACGCTACACTACTCGTTTGCATTTCAGGCCGCGCCGCGTCGCGGCCTGCCAAGAGGAGCTTCATGCCCAATCCAAAGCGACGTCACTCAAAGCGGCGTACCAGCAACCGGCGCGCGCACGACCATCTGCAGCCGTTGTCCCTGGCCGAATGCTCGAATTGTCACGAAAAGAAGCTGCCACACCGGGCGTGTCCCCACTGCGGCTATTACAACGGACGCGAAGTGATTGACACTTCGGCCAAGACAGCCTAACTTCTCCCTCGCCTGCCTTTCCACAGCGGAGCCTAGATGACCACCATCGCCCTGGATGCCATGGGAGGCGACCATGCACCGCGCGCCGAAGTCGAAGGCGCAGTCCTGGCGGCGCGCGAACTCGATGTGCGCGTGCTGCTGGTGGGCATCGAAGCGACGGTCCGGCAGGAGCTGAACCGGCACCGGCAGCGCGGACTCCCCATCGACATCGTGAACGCGTCGGAAGTGATCACGATGCGGGATTCGCCATCGCAGGCGTTCCGGCGGAAGAAGGACAGTTCCCTGCACGTCGCGGCGCGCCTGGTGCATGACGGCAAGGCTGACGCGCTTGTGAGCGCCGGAAACACGGGCGCGGTGATGACGGTGGCGCGCTTCGTGCTTGGGACTTTGCCCTCGGTGGACCGCCCCGCGCTGGCCGCCGCGTTTCCGACCATGAAGGACAAAGTTTCGGTGATCCTGGATGTGGGCGCAAACGTGGATTCGAAGCCCGCGCAGATCGAGCAGTTCGCCGTGATGGGCGAGATCTACTACCGGACGATCTTCGGAGTGCGAAAGCCGCGGGTGGCCCTGCTGTCCATCGGCGAAGAGGAAATGAAAGGCAACGAACTGACGCGCGAGGCCTTCAACCGCCTGAAGCGCACGTCGCTGAACTTCCTTGGAAACGTGGAAGGGCGGGACGTCTTCCGCGGGACCGTGGACGTGATCGTCTGCGACGGCTTCATCGGCAACATCGCGCTGAAAATCAGCGAGGGGCTGGTGGAGCACATCGGCGGAATGCTGAAAAAGGCAATCAAGAGCAGCCTGACCTCGCAGCTCGGCTACGCGCTTTCCAAACGGGCCTTCGATGACTTCCGCAAGCGCACGGACTATTCGGAGTACGGCGGCGCGCCGCTGCTCGGCGTGCGCGGCATCACTATCATCGGGCACGGCCGATCGAATCCCAACGCGATCAAGAATGCCATCCGGGTGGCGGCGGAACTCAACCGCTCGCGGGTGAATGAAAAAATCGAACAGGAGCTCTCCGCCGCCACGGCAATTGCGGCCCGCGGCTGATCCCAGCGGAACCTGCGACGCGCATGAGCAAACTCGCATTCCTCTTCCCCGGTCAAGCCTCGCAGTACCCCGGCATGGGACGGAACCTCGCCGAGAGCTTTCCCGAATCGCGGGCGGTTTTCGACGAAGCGGACTCGGTGCTCGGCTTTTCGCTGTCGAAGCTGTGCTTCGAGGGATCGGAAGAGGAACTCAAGCAGACCGAAAACACGCAGCCGGCGATCCTGACGGTTTCGATGGCGGTCTATCGCGCGCTCGAGACGCGCGGCGTTGCGCCGGATTTTGCCGCCGGGCACAGCCTGGGCGAATACTCGGCGCTGGTGGCCGCGGGCGCGCTGGATTTCGCGAGCGCGGTGAAGGTGGTCCGCAAGCGCGGCCAGTACATGCAGGAAGCGGTGCCGGCCGGAGAAGGCGCGATGGCGGCGATCATGGGACTCTCGCCTTCCGACGTTGCCGATATCTGCAAGAAGGCGGCGGATCACGACGTGGTTTCCCCGGCGAATCTGAATTCGCCCGAGCAGACCGTGATCTCCGGCGCGGCGGCGGCGGTAAAGCGCGCAGTCGAAATCGCGTCGCAAACGGGCGCAAAACGCGCGGTGATCCTGCCCGTATCCGCTCCTTTTCATTGTGCGATGATGGCTCCCGCCCAGAAGCGCCTGGAGCCGGAACTGCGCGCGGTGGCTTTCGCGGCGCTGCACTTCCCGGTGGTCACGAACGTTGACGCGGAAACTCTGACGTCCGGCGAAGAAGCTCGCGACGCGCTGATCCGGCAGGTCACCATGCCGGTGCGCTGGCTCGACTCGGTGCACGAGATGATCGAAGGCGGCGTCACCATTTTCGTCGAAGTCGGCCCGGGCAAGGTCCTGTCGGGCTTGCTGCGGCAAATCGATCGATCGGTGCGCTGCTTCAACGTCGAGGACGCAGCGAGCCTCCAATCGACGCTGGACAAGATCGCGCAAGCGCGGGTCGAGACTCCGGAATCCTGAATCATGTTCTCGCTCAAAGACAAAGTCGCCCTCGTCACCGGCGCGTCCCAAGGCATCGGACGCGCGACGGCTCGCGCGCTGGCCGAAGCGGGAGCGAAGGTAGCGGTTGCGGCGCGCAACGAGCAGCACCTGGCGTCGCTGGCCGCGGAAATCGCCGCGGCCGGCGGCGAAGCGCTCGCCGTGCCGATGGACGTGGGGGATGCAGCCCAGGTGAGGAACGGCTTTCAGCAAACGCTTGCGAAATTCGGACGGCTCGACATCCTCGTGAACAACGCCGCAATCACGCGAGACACTCTGGCGCTTCGCATGAAGCTGGAGGATTGGGAAGCAGTGCTGCGCACGAACTTGACCGGGGCGCACTTGTGTATGCAGCAAGCGATGGGAGCGATGCTCAAGCAGCGATCGGGGCGCATCATCAACATCAGCTCGGTGGTGGCGGAGACGGGCAACGCGGGCCAGGCGAACTATGTCGCATCGAAGGCGGGGCTGATCGGATTGACGCGCGCGATTGCGGTTGAAGTCGCGTCGCGGAACATTACCGTGAACGCCGTGGCGCCGGGGTTCATCACCACGCCGATGACCGATCCGCTGCCCGCGGAGCTGAAAGAGAAAATGAAATCGCTGATTCCGCTCGGGCGCTTCGGGACCGACCGCGAAGTGGCAACCGCCGTCGTGTTTCTCGCAAGCGACGAGGCCGGATATATCACGGGCCAGGTTCTGGGCGTGAACGGCGGCATGCACATGGGCTAGGCTGTTTCTTCGAGGCGAAGCCGCAATGTCGATCGAATCCTATGAAGAACTTATCGCGCTGAAGGAAGTGGGGCGGATCTGTCATCTGGCGCTGCGCGCGATGGCCGCGTTTGTGAGTGCCGGTGTGACGACGCGAGAGATTGCGAACGTGGGCGCGAAGGTGATGCGCGAGAATGGAGCGCGTTCGGCGCCCGCAATGGTTTACGGATTCCCGGGCGAGATTTGCGTCAGCGTGAACGACGAAGCCGTACACGGAATTCCCGGCGAACGGGAGATTGAGCCGGGCGACCTGGTGAAGCTCGATGTGACGTTCGAGAAGAACGGCTACATGGGCGACGCGGCGATCACGGTTCCGGTCGAACCGGTGTCCGTGGAGGCGCGGCGGCTGGCGCTGTGCGCGGAACGAGCGTTTCAGCAGGCGATGCGCGTGGCAAAGGCGCAGCATCGCGTGAGCGAAATTGGCCGCGCGGTGGAGCGCGAAGTGCGTCGGAGCGGATTTTCGGTGATTCGCGCGCTCGGCGGCCACGGCATCGGACGCACGATTCACGAGCCGCCCAGCATCCCGAACTACGACGACTTCACGGCGCGCGAGCGGCTGACGCCGGGACTGGTGATTACGGTCGAGCCGATTATCGCGATGGGCGCGGGACGGTCGATGACGGCGGCGGACGGCTGGACCGAGCGGACGGTGGACGGCAGCCTCGCGGCGCACTTTGAGCACACGATCGTGATCACGGAGAAGGCTCCGATTCTTCTCACGGCTGCATGAGGCTCCCGGCCATTTAGCGTGCGGAGTTGACCGCAAATTGCGCGGCGAATAGAATGGCGGGTCCGAAACGTGCTATAAAGTTACGGCATTAAACACGGGGGCGACCCCCGCCTCTCGAGCGGCACCGGGGACTCAAGATCGCCAAGAGCGGAGGAACAATCAGAATGGCCAGCGTCGAAGAACGCGTGAAGCAGATTATCGTCGAGCAGCTTGGTGTGGACGAAGGCGAAGTGACGGCAACCGCTTCGTTTGTGGATGATTTGGGCGCCGACTCGCTCGACACGGTCGAGCTGGTGATGGCTTTCGAAGAAGCTTTTGGCATCGAGATTCCGGATGAGGACGCGGAGAAGATCGCCACGGTGAAGGACGCCATCGATTACATCGAAAAGCACTCCAAGAAATAACTCGCTGGGTCGTCCCATCCTGAAGAGGAGAATGCCGTTTTGAATCGCCGAGTTGTCGTTACGGGCGTCGGTCTGGTCTGCGGATGCGGAATCGGCACCGACGAAGTGTGGCGCAACCTGCTCGCGGGAAAGAGCGGAGTCGGTCCAATCGCGAATTTTGACGCGACCGCATTCGACTGCCGCATCGCCGGTGAAGTCCGCAATTTCGATCCGCTGAACTGGGTGGAGAAAAAAGAAGTGAAGAAGATGGGCCGGTTCATTCAACTGGCCCTGGCGGCGTCGGACTTCGCGATGCGGATGTCCGCGGTGGAGGTCACGCCGGAGATCGCGCCTGCCACAGGCGTTTATATCGGCTCGGGGATCGGCGGATTCGACGTGATCGAGCGCGAGCACACGAAGTACATGCAGGGCGGCCCCGGGAAAATTTCTCCTTTCTTCATTCCCGCTTCCATCGTGAATCTCGCGTCGGGACACGTTTCGATTCGCTACGGCGCGAAGGGCCCCAACTCGGCGACCGCGACGGCTTGCTCCGCCGGTGCTCACGCGGTCGGCGACGCGTACAAGATCATCCAGCGCTGCGACGCGGAGGTGATGATTGCGGGAGGGGCCGAAGCGGCGATCACTCCAATGAGCGTGGGCGGTTTTGCGGCGATGCGCGCGCTTTCGACGCGGAACGACGAGCCCGAGCGCGCGAGCCGTCCTTTCGAGGCGCAACGCGACGGCTTCATCATCGGCGAGGGCGCGGGCGTGCTGGTTCTCGAGTCGCTGGAGTTGGCGCAGCGGCGCGGCGCGAAGATATTGGCCGAGGTTGCGGGCTATGGAATGTCGGGAGACGCCTACCACATCACGCAGCCGGCCGAAGGAGGCGACGGCGGGTATCGCGTGACGCTCGCGGCGCTGAAGGACGGAAAGATTTCGCCGGCTGAGGTGGGCTACGTGAACGCGCACGGGACTTCGACGCCGATCGGCGATGCGATCGAAACGACGGCGCTAAAGCGCGTTTTCGGCGAGAACGCGAAGAAGGTCCCCATCAGCTCGACGAAATCGATGACGGGACATCTTCTGGGCGGCGCGGGCGGACTCGAGGCGGGCATCAGCGTGCTTGCGCTGCGGGACCAGATCCTGCCGCCGACCATCAATTACGAAACCCCCGATCCCGAATGCGACCTGGACTACGTTCCGAACCATGCCCGCAAAGCCGAAGTGGTCTACGCGCTGTCGAATTCGTTCGGGTTCGGCGGCACGAACGCGTCGCTTCTATTCAAGCGATGGGACGGCAAGTAGGCGGAGACGACCTTGAAAATCGGAGTTTGCATCAAACAGGTTCCCGCGAAGGATGCGCCGCTCGCGATCGTCGACGGCGCGGCGTGGATTCGTGAATCGGACATCGGCTTCGAGACGAATGAGCCGGATAGCTTCGCGCTCGAAGAAGCGCTGCGGCTGAAGGAAAAGCACGGCGGCGAAGTGGTCGCGATTTCGATGGGCCCGGATCGCGCGAAGCAAACCATCAAGGAGGCGCTCGCCAAGGGCGCCGATCGCGGGATCCACGTGGCCGACAACGAGTTCTTCAAGTTAGACCCGCTCGCGTCGGCGCGTTCACTTGCGGCCGCTGTTCAGACCGAAAATTTCGATCTCATCCTCACCGGGCTTCAGAGCGACGATCAGGGCTTCGGCCAGACGGGCGTGCTGCTCGCGGAATTGCTCGGGCGCGCGCACGCGACAATCATTATGGCGATCGAAGTGACGGACGGGCGGATGAAGCTGAAGCGCGAGCTCGAAGCCGGATGGTTTCAATGGGTCGAGCTGCCGCTGCCCGCGGTGCTTTCGATTCAGTCGGGCATCAACAAGCCGCGGTACGCGACGCTGAAAGGCATCATGGCGGCGAAGAAGAAGGAAATCGCGATTGTGGACCGCAAGTCTTTGGGCGTGCCGGATGCGCCGACGCAGCACGTCGAGAGAATCTACGTTCCGCAGAAAACCAAGAAGACGGAATTCATCGCAGGCCAGCCAAAAGAAATTGCGGCGAAGCTGGTGGAAAAGCTGCGCCATGAGGCGCGGGTGCTGTAGCCGCACCGGCACATTGAGAGCAGAACAGTGAAGATCCTTCTGATCACCGAGCAGCGCGAAGGCAAGTGGAACAAGGTCTCCTTCGAAACGCTTGCCGCCGCACAGCAAATCGCGTCGCAGACGAAGGCGAGCGTGTCGGGCGCGGTCGTCGGAAAGGGTATTGCGCCGCTCGCGGATGAACTGGCGGGCTTTCAGCTCGACGAGGTGCTGCTCATCGAGCATGACCTGCTCGCGCAGTACACGCCCGACGGACTTTCGCTCGCGCTGCGGCAGGTAATCGAAGGCAGCAAGCCCGACCTCGTACTGCTGCCGCACACGTACCAGGTTCGCGACTTCGCGCCGAAGCTGGCGGCATCGCTCGGCAAGGGAATGATCGGCGACTGCATCGCGTACCGGCATGAAAACGGCAAGCTTGTTTTCGTCCGGCAAATGTTTCAGGGCCGCACCGCCGCCGACGTGGTGTTCGCGGGCGAACCGCCGTGGATCGCGACGTTTCAGGCGGGAGCGTTTCGCGCGGACCTTGCCGCGAAGCACGCGAGCGGCAAAACGGCCGTCAAACCGGTCAGCGTGGACCTGAAGCCCGAGCAGATTCGCACCAAGCCGCTCGAGCTGTTCCGCGAGGCGAAGCAGGCAGTCGATCTGACGCAGGCGCCGATCCTGGTTTCGATCGGGCGTGGCATCAAGGCGCCGGAGAATATCCCAATGGCGGAGAAGCTGGCGAAGCTGCTCGGCGGCGAAATTTGCGCCTCACGCCCGATTTGCGACGAGGGCTGGCTCCCCATGGACCGCCAGATCGGCAGCTCGGGCCAAACCGTGGCGCCGAAGCTCTACCTAGCGCTGGGCATTAGCGGCGCGATCCAGCACGTCGTGGGCATGAAAGGCTCGCGCACGATTGCCGCCGTCAACAAGGACCAGAACGCACCGATTTTCGAAGTCGCGGATTACGGAGTCGTCGGCGACCTCTTCGAGATCGTCCCCGCCCTGATTGAAGAACTCGAAAAACCTCACTGACGTTGCGGGTTCTCACCCGCCAAGCTCGCGTAGCAGTTGCTTCCTGCCCGGGCGACTGTCCGGTTTCGCCACGGCATCTCCCACTAGCGCGCAGCAATTGATTTCCGAACTCGCTACGTTCAGCCTAACTCTCACATAAAAAAGAAGTTACGCGCGACTAGCGTTGGCAAGCGATCTGCCGACCATCACCTGGAATCTCCTGCCTTTAGCGATGCAGCGGTTTCTTGTCAGGAGGCTAGCATGGCGGCTCTGCTTCAGGACCTTCGTTACTCCCTTCGAACCCTGCTGAAGAGTCCCGCGTTCACGATCATTGCGCTCGCGACGCTGGCTCTCGGTATCGGCGCGAATACCGCCCTGTTCAGCGTCGTAAAAGCCGTGCTCCTGAATTCGCTGCCCTACCGCCAGCCCGACCGTCTGGTGACAATGGCCAAAGCCGATTCCGACACGCCCAACCCGACGAACACCTCGTTTGGCACCGTGGAAGATTGGAAGGCAAGAACTCGATCGTTCCAATCGATCGCTTTGTATCGAGGATGGGGACCGACGGTAACAGGCAGCGGGACGCCGGAGGTGCTTCGCGGGCTGCGAGTCACGTACAATTTTTTCGACACGCTGGGGATTCAGCCCGCTCTTGGGCGCGGTTTTCTGCGGGAGGAGGACAGCCCCGATCGCGCGAATGTGGTCCTACTCAGCCATTCATTCTGGGTGCAGCGGTTTGGCGCAGACCCCAAGGTCGTCGGGACGACGCTTGTGCTCAACGAGGTGCCGTTCCAAATCGTCGGAGTGTTGCCGGAGAGCTTCCAGTCACTTTCGTTTGCGGCGAACGGCAAGCCCAGAGATGTTTGGGCGCCCCTAGGATACAACCTCTCGCTCCCCTACGCGTGCCGCACGTGCCAGCATCTCCGCTGCCTGGCGCGGCTGAAGGACGGCGTCAACGTCGGCCAGGCTCAGGCGGAGATGCGATCCATCGAAACGCAACTCGCGCATGAGTTCCCCAAAGAATATCCGGCAGACGCGACTGTAATCGTGCGGCCGCTGCGCGAGACCTGGGTCGGCAAAGTGCAGGCTGCACTGTGGCTGCTCCTGGGCGCGACCGGATTCGTCCTGCTGATCGCCTGCGCCAATATCGCAAATCTGCTGTTGACGCGAGCGGCTTCGAAACGCCGCGAGGTGGCCGTTCGCACTGCGTTGGGGGCGAGCCGCTGGCGGATCGCGCGCCAATTGATCACCGAGAGCGTCGTGCTCAGCTTGCTGGGTGGCGCAGGAGGCGTTCTCCTCGCTATTTGGGGTACATCCTTTCTGGTCGAGACGGCTCCGTCGGCGATTCCGCGACTGGGCGATGTGCACTTGGACGCTCCTATACTTGCCTTCTCGCTGCTGTTGAGCTTCGCGACGGGCGTTCTGATGGGACTGGTTCCCGCGTTTCAAGCGGCCCGCCTCGACCAGCGCGAAGCGCTGCAACAGCAGGGGGGGCGCGGTATGGTCGGCTCGTCAAGGAGCCGCATTCGGAGCCTGCTTGTCGTTTCCGAGGTGGCGCTGGCATTCGTGCTTACGGTCGCATCGGGCCTGTTGCTGAAGAGCTTCGTCAGCGCCCTGAACGTCAATCCCGGCTTTGAACCGCGCAATCTCTCTACCGTCGATTTCACGCTCTCGGGCACTCAGTACAACGACGACGCGCAGGTGATTCGAAGAGAGCGGGAGGTTCTCGCCCGCGTCAGCGCGCTTCCCGGCGTGCAGGCGGCCGCTATCGTAAGCGTGCTCCCGGGCACAGGCTCAATGGGCAATTGGGACCAGAGAGGCTTCATCGTCCAGGACCGGCCCATGCCCGATCCTGAAGTTCCCAGCGTCGACGCCTACTTTGTGAGTCCGGATTACCTGCGCACGATGGGGATTCCGCTAAGACGCGGCAGGGACTTCACCGCGGCAGACGCCGAGAGTTCGTCGCTGGTCGCACTCGTCAGCGAAACGACCGCCCGGCAAATGTTCCCGGACAGGGATTGTCTGGGCAAGCGAATTCAGTTGGGCAGCAGGCATGACGATCAGCCGTGGGCCACGATTGTCGGAGTCGTCGACGACATTCATCATTACGGCCTCGATTCCCCGGTCACGCCGCAAGCCTATCTTCTCTATTCCCAAACTTCGTTCAGCGCGCCGAGCTTGGTGATTCGCAGCACGGTCGGGTTACAGGCCCTGATGCGGGGGGTGCGAGAACAGATCTGGGCGCTGGACAAGAATGTTCCGATCTCGACTCCGTCCATGATGACCGAGATTCTCTCGCAATCGCTCGCACAGCGGCGGTTCACGATGTCGCTGCTCGCTGGATTTGGAGCGCTAGCCCTGCTTCTCGCGGCGATTGGAATCTACGGCGTCATGTCGTACACCGTGGCGCAGCGAACCGGCGAAATCGGTATCCGCGTGGCGCTTGGGGCGCAATCACGAGACATACTGAGTCTCGTTTCGCGCGAGGGGATGCGGCGCGTCGGACTCGGCTTGGCCGCCGGGCTTGCCGTTTCGCTCGTGCTGATGCGCATCCTGTCGAGCCAGCTCTTCGCCGTGAGTGCGGTGGACCCCGTGACGTTTGGCATAGTGATGGTGTTGCTTGCGGGCGTGGCGCTGCTGGCCTGCTACATTCCGGCGCGGCGGGCGACGCGAGTCGATCCTCTTGTAGCCCTGCGCTATGAATAAGAACTTTTCGTTTCGTCAGATCGTACCAAGGAAGAGCACCGAGGCTACGGGCGCGGCAGTGATTGTGCGAGGAATCGAATCGTGAGCAATCTCATTCAAGACGTGCGTTACGCTGTTCGCGTGCTGTTGAAATCGCCCGGGTTTGCCGTGATTGCCGCGCTGACCCTCGCGCTCGGCATCGGCGCGAACACCGCCATTTTCAGTCTCATTGATGCCGTGATGCTGAAGACGCTGCCCGTAAAAGATCCTCAGCGGCTCGCCTTGCTCTCGTGGGACACCAACAAACGGCCGCCGAATTTCGGACAGACCGGCGGCGAATCGCGCCTTTCATTTTCGTATCCGGCTTTCGAGCAATTTCGGCAGAGCCACGCGCTTTCCAGCGTCTTTGCTTTCGTGCCGCTCGGCTTCACTCCGCAGAACACGACGGTCAACATCAACGGCGAACCGACTCTGGCGAACGGGATGATGGTGACAGGGAATTATTTTCCCGGGCTCGGTGTAACACCCCTGCTGGGCCGCGGGATTGACGACGCCGACGAACCGGACGGTGCCGCGCGCGTCGCCGTGATCAGCTATGCCTACTGGACGCGCCAATTCGCCCGCGATCCTTACATAATCGGCAAGAACGTCGCTCTGAACGGAATCCCCTTTACCATCGTCGGCGTCACTCCGCCGGAGTTCTACGGCGCCCAGCCCGGCACGGCGCCCGACATCTGGATGGCGTTTGCCGACAGGCCGAACCTGCGCCCCTGGGGCTCGGAACCGTATCACGGCACGTCCGTTTTCACGGCGGGCGATTGGATTTGCCTCAACATCATGGCCAGGCTCGCTCCGGGAGTCAGCCGTTCGGAGGCAGAATCGCAGCTCGACGTGATCTTCCGTAATTTTGTGACTTCCGCCTGGACGCCGGACAAGCCGGATCAGGTTCCGCACCTCAAGCTCGAGGCCGCGGGCCAGGGGCTCAACGATCTCCGCGAAGGCTTTTCGAAGCCGCTCGAAGTCCTGATGTGGGCGGTCGGACTCGTCCTGTTGATCGCCTGCGCAAATCTGGCCACTCTGCTTCTGGCGCGCGCAACGGGAAGAAAGAAGGAGATCAGCGTGAGGCTCGCGATGGGCGCTTCGCGCTCGCGAATTATCCGCCAGCTCTTGACCGAGAGCCTCCTGTTGTCGCTCGCCGGCGGTGCGCTCGGTTTTCTCGTTGCCGGGTGGGGAACGCAGGCCCTGGTCGCCATGATCTCGACCGGTGAAAATCCCATGGTGCTCGACCTCCGGCCCGATCCGCGCGTCCTCCTGTTTACTGCGCTCGCTTCCATCCTCACCGGAATTCTGTTTGGAATCGCGCCGGCCTTTCGAGCCACCAAAGTTGATCTCGCTTCGGCCATAAAGGAAACCGCCGCCAACGTCACCGAGGGTCGGCGCGGCCATCTTCTCGGTAAGGTTCTCGTGGTCGCGCAGGTGTCGGCTTCTCTGGTCCTGATGATTGGCGCGGGGCTCTTCGTTCGGACTCTGCAGAACATGCAGAACAGGAGCCTCGGTTTCAATCAGAAAAGTCTCTTGCTCTTCGGCCTCGATCCGACGCGCGAGGGATATCACGGCGAGCAGCTCGTCGATCTCTACTCGGGGCTGCGGACGCGAATCCAGGCCTTGCCGGGAGTGAAGAACGTCACTCTGTACGAGTTCGCGCCTTTGACGCAATGGTCCAGCAACAATGACCTCTACATCGAAGGTTCGAGCCGTAAGGTCCAGAGTCGCATGGCGCGAGGAGCCACCGTGGGCCCGGATTTCTGCGCCACGATGCAGATTCCCGTCTTGCTCGGCCGCGACATTCTCGACAGCGACACGGCGAGTTCGCCCAAGGTAGCCCTCGTGAACGAAACTCTCGTTCACCGCTTCTTCGACGCCAATGAAAATCCGATCGGACACTTTTTCACCTTCGGCAGGGCCAACGGCAAGCTTCGCTTTGAAATTGTCGGCGTGGTGAAGGATGTGGAGCTCACGGACGTGCACGACCACGGGCGGCCCAAGGTTTTCTTGCCTTACGCGCAGGTGCCTGACCGGCTCGGCACGATGTTCTACGAAGTGCGTACCGCCGGCGATCCGACGAGTCTCGTTTCTGAAATTCGCGACGTCGTCCATCAGGCCAATCCCGATCTGCCGTTGATGAACGTCCGCACGCAAGTCGAACAGACCGAGGAAGCACTCACGCACGAGCGGCTTTTCGCCCGCCTTTCGAGTTTCTTCGGCTTGGTCGCGCTCTCGCTCGCATGCATCGGCCTGTATGGGACGATGGCCTACGCGGTGACGCGGAAGACGCATGAAATCGGTATTCGCATGGCGCTCGGCGCCAAGCCCAGCGACGTTCTCGGCATGGTGATCGGCCAGGGACTCAGTCTCGCCGGCCTAGGAGTGCTCATTGGCATCGCGGCGGGCATCGGCCTGACGCGATGGATCGCGAGCATGATGTATGGCGTGAGCGCGACGGATCCCGTCACGTTCGCGGCCGTCTCCATTCTCTTGATTCTCGTCGCGTCGCTCGCCTGCTACATTCCGGCGCGCCGTGCGATGCGAGTCGACCCGCTGGTTGCTCTACGCTACGAATGAGGCTTGGGCTTGAACGAGCGAGGTGAACGATGAATCAGCTCTTGCAGGATTTGCGCTATGCGATTCGCATGCTCGCGAAATCTCCGGGATTCACGGCCATTGCCGTGCTCACGCTCGCTTTGGCCATCGGCGCAAACACGGCGCTCTTCTCCGTCGTCAACGGCGTGCTCCTGAATCCTCTCCCGTATCCCTCGCCCGACCAGTTGGTGACGATCCACGAGAGCAAGCCCAATTTCGCCACCGGCTCGATCTCCTATCCGAATTTCCTCGATTGGCAGAAGGAGAACCATTCGCTGTCCGCGATGGCCGTTTCGCGGCCCTCGTCGTTCAGCCTCACCGGCCTTGGCGATGCGGAGCAGGTACAGGCGGAGTTCGTCACCTCCGATTTCTTTCCGGTACTCGGCGTGAAGCCCGCAGTGGGCCGCATCTTTGTCGGCTCGGACGACCAGGTCGGCGCGGCTCCCGTGGCCCTCATCAGCGCGGGCTTCTGGAAGCGCAAATTCGGCTCGGCGCCGGACATTGTGGGCAAAACGCTCACACTCGACGGAAAGGGCTACAGCGTCGTCGGCGTGATTCCCGCGAACTTCAATCTCCTGCTTGGCAGCTTCAGCCCGAGCGAGATCTATATCCCCGTGGTTCAGTGGAGCAACAATTTGCTGTTTGACCGCGGCGCCGGGCTCGGCTTTCACGGGATCGGCCGGCTGAAACCTGGCGTTACGATCGATCAGGCGCGCGCAGATTTCGCGGACATTACGCATAGTCTCGCGGGCGCCTATCCCGAAGTCGATAAAGGCATTGGCGCGGCCCTGATTCCATTGCGGATGTCCATAATCGGGCGTACCGAACGGTTTCTGCTCGTGCTGTTTTGCGCGGTCGGCTTCGTGCTGCTCATCGCGTGCGTCAATATCGCCAATCTCCTTCTGGCGCGATCGAGCGGCCGTGCGCGCGAATTCGCCGTCCGCGCTGCGCTGGGAGCTCGCAAGTCGCGCCTCATCCGCCAGCTTCTCACCGAGAGCGTTTTGCTCGCCTTGGTCGGCGGTGCGTTTGGTTTGTTGCTCGCGAGCTGGGGCACACGGACGGCCCTGGGAGCGCTGCCTGCCGCCCTGCCGCGGGCAGACGAAGTCGGTATCGACCCTCGCGTCCTGCTGTTCACCGCGGGGGTCACATTGTTGGCGGGCATCCTTTTCGGGCTTGCTCCCGCAATCAGGGTTTCCAGGACAAATCTGCAGGACAACCTCAAGGAGGGCGGCCGCGGCGCGAGCGGCTCGCGCCAGCGCACGCACGGCATTTTGGTGGTCGTGGAAACGGCGCTGGCTCTGGTTCTGCTGATTGGCGCCGGACTCATGCTACGCAGCCTCGTGCAGCTTTGGAACGTCGACCCCGGCTTCAATCCTCGCAACGTCCTGACCTTCGGCTTTTCCCTTTCGCCTTCGATGCGGAAGGCGAGCCCGGCCGCAATTCGCGCCGCGTTTCGCGACGTCGATGGTGCGATCGCCGCCACACCGGGCGTGCGGGCTGTCTCGATGAGCTGGGGCGCATTTCCTCTGAGCGGAGACGACGAGTGGCTGTTCTGGTTGGAGGGCCATCCCAAACCGACGACTCGAAACGAAATGAACTGGGCTCTCGAATACGTCGTCGATCCCGACTATTTGAAGGTGATGGGAACGCCGCTTCGCAGCGGCCGCTTCTTCACCGCGCAGGACGACGAGCATGCGCCGAAGGTCATCCTGGTGGACGACGTCCTGGCTCGCCAGTATTTTCCGAATGAAAATCCCGTTGGCAAACGCCTTTTCCTCGAAACGGGCGACGGAACCATGGAAGCCGAAATCATCGGTGTGGTTGCGCACGTGAAGCAATGGGGGCTCGATAGGGACGATACGGAGCGTCTCCGGGCTCAGCTCTATTTTCCGTTTATGCAGTTGCCCGATTCCGTGATGGCTCTCGCGCCGTTTGGCATGCGCGTCGTCGTGCGCACCCAGGCTGTGGAAGCCGGTGTCGTCGATTCGATCCACCGTTCTGTGCAGCAGATGAACAGCGAGCAGGTGATTTACGAAGTTCAGACCATGGAGGAGATTATCTCCAGCTCCATCGCCAGCCGGTGGTTCTCCATGATTCTCCTGAGCGTGTTTGCCGGCCTGGCGCTGCTGCTTTCGAGCATCGGCATCTACGGAGTGATCTCCTATCTTGTCAGCCAGCAAACACGCGAGATTGGCATTCGCGTGGCGCTTGGCGCCCAACGTGAAGACGTTCTCCGCATGGTTCTGGGCCGAGGCGCGAGAATGACCTTGCTGGGCATTGCGATCGGGATCGCGGCCGCGCTCGGCCTGACGCGCCTGATGGCAGGCATGCTCTACGGCGTCCAGGCCACCGACCCGCTGACCTTCGCCCTGGTCGCGTTGGTACTCATATTCGTCGCGCTGGCCGCGTGCTACATCCCTGCTCGGCGGGCGATGCGCGTCGATCCTCTCGTGGCACTGCGATATGAATGAGGACCGGCTCGTCGCTTCGCGCTACGAGT
>Ga0335081_10001932_pt1 | contig 32786 bp, 30 predicted proteins | sample Lox_Sample_35_FD_206713 | JGI IMG/M metagenome (GOLD analysis project Ga0335081, IMG submission 206713) | Soil microbial communities from Loxahatchee National Wildlife Refuge, Florida, United States - Lox_Sample_3.5 | ecosystem: Environmental > Terrestrial > Soil > Wetlands | place: USA...
GGCTTCTCGTCATCTGGCGTACCAGTACCTCAATTGACGACAAGCCGACTTCACAGGCTGTGAGAATGGCCTCTACGTCAGGCAGTTACGTCGGGAGTACACTATTTGCGTTTCGTCAATGTCCAATCGGTCTAAATGGGCGCACTCGAACAGAGCTAAACGCGGATGGCTGCTTTGGCTGCTCATTTGCACTCTGTCGCTGTGTTCATCCGCCCATGCCCAAGAAGCAAAAAAGCCACAGTTGATAGGTGAGCGTGATAAAGGCAAAGAGGACATAGTGGGGAAGCTATTCGAAACTATCCGAGCCGACGCACAACTCCCCGCCTTAATCCGAATTACACATCGTGACGACCTAGAGCAGACTGTTTGCACCGTGGCCCAAGTAGGCACATTGGGGAATCCTGCTGCGGCCGGTTTTTATGAGACCGCGCAGCCTGAATCGATTTCCGCGCAACTGAACAAGGTTGCATCATTCAAGGAGCAACGCCCGCCGAAGGGCCTTATGTTCCCAAGATATTCCGTCGCAGTCTGGCAAGTGAAAGATTCGCAAACAGGAGAGACGCAATATTGGGTTGGAGTACGCCTTTATATGAGTTCAGCCGAGGAATTCATGGATAACTTCACGGACCAACTTCTCTACAAGAATGGCTGGAAGAAGAAGGTAGCCCCTCAATGTCGCGGCAAGTGAGGAGTCGCCGCAGAAGCATCCGGCCAGGGCCTGAAAAACGGGCTCATCGCTAACTGAGAATCAGCCATAAAACTGTTGCCGGAGACTTACTTGTGCTGGATTTCGTTCGGGACGCGCTGCCGGTCGAGGGGAAATATTTGCACCTGCCATTCGACCGGAACTGTTGAGGGCAAATAACAAATCTTCTTGTCGCAGGCTTGATAGGAGACTGTGCCCTTGATCGCGGCCGTTTTGCCGCTAGTTCCCAGCGAATTGCTGAACTCTGCGGCGGAGCTAACCGTGAAGTCCTGAACAATGCGGAACGTCCCCTCAAAAACCGGAACTCGCTCTTTGATCGCGGGCAAATACAGGATTTTCGCTTGGGGATAGACCGCGGGCGAAAGACCGATACCGGGCTCAGAGTCAATGACAAGCTGAATCGGTTTGTAGCCCTGCACGCCGGGCGCATAGACGTGCATGTCGGCCGGAAGTTGCACTTCCAGCGTTAAGGCGACACGCGTCCCGGGAAACGCAGTGCGATCGCTCTGCTCAGTGGTCAACCGCAGATGCGGAGCTTCGATTGGCGGAGAAACTTCTTGCGCCAATTCGGGAAAGAGCTTGCCGACGACATTATTCGGCGAGAATCGCTCTTGAAACTTAGTTTCGAAGAATTTTTCCCGGATCACACCTTTGGTATCGATGAAGAAATATCCGGGACGCGCCATCCCCACTTGAAATCCGGTGGCTTCTTGGTTGAGCACGTCGTATGCGCGGATGGTCGCTGAGCCAGGATCGGAAAGCAGCGGGTAGCTGACATTCTTCCGAGCGGTGAAATCCTTGAGGATGGCCTCGCTGTCGTAGCTGATCGCCGCGAGACCCAGCCCCTGCCTCTCGAATCGGCCCTTGGCGCTTTGCAACTGAACCAGTTGCACTTTGCAGTAGGGTCACCAATCGGCGGAACGGAAGAAGAGCAGGACAGTTCCGCGCGGCCCGCGCAAACTCTCCAGGGTGCGTGTGCGGCCGAACTGGTCCCGCAGCGAAAACGCCGGCGCCTTCTGCCCCACTGCTAATCCAATCGTGGGAATCGAATCCGAAGTCGCGGCCGGACCCTGCTGGGACCGGGCGGTTGTGCTAAAGCCCACCATCAGCAATAGGGCCGCGATGCCCGGGAGTCCTCGCCACCAATCTATCCGCAGCCTCATACCACCACCCGTTTTCGATTACCTGTCAACGACCTGGTGTCCCCATCGGCGAATCGTAACACATCAACAGATAGCGCCCGGAAAACGGGCTTCTCGTCATCTGGAGGACCAGTACCACAATCAGTCTCATAATGCCTACGTCAGGCGCCGACGGCACGAGCTGTTTGATAGCAGCACTACTTTTGGATTGGTCGAACCGATGCGTCCGCCGGTCGGCTGGAAGCGGTTGGTGTGCTATCTTCTAGCGGAGATAACGGCCCTTTTTCTGGACAAATCAACGTCAACGACAGCGGAGTCCTGATCCTGCTTCGCCTACTGAGCAGGTGGAGTCGGTGGCTTCTGCTGTTGTTGCCCCTGCGATTGAGTTTCGGGATATGCCCAGATGGAAGTTCCATCCACCGTTACGAACCTCTGTAAGATCCCGACCGGAGCGCCGTTTTTTGCGGCGTGGAAATATGCTGTTACCGAGTCCCCAGGCTTAACGGATTTGTGATTCCATCCCCGTTCGACCAGCATCGTGGGAGGAGGAGCCTCGACCGTCCAATGCGTGACATTTCCCTTATTGTCCGTAACGTCAAAATGAATCTGGCAATGCGGATTTGTCCAGTCGAACTCCACAATCGTCGCCTTCTTGACGGTCATGTCGACCATGTCATATCCGGCATTGCCATGATGGGCTAGCGCTGAGGTTGCTAAGCCAACAACCGTGAAAGACAGAGCCACAAACAGCTTTCCTTTCATGATTCACCTCGCCCTGGCCTGTGAGTTCCTTCTGTACTCTATCGACTCTCTCCGTCGCAGCCGCGCCGCGATGGGGCCCGGTTTGACGTTCATTCATCAACGGTTCGGCGGCGCCGCCGGCAACGTGGGCTTTTCGACGGCATCGTCGAATTTGTGATTTTCCAAATACGTGCACACCCACATGTAGCGGCCAAAACCAGTGTGCGACCGTGTAAAGATTTTCTTTCCGGACCAAGACCTCGTGTAGGCGCCAGGGTCGTCAAAAGTCACATCGAGTTCGAGGTGTTCTGGATCGAGTCGATGAAACCGCTGCACAACGTGCAACTTGTCGGTATGAGGACGCCCCATCTGGTCGAGCCAGGTTTTGTCGTTGAAGCCGACCGTATCGATAACAAATGTGTCTCCTTCATACCAACCAATGGAGTCGCCCCACCAACTCGGGTCCGGATCGTCGGGATGCTTCCGATTCATGGAGACCGGAAGAAAATAAGGACCGTACTCGTACATGATGTACACGACGTCAGGATTGTTCTGGAGAAACTTGAACTTGGACGGATTGAAGTAGACTCTCGGCGCGACCATCGGGTCGCAATACTTCATGTGCGGGTCCGTGGTGTCTTCGAAAGTCGCGGTCGCTCCGTATCCCGTCCGCTCCGACTTTACCTTCGCAAGCGCCCAAGGCTGGTAAGGCGTGCCGTCTTCGATTTTTGTGCATTTCGGATCATCCGGGTTCCAGCCGCAGCCGCCTCCGGCATTCCAGTCGCCAGATAGGTCCGGTATGGTCGGCTTTTGAGCCTGCGCTTTTTGCATCGGCACTGCCGGCTGCGCAAGCACAACCAACACCGTTGCCAGAACACCCACCGACACAATAAAGGAAGCAATAAAGCCATTTCGCATCACGTTCCCCCCTTCAGTGTTCCGACGCGTGCGACGGTCCAATCGACGTGAACAACATTTCGGTATCCTGAACGCATTGTATCTGTCGCGATACTGGGAGACCGTACGACTGCAACAGTATCGAAGTCAATACCTATGCCTCGTTCGGAACCTCTTGAGTTCAACTCCTGACAAACGGGTTTTACTGACACTGGCAACTTCTATTCAGCGATGAAAGAGCCGCCCGGGGAAAGATGAAGTCTGCGCTCAGAGGCTTAAACGCGCGTGCTTTGAATATACATCGTGCGCGCCAGGTGAGCGTCGCAGTGTCAGCTTGCGGCTGCGGTTCCCGGCAGCCGCTTCGGCTGGCCTTTTGATTGTGCGGAGGCGCTTTCCGGCTCTTGCTTGGCACCCGAGCCCAATGCGACCGGAAATTCCATCCGAAACGTTGTTCCCGTCGTGGTGGTTTCCACGGTCATGCGCCCGTCGTGATCGCTGACCACCGTTTGAATGGTGGCCAATCCTAAACCCGCTCCGTCCATTTTGGCCACGTAAGGCGCTGGCGAGTCTGCCGTCTTGCCGCGTTCCATTCCCCCGCGCGTATCGGAGATCTCCACGGACACGCTGCCATCCTGCCGGGCGGTGCGGATGGTGAGCGTTCCGCCCATGGGCATGGCGCTCACCGCATTCCCGATCACGTTCTCGAAGCCTTTGTACAAGAGATCCGGGTCCGCGGAAATCTTGGGCGCGTGTTCATCCAACAGGAGCTCCGGTTTCACCGGCGGCCGGCCGCGAAACTGGAATTGCGGCTCAAACGAAGTGACCGCCGCACGAACGATGTCGTTCACGTCCACGGCCTGCTTGCGCGGCTCGCGCATCTTGCCCAGGTCGCTGAACCGGCCGACGATCCCTTTGAGGTGATCCATCTCCGTGGTGGCCGTCTTCATGGACTCCCAGAACGTCTCATCGAACTGTTCCGGCGTCTGCTCGCGGGCACGAGCCAGATTTTCCATGGTGACCTGCAGGGAGAACAGGGGCAGCTTCAACTCCACGGCAAAATTGCGCGCTAATTCGCGCCATGCCGACACACGTTCGGCTTGCACCAGCCTTTCGCGCCGCGCGGCCACCTGGGCACTCATTTCGTTGAAGGCGCGCACCACCCGGCCGGCCTCGCCTCGATCTCGCGCATCGACTTTGGCGTTCCAACGGCCCGCGCCAAGTTCGCGGGCGGCGCGCGCCACTCGCTCCAGGGGACCGCTCACTTGCCGCGAAATGGACCAGGAAAAGATCAGCACAAAAAGAACTCCAAAGGCCCCAATTGCGAGAGCGGCATTGCGAATATATCGGGTTGTGCTCGCAAGAGAAGCTTGCGAAGCGCCCACCAATACGGCCGCCAAAAGTTCGTTGCTTCGCCCCGTGAGCGGAACCGCCATGAACTTCTCGGCGACCTGCGGCGTCGGTCCGGCAATTTCATATTCGCCGGCGCTAGGCTGCCTTTGCATCCTTTCGATCAGGCTCGCAAAGCGTTCCGGTTGCGATGCCGGCCCTGCGGAATCGACCAGGGCGTCCGGCATAAAGGCGCGATACAAATTGCGGTAAAAGAAGACCTGCATGCCCTCAGGCGCCGCCAGCGCCTGGAGAAAGCTGCTATCCAGCCTTCTGCCTCCAATGATGTACAGCTTCTTCTCCCCCACGCCCACGATGCGAACGGCCAACAACCCGAGATCAACTGCATCGGGCAGCTCCACCTTGGCCAGAAAGGCTTTCTGCTGGTTCCAATCCGCCTGCTCGGTCACCCAATCGTTCTTGAAGCCCACGCGTCCCGGCCATTGCGCGGAAGAGATCAGCGTGCCGTCGTCGCGTACGAATTCCAGGAAATCGAGTTGCCGCGAGGTGGCGATCGCCCGCGCGTCGCGCGCGTAGAGAGAAGGATCGCTTTGAGGCCGGCTGAGATCGATGGCCATGCGCAGAGTCGCTTCGGCCTCGGCAATCTCCTGCAGCGCATAGGAGACTTCGTCTCCGCGGCGCAGGAACTCCCGCTGGGATTGCGTAACCAGCGTATCGGCCTGCTGCCGCTGCGCCTGGGCGAACTGGCGGCCAACAAAGCGATTGACGCTCCAGGCCAGAAGGCCGAGTGAACCGCAAACCGCGATCGCCGTCAAAATGGTTATTTTGCTGCGTAACTTCATGGGTATTCTCGTCTACTCCGCCCCAGGCGCCGAACTGCGTGCCGCTGGAATGATAGTTGACCCCCGCGGCGGGAGGGCGGGAAAGTTACAGGCGTGTTACCGAAAGTGATCGGGCCTGCCCAAGGCGTGCCTGGCTGGCAAGAAGAGCCGGCGTTTGTCGCAGAAGCTGTCGCGGGCCGTTTCCTCTCAGGCTGCCCGATTCAGTTATACTGCCGTAGAGGCAACATGCGCCGCACGGGACTGAAGATCGGCAGAGTGTTCGGGATTCCCATCTTCGTGCACTTGAGCTGGTTTCTGATTTTTCTGCTGATCGCTTACTCGCTCGGCGATGAGTATGGCGCCCTGTATCCGCAGTGGAGTAGCCGCCAGCTTTGGACCCTGGGCATCGTAACCAGCCTGCTTTTCTTCGGATCCGTGCTCTTTCACGAGCTTTCGCATAGCGTGGTGGCGCGCCATTACCGGATTCCCGTCGCTTCCATCACTCTCTTCTTTTTCGGCGGCATCGCCAGCATTACCCGCGATCCGGAGCGCGCGGGGCAGGAGTTCCTCATCGCCGGCGCCGGTCCCGCATCGAGCTACGTGCTCGCGGGCGGCTTCTGGCTGCTGGCTTGGGCGACTCCACAGGGAAGCATGCTGAACGCGCTCGGAGAATGGCTTGCCGGAACGAACGCGCTGCTCGCGACCTTCAACCTTTTGCCCGGCTTTCCGCTGGACGGCGGGCGCATTTTCCGGTCGATCATTTGGGGAATTACCAAGGACTACGCCCGCTCGACCCGCATTGCGGCGCGGATCGGACAAGCGATCGCCGCCGCGATGATGGCTTTCGGGCTCTACCTCGCTTTCGTGGCCCACTCTAACTTGAATGGCGTCTGGTTCATTTTCCTGGGCTGGTTCTTGCTGTCGGCCGCGCGGCAAAGCTATCTGCAGATCACCACGCAAGGCGCCCTGGAAGGGCTGCGCGCGATCGACGTGATGACCTCGGATATGCCTACGATTGGGCGCGATCTCACGCTCGAAGAGTATGCGCAGGAGGCGACGCGCACGGGAAGGCGGGCCCATCTGGTCGTATCGGACGGGAAGCTGATCGGGCTGATGCGGCTGGAAGCGCTGCAAGCGATTCCCAAAGAAGAATGGGCTTCGATGTCCGTGCAGGCGGCGATGCTCCCGCGGGAGCAGTTGCCCTGGGCCGCGCCGGACGAACCGGTTCTCAACGTGCTGGAGCGCATGCGATCCGCGAATGTGGATCAGCTTGCGGTGGTTCGAGGGGACAGCGTGGTTGGAGTCGTTACGCGCGATTCCATTTCGCGAATCGTGCAGACGCGCATCGATCTAGGTCACGCAACCGGCACCTGAAACATTGGAAATTTTTCAGCCGCCCCGCGTGTGCATCTCCAAGTGCGGATCGCGGCGCAACTCTTCAATCTTAATAAACGCCTCGCGCTGGCTTCCCCCCGCCCGCTCTTCGGCGCCGCGATCCTCACGCGCCAGCCAGGCTTCCTGGATGACACGAGCAATTTCGACATCGGCGGAAGCACGCGTTGCGCCAGGGCCAGCCTCGCCGCGCACAAGCTGCCGCAGATCGGTGCCGCTCGTAGCATAAAGGCAGCGATACCAGACGCCATCGGCAGTGATGCGGCTGCGATCACAGGCGCGGCAAAAAGGCGCGGTGGTCGAAGAGATAATTCCGAAGACTGTCCCATCCGGCAGCAGAAAGCGCGTTGCGGGAGCGGAGCTCGCTTCGCCGACTGGAGTTATTTTTCCGTAGCGCTGCTCGAGGCGCTGCAGCATTTCATTGCGCGAGACGACTTTGGCCATGCTCCATTTAGTGGCACCGAGAACGTCCATATACTCGATGAAGCGGACTTCGGCGGAGTTGGCGCGGCCGAATTCGATGAGGTCGGCGAGTTCGTCGTCGTTTTCACCCCGCACGATCACCGCGTCGATTTTCGTTCCCGTGAATCCAACGCGGCGCGCGGCTTCAAAGGCGGAGAGCACGCGATGGTGGTCGTCGCGACGGGTCATTTGGAGGAAGCGCGCGGGGCGGAGAGTATCCAGGCTGATGGTCACGCGGCCGAGCCCGGCGCGCTTGAGCACGTCGGCTTGATCGGCAAAGAGGATGCCGTTGGTCGTCAGCGCGAGGTCTTCCACGCGCGAATTTTGCGCCAGCATGGCGACCAGCCGGTCAAGGTTCTGGCGCAGCAGAGGCTCGCCGCCCGTAAGGCGCAGGCGGGAGACTCCCAGGCGCGTGAAGATATCCACGAGGCGGGCCAATTCCTCAAAACTGAGCAACTCCTGACGCGGAAGCCAGACGTAGTCCTCCTCGGGCATGCAGTAAAGGCAGCGCAGGTTGCAGCGATCGGTGACGGATAAGCGCAAGCTTTCGAGGGGGCGGCCCAGACGGTCGCGCAGCGGAAGTGAGGATTTAACGGGCATGAGAGGCTCTATAAATGTTAGAGCGCGCTGGGAATGGCGTCAATCGAGTAAGCCCCGCAGACATGGCTTCCGCAGACGCGCCGGCTAACCTTCCTCCTGGTATTGCGTTTTTAGCTTCGATACGACGCCGGGATCGGAAAGAGTGGTGGTGTCTCCGAGGACGCGACCCTCGGCAATGTCACGCAAAAGGCGGCGCATGATTTTGGCGCTGCGCGTCTTGGGAAGCTCGTGCACGAAGAAGATCTCGTCGGGCCGAGCGATGGATCCGATCTTGCTTACCACGTGTTGCTTCAGTTCATTTTTCAAGGCTTCGCCGGGAGGAATGCCTTCCTTCAAAGTGACGAAGGCCGAAATTCCCTGCCCCTTCACTTCGTGCGTTCGTCCGATCACGGCGGCTTCAGCAACGGACTTATGATCGACAAGCGCGCTTTCGACTTCGTACGTGGAGATGCGATGGCCGGCGACGTTCATCACGTCATCGACGCGGCCCAAGAGCCAGAAGTAGCCATCTTCATCGACCTTGCAGCCGTCGCCCGTGAAATACATTCCGGGATAGCGGGACCAGTATTGCTGCACGTAACGATCAGGGTCACCGTAGATGGTGCGCATCATCGCCGGCCACGGGCGTTTGAGGACGAGATAGCCGCCGGCTCCGGGGCCAACGGCGTTGCCATTGCCGTCGACCACTTCCGCCACGATGCCGGGAAGCGGGCGTGTGGCTGATCCTGGTTTGGTGGAAGTGAGTCCCGGCAGCGGCGAGATCAGGATCATGCCCGTTTCCGTTTGCCACCAGGTATCCACAATGGGGCACCTCCGGCGGCCGATGTAGTCGTTGTACCAAACCCAGGCTTCGGGATTGATGGGCTCGCCGACGCTGCCCAAGAGCCGCAAACTGGAGAGAGAATGGCGCGCAGGCAGTTCCGTGCCCCAGCGCATGAACGTGCGGATGGCGGTAGGCGCGGTATAGAAAATGTTCACGCCATATTTGTCGATGACGGACCAGAAACGGTCGCGGTCGGGAAAGTCGGGCGTGCCTTCGTACATGAGCGAAGTAGCGCCATTGGCCAGCGGCCCATACACAATGTAGGAATGGCCGGTGACCCAGCCAATGTCGGCGGTACACCAGTAGACGTCGTCTTCCTTGATATCGAAGACGTAGCGGTGCGTGGTGGAAACACCGACGAGATAGCCACCGGAAGTATGCACGATGCCCTTGGGCTTGCCGGTGGTTCCGCTGGTGTACAAAACGAAAAGCATGTCCTCGGCGTCCATGGGCTCGGCGGTGTATTTGTCTGCAGCCGCGCCGGTGACCTCATGCCACCAGACGTCGCGCTCCGGCTTCATGGTGGCTTGAGCGGCGTCGCCGATGCGGCGGACGACAACCACATTCTGGACGGTGGGCGTGTCGCGAAGGGCCTCATCGACGCTGGCCTTCAGGGGCACGATGCCGCCGCGGCGCCAGGCGCCATCGCAGGTGATGACCACTTTCGCTTTGGCGTCGTTGATGCGTTCGCGGAGCGCCTCTGAGGAAAATCCGCCGAAAACGATGCTGTGCGGCGCGCCGATTTTGGCGCAGGCGAGCATGGCGATGGCCAGCTCCGGGACCATGCCCATGTAAATGGCCACGCGGTCGCCCTTGACCACTCCCAGCGAGCGCAGCGCGTTCGCGAAGCGATTCACTTCGCGCTCGAGCATGCCGTAGGTGAGCACGCGGGAATCGCCCGGCTCCCCTTCCCAGATGATGGCAGCTTTATTGCGGCGCGCGGAGCGGGCGTGGCGATCGACGCAGTTGTAGGCGACGTTCAATTTGCCGCCGACGAACCATTTGGCCCAGGGCACGTTCCAGTCCAGCACTTTCTGCCAGGGTGTGAACCAATCGAGCTTCTTGGCTTCTTCGGCCCAGAACGCTTCGGGATCGCGGATGGCGCGATCGTAGATGCTCGGATCGCCGGCGTTGGCCTGCCGGCAGAACTCCTCGGTGGGGGGGAAGGTTCGGCGCTCCTCGAGCAGAGCGGACAGGCTTTTTTCAGTTGGTGCCGACAAGATCGAACCTCCCTATGATCGAGCCCCAGCTAGTCAGCGGCAGGGGTCCCAGGGATTTACGCCAGAGGCGCAGCATTGTCAACCCGGAAGCCACGGACCGGGCCGAGCCGCGTTGCTGCTGAGAGCGGTTTGGCATGAAAAGTGCGCCTACTGACCCCTACCCCCCTACTTTTTTTGCAAGGATATCATTCCAAAGCACTTGTTTCTGCGAATTATGCAAGAATATCATTCTAGGGCATTTAGCTCGAGACTTGGCCGGGCGGGGATGGAAACGATCGGAGCGAACTGGCGCCAGAGCACAGAAGGGCGAAGGGCAAAACTCAAGCATAGTTCTATTCTACACCGCGAGTAAAGCGCGTTCGCTTCTCCGCAGTTGACAAGGCGGCCGCGAGCGACTGAGGATACAGCGCAAATGGGATCTCTTGTGCGGAGAGATCGCAAAAGGAGGCTGCCATGCGCCGACAAATCGGAATTGCAGTTCTGGGGTTGTTTGCAATCGCGGTGACCGTCCACGGTCAGTCCTCGGATAAACTCGCGTCAAAGGCCAATCCGCTGGTGGGAGCCTGGAAGGTGACCGAGATCGACGATGCGAACAGGCCGCCGATCACCAACCCTCAGCCGGGTCTTTATATTTTTACGGAACAGCACTATAGCTTCCTGAGGATCAACGGCACGGCGCCGCTGCCCGCCTACGCTTCCAATGCCAAGGCCACCGACGCCGACAAGGTGGCGGTTTTTGATGCGATTTTCGTCCAGTCCGGCACGTACACAGTGACGGGCAAGACGCTGGCAACGAAAGTTCAGGTGGCAAAAAGCGGGTTCGTCCTGGGCTCGAGCGCCGAATACGAATTCACTGTGAATGGGAAGGAGTTGGTGCTGAAGCAGAAGTCAGGAGCGATGCTGAAGCTGGAGCGCGTGGAATAGTCGGATGGGGCGCGCTTTGGGGGCCCATTCGGGATGACAATTGCGACTGCGACAGGTTCCTAAGAACGAGGTTCGGGACGGGAGGGTCAAGGATGACCGTTGGCGAGGCATGCCGCATTATGACTCCCTTAGATTCTATTCAATGCAAAATCTTCAGGGCCGCACAACACATCCAGTTTCTTCACACCGAGCTTCATCGGTACTTTCAGAGCAATCCGGGCATAATGGTGGCCCAGCCAGACACGACTGACGATGAAGCTTACTTTGGTTTCCGTTGCGAAGCTGGACTTTTGGGGCAGGTCGCCGCCGCAAGACCAGCGGCGGCGACCTGAGCTGCAGGGCTTGAATTGGCGTACAATGCGCGGCTTGGAGGCGCAATGAGCGAATCCCACTTGGCTTCGTGGAGTCGAGCGGCGCTTCTTCTGGCGCTGGCGGCTGTTTGCGGACTCTCCAGCATCTCCCTCGCGCAGGGGCAAACGCCCGCGGCGGTGGTGATCGAGGGCGGCACGCTGATCGATGGGAATGGCGGAGCGCCGGTGAAGGATTCGGTGGTGGTGATCGAAGGAAACAGGATCACCAACATATCGCGCAAAGGCCAGGCCACTTATCCCGCGAATGCGTGGGTCATCAAGGCGGATGGGAAATACGTGCTTCCGGGGCTTTTCGATTCGCAGAACTCCTACAGCTGGTATTTCGGCGAAGGAATGCTCAACCACGGCGTTACGTCCACCATCGACGTGGGAACGACGGGAGAGACGGCGGTTCCCTATCGCGACGCCGTATTTCACGGAAAGGCGCGAGGGCCGCGGGCGTTTACGGGCGTATCGAGACTGAGCGTCAACCCGAATGCCAACGTCTCGACGGGGCTGGAAAATCCGCTGACGCACACGCGGGTTCCGAAATCGGCGGAAGAGACGCGACAACTGGTGAAGGCGTGGATTGCCGCGGGCGCCGATTACATCCTCACTTATGACGGCGCGCTGCCGATGGACTATTACAAGGCGGCATTCGATGAGGCCAACAAAGCCGGCGTGCCGGTGTTCGCGCGGGCGTACGGGCCGGTGCTATTTCCGAAAGACGCGGCGCTTCTGGGCGCGGCGAATTTGCCGCATTCGGCGGGGATCGGCATCGCGGTCACCAAGGACCCATCGAAATTCAAGGAGGGCCGGGACGACCGGAACGAACTGGACCGCTACGCGGAGATGGACGAACAGAAGGCACACGACCTGATTCAAACGCTGGTGGCGCATCATGTGTCGCTGACGCCGACGTTCATGATCAATTTTCCGGGGTATCCGAAGGAATGGGCGCAGTTTGCCGCCGAGGCGCGGATGTTTTTCACCGATCCCGAGCTGCTGGCCTACTATCCGCCGAATGCGGCGAGCGGAGCGCTGCAGAGTTACGTGCGGATCGACCAGGGAGCGCTGCGCGAGCGGCGCGTGAAGGGTTATGAGAACGCGATGCGCTTCCACAAGATGTTTGTGGAAGCGGGCGGGCACCTGGTGATTTCCGGCAACACCAACGACGCATGGGTGCCGGGCGTCGATCTGCATCAGGAGATGCAAATCATGGCCGACATCGGGCTCACGCCGATGCAGATCATCATGGGAGCGACGAAATATCCGGCGGAGATGCTGCGGAAACAAAATCTGCTGGGAACAGTGGAAGCGGGCAAGCTGGCCGACGTGATCATCGTGAACGCCGATCCGGTGCAGGACATCAAGAACCTGGAGAAGATCAACACCGTCATTCAGGACGGCAAAATCGTGGCGCTCGGCTATCACGCGAACTACACGAGCCCGTTTAATAACGTGGCGGCGCAGACGGTGAGCGTGGAGGGGCTGCCCTGGGCGGTGGTGCTGAAGAAGGCGAGCCGCGGGGGCGAAGGAGGACCGCAGCGGGGAGCGGAGGAAGGGGCTATTCCCGATCCGGCGAATTCGCCGCAGCCGGCCATCGAAACGCTGAACCCGATCATCGTGACGCAAGGCGATTCGGCCACGATCACGCTTACGGGCTTCAACTTCGTGAAGAAGTCGGTGGTGTATTTCAAGGGCAGGCCCGCGCCATTTCGCGCGGTGAGCGCGACCGAGCTGCAGGTGACGCTGGATGCGGACGCCTTGCGCGAGGCGGGACGGTTCGACCTAGTGGTGAAAAATCCGGAGCCGCTGGACCCGTTCTATGTGAAAGGCATGTGGGGCAACGGAACTTCGAACGTGGCGCACCTGATCGTGAATTACAAGTATTAGAGCGCCGCGCCGAGAGTAACGACAAACTGCAGATCCCTCGTCGCATGAACCAAGTGCGCTCCTCGGGATGACAACCGGAAGCACGGCGAGCGCGGCTCAAACGCGAAGCGTCGCCGCTGGGTGTGGAGCACAGCCAGGAGTGGCTGTGCCACGAAAAATGCGGAAGGCCTCAGGTCTCCCGCGTCTTCTTTTTTGACGTGCGCTTTCGCGCCGGGCGGGCGACCTGAGCTACAAACTGCCGCATGGGCCGAACCTCAGGGATGGGTCATGTCCGCTGGGCGCACGAGTTGATCGAACTCCTCCCCGGTCAAATAGCCGAGGCGCAGAGTGACTTCGCGCAGGCTGAGGCCCTCGACGTAAGCATCATGGGCGATCTTGGCGGCCTTGTCGTAGCCGATCTTGGGGCTGATGGCGGTGACCAGCATCAGCGAGTTCTGCACGTATTCGTCGATGCGCTTGCGGTTCAAAGCGATGCCGCGAACCATGTGGTCGACGAATCCCCGGGAGGCGTCGTTCAGCAGCGTCACCGAGTGCAGGAAGTTGTAAATCAACACGGGCTTGAAGACGTTCAACTCGAAATTTCCCTGCGAGCCGGCGAAGGCGATGGCGGCGTTATTCCCGTGGACCTGCACGGCGACCATGGTCATGGCTTCGCACTGGGTGGGATTGACCTTGCCGGGCATGATGGACGAGCCGGGCTCGTTTTCGGGAATGCGGATTTCGGCGAGACCGGCGCGCGGCCCCGAAGCGAGCCAGCGAATATCGTTGGAGATTTTCATCAGGGAACAGGCGAGGGTGGTGATGGCGCCGTGGGCGTAGACGAGTTCGTCGTGGGCGGAGAGAGCGGCGAATTTGTTGCCGTGCGAGCGAAACGGCAGGTGGGTGAGTTCGGCGATCTTCTTGGCAGCGCGCTCGGCGAATTCGGGATGCGCGTTCAGTCCGGTGCCCACGGCGGTGCCGCCGATGGCCAGATCGTAGATGCCGTCGAGGGTCTGCTCCAGGCGCGCGATATCGCGGTCGATGAGGCTGGCCCAGCCGCCCATCTCCTGGCCCACGGTAAGCGGCGTGGCGTCCATGAGGTGAGTGCGACCGATCTTGACGACGTCGGCGAACTCCTTGGCCTTGGCGTCGAGCGCCTGGTGAATGCGGCGGACCGAGGGGATCAGCGCGTTGTGGATACGTTCGCCGGCGGCGATGTGCATGGCGGCGGGAAAGGTGTCGTTGGAGGATTGCGACATGTTGACGTGGTCGTTGGGATGGATCGGATTTTTCGAACCGAGAACGCCGCCGGCCAGTTCGATGGCGCGATTGGATATGACTTCGTTGGCGTTCATGTTGGTTTGCGTGCCGCTGCCGGTCTGCCAGATGCGCAGGGGAAATTCGTCGTTGAGCTTTCCGGAGATGACTTCGTCGCAAGCCTGAATGATGAGGCGCGCCTTTTCAGGCGGCAGCTTGCCCAGCTCCTGGTTCACTAGCGCGCAGGCCTTCTTCAAAATTCCAAAGGCGCGAATCAGCTCCGGGGGCATGGTGTCCCGGCCGATATCGAAGTGCACCAACGAGCGCGCCGTCTGAGCGCCCCAGTAGACGTCCGCGGGAACTTCGATCGGGCCCATGCTGTCGGATTCGATTCGCGTGGCTTTCTTTGTGACCATCTCGCTCATATAAGGAAGAGTCCCTTTCCATCCATGTATTTTTCAAACGAAACTGCATATAACCACATCTGGCGCGAGGCAATCAAATAGGCGCCCTGAAGAGCGACGCTACCGTCAACATCAGAACCCGGCGATCATCCAGCCGGGATGAGCGCCGCGTTACATTCGCCAACCTGAAAGTATATTGGGAAAACCAAACGCTCGAAAGAAACCGGAGGAAGGAATTATGGCATTGCACAAACGGCCTTTGGGAAAGAGCGGAATGGAGATCACCACCGTGGGCCTGGGAGCGTGGGCCATCGGCGGAGGAGGCTGGCTCTTTGGCTGGGGGCAGCAGGACGATGAAGCGTCGATCGCCGCGATCCATCACGGCATCGAGTTGGGCATCAACTGGATCGATACGGCGGCGATCTACGGGCTGGGACATTCGGAAGAGGTGGTCGGCCGGGCATTGGCGGGAATTGCGGCGGCGCGGCGGCCGATGGTCTTCACCAAATGCGGGCTTTCCGCCGACCGCAGCAAACCGTTTGATGCGCCCCGGCGAGATTTGCGTCCGGAAACGATTCGGCGGGAATGCGAGGATTCGCTGCGGCGGCTGGACGTGGAGCGGATCGACCTGTACCAATTTCATTGGCCCGACGAAAGCACGGCTGCGGAGGATTCCTGGGGCGAGATGCAGCGGCTCAAGCGGGAGGGCAAGATTCGCGCGGCGGGCGTATCGAACTTCACCGTCGCTCTGTTGGAACGCTGCGAACGCGTCGGTCACGTGGACTCGCTGCAGCCGCCTTTCTCGATGATTCGCCGCGAAACCGCGGAGGAACTGATCCCCTGGTGCGCTAAAAACGGGACGGGAGTGATCGCCTACAGCCCGATGCAGTCGGGGCTGCTGACGGACCGGTTCAGCGCCGAGCGCGTTGGTAAATTCGCGAAGGACGACTGGCGGCGAAGCAATGCCGAATTTCAGGAGCCCAACCTGAGCCGCAATCTGCGGCTGCGCGATGCGCTGCGGCCCATCGCGCAGCGCCATGGCACGACCGTGGCGGCGGTCGCCGTGGAGTGGACGCTGATCTGGCCGGGCGTGAGCGGGGCCATTGTTGGCGCGCGATCACCCGAGCAGGTGGATGGCTGGATTCGCGCGGGGGAGATGGAATTGACGCCGCAGGACGTCGATGAGATGGCGCGGGCAATCGACGAGACGCAGGCGGGCAGAGGGCCGGGGCGCCCGAACCCGATGCGGGCGAGCGCGGACTGACAACGGACTCGCGCGGTGAGGCGGTGCGAAACGGAGTGACTGAAACTGCAGGTCCCTCGGTCGTCCTGGCGGACGGCCTCGTGATGACACCGTCAAAACGTTACCGCCGCGGCGATCCTGAGGGGGGGCGCGGCATTCGGCCAGCGCAAAAAAGAGCGGGCAAGATAAACTTGCCCGCTCGGGGAACTTCACGAAAACTTAGGGGTCTCGACCGCTCAGTTTTCTACGATCGTCCTAGGACGTCTTTGGGTACCAGTCCAGCAGCCGCACGTCGATCTTCGTGCCCTCCAGCTTCTGCTTGAACACGTTCAGATCGGTTTCCGGCATGCCGCGATAGTGATAAGGAATGACGACCTTAGGATGGAAGGCCTTCACTGCCTCGGCGGCTTCTTCCGGAGGCATGGTGTAGGGCAGGTTGATGCAAACGAAAGCGACATCGATATTCTTGAGAGCTTTCATTTCCGGAATGGCTTCGGTGTCCCCGGAAATATAGTAACGCTTGCCGCCATAGGTGAGGACGTAGCCATTGCCGCGGCCCTTATCGTGGAAGTACTTGCCCGGGGCAGGCCCGCGGGTCATGTTGTACATGGGAATCGCTTCAATGGTCCACTTGTCCCATTTTTTGGTGTCGCCATTGGAGATGACCGTGGCCTGAGTAACGAACTTCTGCACGGCCGGGGGCGCCCAAATTTCGGTGCCGGCCTTGCTGATCGTTTTGATGGAGGCCTGGTCCATATCGACGTGGTCGCCGTGGACATCGGTGATCAAAATCAAATCCGCCGGGGGCAATCCGGTGAAGTTGGCCGGCTTGGCCGGATCGACGTAGATATTCTTGCCGCCCGCCTGGATAAGCAGAGTGGCATGGTAGATCGGGGTAATCGTGACGTTGCCAAATTTCTGGACGGGACGCGTCTGCGCATTCCCGGAGAGCGCCAGCGTCATCAAAGCGGCGGCCAGAAAAATTCTAGAAAGCCATTTCATGTGATTCGCTCCTCAGTTCGGATCGGTACGGCGATTGAGCGAGGAAACCGGGCGGACAATTGGGATCAGCCGCGCTACGCTCAAAAGCCGGAATTTCGGGACGATGCTAACACGCGGGCAATGCGGTCGCAACGTACGAATTGCCCTAGTGCACACGCCGGCGTCCATTCGATGTGGCTGTTTGGAGCGCGGCCGCGAGCAGCGCGTGTGATTCCGGTTTTGCCGTGAAACTTGACAGCTCCGCCCATGCCAACGTAACGTCTTTCGATCCCGTCGGAATCGCTTTCTGGAGGCACCATGAGCACGGCTGTCCCTGTCGATCCTTTTCAGTCATTCAAGGCGGCGCAAAGGGAGGGCTGGACGCATTTTGCGCCGCTCGAGGCATTCACGACTATTGCCGCTCCCTATGTAGTGAGGCACGCGCGCGTGCACGAGGGGCAGCGGGTGCTGGACGTGGGCTGCGGGACGGGTGTGGTCGCGGTTACGGCGGCACGTCTTGGAGCGCGCGTGACTGGTCTTGATCTAACTCCCGCGCTGCTGGAACGCGCGCGCGAAAATGCGAAGATCGCAGGCGTCGAGATAGAATTTCGCGAGGGAGATGCGGAAAATCTGCCCTTTGCAGACGCCAGCTTTGACGTTGTGGTCAGCCAGTTCGGCCACATGTTTGCGCCGCGCCCCGACGTGGCGATCGGAGAAATGCTGCGCGTGCTCAAGTCGGGAGGCACGATTGCCTTCGCCACCTGGCCGCCGGAACTCTACACGGGCCGCTCGTTCGCGCTCACGGCGCGCTATGCCCCCGCGCCACCGCCGGGCGTTGCGGCTCCGCCGCAATGGGGCGATCCTCGCATCGTGTCCGAGCGTCTCGGCAGCGCGGTCAAAGATATCTTCTTCGACCGCGCGACATTGTTCGCTCCTGCACTGAGTCCTCAGCACTTCCGGGCCATGGTGGAACGAACGGCCGGCCCACTGATCAAAATGGTTCAATCGCTTGCGAGCGAACCGGCGAAGCTGGCGGCTTTTCGCGCCGAGATGGACGCGCTCACCTGCGAGTATTTCCGCGACAACACGGTCCGCCAGGACTATCTGTTGACGCGCGCTACGAAGATTTAAGCTTCGGGCTTCTATAAAGGCTGCGGTTGTCTTGGGGCAAAGTGCTTAGTATGCTCGGGTGACTGCCAGCGTGCCGGGCTGACGGAATGGCAGACGTTCGGGACTTAAAATCCCGTGGGGATTTTCCTCGTGTGGGTTCGACTCCCACGCCCGGCATGCCTCTTGCACAATAAATAAGCTGTTGCCAAAGACTTCCGCCACCGTAAAGCCCAGAGCTTAGGCTGATTTCGAAAAGCCGCGGCTTGCGCTCAGCGCGATTGCGGACTCATCCCGCGGGCTGCCGACTTCGGTACCTTCCGCCATGGCCAAGCGATGCAGTTCAGCGTAAAGATCGAGAAAACCTGCCGCCACTTTTTCCCAGCGGAATTCAGCCGCCATGTGAAGGGCATTCCGCGCTCGCCGCGCGGTTTCGTCTGCGTCGTCGAGCAGCGCATGGATGGCCGATACGAAGCTTTCCGGATCGGGCGCGGCCGTCCAGGCATTCTCCGAATGGGCATAGGTGCTGACACCGCCGCGGTCGGGAGCGACGAGAGGCAATCCCGAAGCCATGGCTTCGAGCGGCGCGATACCAAACGGCTCACGGTGATTCGGATGGACGAAGGCGTCCGCATTGGCAAGATGGCCGGCGAGCTCGCCCGGATCCTGGAGGTGGCCCAGGAACGCTACACGTCCTGGAACATGCGATGCGCAGAATGACTCCCATCGCGGCCGCTCGATTCCGTCGCCGGCGATGAGCAGCCGGTAATCGCGTCCTCCGCTTCCTGCAAGCCGGGCAAAAACCTCAAACAGCAGCGGCAAGTTCTTCTCCGGCACAAGACGGCCGCTGTAAATGAGGAGAACGCTCTCGTCGCCTCCTCCACAGCGCCGCAGCAGCAACTGCCTCGCCGCCGCCGATTTTCGCGAGGGGGAAAAATAATGAAGATCCACTCCCATCGGCCTCACGAAGATCTCGATATGGCGCGAGAGCCCGCGGGCGCGTGAGGCGTCGCGGAGTTCGTCGGCGGTGTATTCGGAATTGGCGATGTGACAATCGAAAAAGGGAAAGTAAAGCCACTTCATATATTGGGCGCAGAAGGCACGCCATCCGGGCCCTGCACCGATGTAAGCGCGAACGTTGTCGTCCATGCGTTCGCAGGTTAGCCCCACCACCACGGGACGAAAATCCAGTCCACGCAAGAGGCGCCGCCGGAGCAAAGGGCCGAGATAGTTCAAGGTGTACTTGTCGCAGACTTCCACGATATGCGGCCGCTCGGAAAGCAGAATTTTTTGCAGCCTGCCGCCCGGCGCAAGAAACTGCGGCGGATAGATGATGCGATACCGAGAGTTGAAGGGCGCCAGCGGCGAGCGCAGATAGTAGATCTTGCCTGAGCATCCGACCGGCTCGACGGCGTCGCGCTCGCCGGGCACGACCAGGCGAATCTCGTGGCCGGCGCCTTCCGCCGTTTTCAGCAAAGCCCGATAAAAGGTGGCGATGCCTCCCGAAGTCGCGTGCCAGCAGTTGGTTAGGTGGAGCGTTCTCAGCAAACGCGAAGAATACGGGAGGCACATGCGCACGCGGTGTTAACAGGCCGTGAAAAACAGGTAACTGGCGCGAATTTGTAAGGGGTGGCGTTTTCGCTTCGTGTCACGAACAACTCCCTCGCTTGTAACGAGCGATTAAGCCGCGCCCGTCAGCATTGCCCTCGCGAGCGAAAGGATGCACAGCCAAGAGTGGCTGTGCCACGGAACCGCTGACACATCGACCCGGAGGGTAACGTTCTGCCTAGCCAACTGACCTATCTTTGGAAAGAACCCGCAGCAGCAAAGAATTACCGATCGGCAGTTTCACTTCACGGCCACACGAATCACTCCAGAGAAGGACTTTATTTCATCTCCGACTTCGCGAACCGGAGACGCATCCTGCGCGCGCTGTTAGCGACGCAAACCAGACGCGCGCAAGCCAAATCTGCGATCACCGCCGATTTTCACCGGGCGTACTGGACGCCGCCGCTCTCGCCGGTGGCGGCATTGCAACTGGAACGCGATCAAATTCGCAATGTGCTGGGTCTCGTGCCGATGATTTCGCTGACCGACCACGACAACATCGAGGCGCCGACGCTGCTGCACGTGCTACCGGAAAGCCGGAACGTTCCCATTTCCGTCGAGTGGACCGTTCCCTATAAGGACACCACCTTCCACGTGGGCATCCACAATTTGCCGCCGGCTCGCGCGGAAATCATCATGGCGCAGCTCCGAGAATGGACGAAGAGTCCCGAACCGCACCGCCTCCGCGATCTGCTCAAGACGCTGCATGAAATCCAGGATGTGCTCATCGTGCTGAACCATCCGATGTGGGATCTCGCCGGCATCGGCAAGGATAAGCACGTCGACACGTTGCACCATCTGGTGACCGAAGCCGGAATGTACTTTCACGCTTTCGAACTCGGCGGAGTGCGTTCCTGGAAGGAAAACCAGGCGGTGCTGGAATTCGCCGAGGCCTGGGGCCAACTGGTGATCGGCGGCGGCGATCGCCACGGCGCGGAGCCCAGTGCGGTCCTGAATCTGACCAATGCGCAGGACTTCGGCAGTTTTGTGCAGGAGGTCAGGGAGAAACGGCAGTGTCACGTTCTGTTCATGCCGCAATATGCCGAGCCCTTCACCTTGCGGATCCTGCAATCTTTGCTCGACGTGATCCGCGAATACGGCGATTATCCGCTCGCTTCGCGCAAATGGGACGGGCGGGTATTTCATCCCGACCGCCACGGTGTTGTGCGGCCCCTGGCCACGTTGTGGGACAAACCACCCATTTTCATCGATGCCTTCTTTGCTTTCGTGCGTCTCTTGGAGGTGGAGCCCATCCGACAGGCGGTTCGGTTCACATTGTCTAAACCCGAACACCAGAAGCGTTTCGTCGCCGGACGTGGAGAGGAGGTCGCAGCCCATGGAAGGCTTACGGGTCGCATTCTTCCCAGACACGTACGATGAGATCGACGGGGTAGCCAACACCAGCCGGCAGTTTGGGGCTTTCGCGACGAGGCGCGGTTTGCCTCTGCTGATTGTCTGCGGCGGGGAAGGCGACAAAACCGAAGAGGATCGATCCGTCCTGCGCATCACGCGACGCAGAGGGCGCGTGGGGTTCCCACTGGACTGCAAGCATGACTTCGATCTGCTCTTCTGGCGCCACTACAACTACATCGAAGAGCGGGTGCGAGATTACGCACCTGACGTTCTGCATATTACTGGGCCGAGCGATGTGGGCCAGATCGGCGCGCTGGTGGCGCATCGGCTTCAGATTCCACTGGCCGCTTCGTGGCACACAAATCTCCACGAATACGCCGAGCAACGCGGGTCGAATGCCGTGCGCTTTCTGCCCGCAGACCTCCGCCGCCGGATCGGCGAACAGATTCGCGAAAGCTCGCTCGCCGCCATTCTGCGGTTTTATCAAATTCCGCAGATGCTTTTTGCTCCAAATCCCGATCTCATGGATATGCTGGCGCAAGCTACCGGCAAGCCGGTTCATCCCATGCAGCGCGGCGTGGATGTGGAGCTATTTGCACCGCGGCGACGCGATCGAACCAATGGTCAATTGGTGATCGGATATGTCGGCCGCCTGACGGTGGAAAAGAATATCCGCCTGCTTGCCGAAATCGAGCGGGCGCTGATCGAATCGGGCTTGGGCAATTTCCGGTTCTCCGTGGTGGGCCAGGGAGCCGAGGAAGCCTGGCTCAAGGAAAACATGCGCACAGCGGATTTTGCGGGCGTTCTGAGAGGCGAGGCGCTGGCGCGCGCGTACGCAAACATGGACATATTCGTCTTTCCGTCCCGCACGGACACATTTGGAAACGTGGTCCTCGAAGCGCTGGCCTGCGGGGTGCCCGCGGTGGTTACAGACCGGGGCGGACCTCAGTTCATTGTGCGCCACGGCGAGACGGGATTCCGGACGAGCGAGGTGAGCGAGTTCGCCGGGTATATCCGCCATCTGGCCGGAAATCCGGGAGTATTGCAAAAGATGCGGGAGGCGGCTCGAGCCGCGGCCTGCCGGGCTTCGTGGGATACAATTTTCGATGGCGTGTACGCGGCGTATGAACAAGGCCTGCGATGCGGCTTTACGGCGCGCAAGCGCATCCGGGCAAGATGGCGGCCGCAAAACAGCCAGCCCGGATGTCTACTGGAGGGATGATCGATGAGCCGATGGTTGCAAACCCTTTTGTTTTGCAGAATTCCGGTCCGCACGGCACTCGCGCTCGCGGCGCTTTTGCTATTCAGCGGGGCCGTGGCAGGGCAGCAGCCGGGGACCGATCCGCCGGTTGTCCATGCGGCCCCGCCTGCTCTTACGGCCGGCGAAATCGTCAGCCGCCTGCAGGAGCGAAACCGCGAAAGAGAAGAGGCTCTGCGGGAATTCGAGGGCACGCGCGTCTACCACGTCCAATATCACGGCGTTTTCGGCGCGCGGGAAGCGGAGATGGTGGTCCATTACCGGTACGTGGCGCCGGATCAGAAAGAGTTCACGATTGTGTCGCAGAGCGGGTCAAAATTGCTGATCGACCACGTAATTAACGGCCTGCTGAACGCGGAGAAGGAAGCGGCCAGCGCCGTCAACCGGCAGCGCACCGCGTTGACGCCCGCCAATTACGACTTCACGCTGGCCGACGCGGATGGCGATGCATCGCAGTACGTGCTGGAAGTGATTCCCAAGAACAACAACAAGTTCCTTTATCGCGGAAGAATCTGGATCGACGCCAAAGATTTCGCGGTGTCCCGGATCGAGGCCGAGCCCGCCAAGAATCCCTCCCTCTGGGTGAAGAAAACTGAAGTGCGGCACCGTTACGAGAAAGTTGACGATTTCTGGCTGCCCGCCCAGAACAGCACGGACAGCATGATCCGCATGGGCGGCCACGCGCTTCTTTCCATCGAATACCGGGACTACCGAATCACGGAGGCCGGCCCTCTCAATTCCGACCTGGCGGCTTCCGGGCATACCAGCGTTTCGGCGGCGCCCGCGCAAAACGCGGCCCTTCGTTAGAAATATGGGCGAAACTACCCTGGTCCCCGCGGAAAGCGGAATCGACGCGGACGGCGGCGCACCGCAAACCGTCGGATCGGTATTGAAGGACCTGATACGCCATCCGATTCGCTTTCTAGTGTGGCGGTGGAACTGGAAGTCCGCGGTGATGAGTTCGCTGTTTCGCGCGCTTATTTTTCTCTTCGCGAATCTGTCCGCCGGCTGGCCGGCTGCGAGCAAGGCGATGTCGACAGAACTGGTCCTGCGCCTGATCACATCCGGGTTTTACGGCGCCATTACCGAGGCGTTCGCGGCGGCGCGCCCTGTGTGGGCGGCCATGGGCGCGGTGATGGTTCTCATGCCCTGCGTGAACCACTCGCTCGAATTCGTGGTGCACTGGATGCGCGGGACGCCGAATCTGTTCGCCAGCATCGCCAGCTCCGTTGTGTTTACAGCCATATCCACGGCATTCAATCTTTACGCCATGCAGCGGGGCGTGCTTACAGTGGGCAAGGGCAGCCGGTCGCTTTGGGATGACCTGTGCCGGGTGGTTCCGCTATTTTTTGGCTTTGTGATTGCCGGGCCGCGCCTGATTGCGCGGCGGCTGTCTCGTGAGGGGAGTGAAGCATGAAACCCTGGGTGGAAGTTCTGGGCAGCTTGGCTGCATTCAACACCACGGTCTGCTGGGTGCCGCAGGCCCTGAAAATTCTTCGCGAGAAAAGGACCGAAGGCATCTCCCTGATCACGCAAAGCAGCTTCACGCTCGGGGTGGCGCTGTGGGCGGCCTACGGCATGATCCTGCATGACTGGCCGATCGTGGCCGCGAATGTGACGACGCTCTTCCTTTCCGCTGCGATCCTGATGCTGAAAATCCGCTATAGCCGCAGGCCATCATCGCAGTCCTCGAAGATAGAGGGCACGCCCGGTTCGTGGGTTGTTGAAGTCAATGAATAGCGCAGGGGCGAGGGGAGGCTATTTGCATCGTTCCTCCTTCAACCGGTGAAATATCCGACCGGAACGCTGCAAAACAGGCTGGAATAGTGTTGAGACCACAGCCGCTTTTCAGTACCATCCGCACCGTCATTAGGATCGGGCTATGGGACTGGACGCAATTCCCGCGGAAACGCGAGCGAGATATCACATTGAGGAACGACGCCACGCGTCTGCAATTCTCGGCGTCGACTTTCCGAACGAATTGAAGGACATCGTCGATTGCTTGGAGAACTTTGAGCTACTGAGGACTGAGATAGAGGCCGGCGGCGGTGGCAAGAGCAAAATCGCTCAGCGACTTCGATAGTTTCCTCTCGTCCCGCGAGTGGAAAGAGAGAAGCGTCAAGGTAGCGCGGAAGATCGACGGAACGGAGATCGAGTCCGAAACTCACAAGGTGGATTTTTTCAAAGGACAAGTTGCGGTGGAAGTCGAATGGAACAACAAGGATCCTTTCTATTCGCGCGACCTCAACGCCTTTCGGCTTTTGCATGAACTTGGCGTTCTTTCCGTTGGCGTTATCATCACGAGAATGGACGAGCTTCAAGCCATTTTTGACCGCCTCGGATCAGAGGTCGGAAAGAAATATGGAGGCTCGACTACTCATTGGAGCAAGTCTGATCCCACGCGTTGAGGTTGCAGGGGCTGGAAGCTGTCCCTTGCTTCTGATTGGGATCACAGCCAGATGTTATAGGGATGATCTCGCTGGAGTCGCAGAGTCCCAGCCGTTATAAGCTGCGTATAGAGGCCTTTGTTCCGCATATGAGTCGACCTGGTCGCCCCAGAGGGTCCACCCCGGAATGCGTCGCCGAGCAAAGAGCTCTAGGTACGGTCCCGGACTGCACTGTTCGATAAGTTCGTGGACTTTCTCGGGCTTGCGCGAGTGCTCTTGCTTTCGGGTGATGACGATGTTAACCTGTCGGCGCCCCGGCTGCAGAGTACGAAGGCTGCCTCTTGTGCCAAACAAGAGCAATTCGGTGACGTTTCTAAAATAGAAGCCCACACCTCGACCGTCAGGCCCGCCATCTTTGCGCACTTTGTACCAAACGAGGTTGGTCTTATAGGTGAAGCCCCACGCCTTCATTATTGTCAGAGCCTCATGCAAGAGCGCATTCGGCGTCCAAAGATACAAATGACTTTTCGGCAGAGCTAGGTCGCCAATCGGAAGGGCCGCGATTTCGTCGAATGATAGCGTTTGGTAACGGTGCAGCCTTTTGTGTTCGGGGCCGACCTTACCGGTTCGGTTCGTGAATCTCCAAGGCGGATCGATGAGGATCGTGCCATGCTTCTCGCGCACTGCTACTAGAAGATCGTTCACTGTCCCTCCGGTTGGTTGCCTGGGCGCAGCCAAATCATGGTACTACATTTATTCGCCATATATTCGCCCACGCGGAGCTCGGAAAGCCCCGTACCATATATAGATAGAATATAAGCGGTTGATCCATGGTATTGCGGTTTCGGAAGGGCAAGCCACACTTTCCCGCATACGGTCTCACTTCTTCAACAGGCGATAGAGTTTTTCCACAGGTGGCGTTCCCTAGGAGCAACCGGCCGGGCTTTCTAACTCGCTGCCCTGCGGCAACCAATTCGATAAGCACTGCCTTTCGCGCGCCCTTCTCTTTTCCGGTCTTATAGTGATCGAGGATCGCCGCGTGATGTGCCCGAGATGGCGGAGGAAGCGCGGCGAGGGGCTATTTTTCCGGGGCGAGGCCGGCGCCGGCGGGGTCGCCGACGACGTTCAGATACTGGAGCATCTCGGAGGGGATGCACATCTGCTCTTCGAGTTGCTGGTCGGGAATCCACTTGAAATCGGCGGTGCCGAGCTTGACGGTTTGGATATAGATTTGGGGGTCGTCGAGCGTGATCGTAAGCTGCAAATCGTTGTGATCCGTTCGGACGTATCGCTCGTGGACGACGGCATTCACGCTGTGCGGATAGCCGTTGCGCGTTAGCCAAGTCTTCTCATCGAGACCCGTGGTATCGACCACCAGGGTGTTATCTCCCTCCCAATGGCCTACGGAGTAGCCGTAGTAGCGGGGGTCGGGTGCGCCCTTGGCGGTGCTGCCGACGTCCTTGGGCAACGGTCGCCCGTCCGTCCAGATTTCGCGCCAGATGCGCTGATATTGATTCAGAACAACGATGCGATCGGCCATGGTGGCGAAGGCGATGCCCCGGATTTCGAAGATCATGTTGCGCGGGAAGCCCAGAGGATCGCAGTTTCGAGCAAAGGTATCGTTCGTGTCGGAGATGTGATACTGCCCCTCGGGCTTATTTTCGCTCAGGAGTTTTTGTCCGAGAGGCGTCAGAGGCGGCGGCACGACCGAGCTATCGACCTGGATGGGACCTGCCCAGGAGCCGCTGAGATCGCGCCTGGGTGCGGGGCCGCCGGGGCCGGCATTTTGCAGCTTGTTGTAGAGCGTATTGCCCAACGCGCCGCCGGCGGGCGCTTGGCCGGTCTTCGCTTGCCCGTTCTGGGCCGGGGATGCGATGCACAGCGCGAACACGCTTACCAAAGCGACGACAACGCATTTCGGGGCTGTCGCGGCTCCTGAAAACCCAGGACGATTCATCGTGGATGCAAGCTGGCGCGAAACATTCGAGGCAAACAAAGCTACCTGACGGCGTCGTCGGCGCGTCCGCCATTATCGGCGCCCGTCTGGCTATCGCGCATGACGGTGCCATCGGCGAGAACGATCTTATTGATGCGGCCGACCGTATTGCCGTTCTTGGCCTTGAACATGTAGACGGTGATGGTGTCGCCGGCTTTGAGCGTGGTGCGGTTCCAGCCCATCAGTTCGATGGCGGAGGGGCTGCCCAGTTCGGTGGACCAGTGCGTGACCGTCCCTTTGTCGTCCTTGGCGTCGAAGAAAATTACCGTGTGAGGATTGGCCCAAAAGTATTTCGTCACCACGGCGTCCTTGAAGACGGCGGGCTTGCTCATGTCGTAGGCGGCGGCGCCGTGGTGCGCAAACGCAGGAATAGAAAGCGCCAGGAGAGCACCCAGCAGAGAAAAAGAGGCTAACTTGCTTCGCATTCGGCACCTCGTACGATCGACTTTGCGGTCCGGCCTTGCCGTTATGCGTGGAGAATATCGGAGATGATTTCGCGTGTCAATGAACGCGCCGGGAGGGGGTAGCGGGCTACTTTGAAGGTCGACCCCCGTCACTTTCGGCTCGGATCAACAGGTCGACACGGCGGTTATTTGCCGAACGCTCGATCGCGTGAGCCAGTCTTCGGGATCGCGTTTCTTCTTTCTTCGCGCTCATAATCCAGGTAATGACGAGCCTTCGATAGCCCGCAGGCTGAGCATCGAAGAACATCCAAGCCTTAGTGTTCGCGCGAAAGATGGATTGGAGCTCGTCGTTAAGCCGGCTGACCTGCTTAGCCGCCGCGTTTCGTTCCGTGTCCCGCTCGTTCCTGGCATTGAAGGCCCGGAGTCCAGCGGGCTTGATTCGATCGCTGGCCATCAACTCACGCACTCGTTTGATATTGACCTCACTCCAGGCGCTTCCCGGGCGGCGCGGAGTGAATCTGATTGTGTAGCAGTCCGCATCGAAATTCTTGCGGATACCGTCAATCCAGCCGAAGCACAATGCTTCGTCCAGCGCCTCTGAATACGTTAATCCTCCACCGGACGCTTTGCGGTAAAACCCAGCAATTAGCTCGTCCGATTTGTCATGATGGGAGGCGAGCCAGGAACGAAAATCCCTGGCGGACTTGAAAAATTTTGCTACCTCGGCCACGCTCAGCCTACGCGGCTCGCTTTACTTCGCCAGCTTCCCACAGGTCAACCAAATCGCCGACGCTCCGCAGCCGATCCGTAACGCCAGCGGCCATTGCAGGACTCTTTAATACTACTTGGCGGAGGTGTCGGTGCCGGCGGGATCGCCGACGGCCTTGAGGTATTCGACCACTTCGGACGGGATGCAGATCTTTTCGTCGAAGATCTGGTTGGGAACCCACTTGAAATAGACCGTGCCGAGCGAAAACGGCTTCGTGTAGATCTTGGGATCGTCAACGGTCAAGCTGACTTGCAGGTCGTTTTGATCGACGCGGGTATAGCGCTCCTGGATATGGGCATCAACGCTGTGCGGATATCCGGTGCCGGTCATCCAGGTACGGTCATCGAGGCCGGTGGTATCAACAACCAAGGTGTTGTCGTTCTCCCAATGGCCGACGGAATAACCGTAATAGCGGGGGTCCGCCGCGCCCTTCTCCGATGCGCCGACGTTCTTGGGAAGCTCCTGGCCGTTGGTCCAGATCTCGCGCCACACTTGCTGGAACTGGTAGAGCACCACAATGCGATCGTTCATGGTGGCGAAGGAGACGCCCCTGATCTCGTCGATGGCGGCGCGCGGAAAGCCGAAAGGATCGCAGGTTCTCACGGTGGGGTCGTTGGTGCCGGCGGGGCTGAACTTCTGCAGGCTCTTGCGTTCGCTGAGCAACTTTTGCCCCAGGGGCGTGAGAGTGGGAGTATCACCGCGGGTAAAATCCGGGACGCCCGCCCCGGAGCGCGGGCCCGCCCAAGTGCCGGTCAAATCGTGTTTGGGCGCAGGACCACCCGTGCCGCTGACCCTGTTGAGGCCGTTATAAACCCACTTGGCGCTTTCCGGATTTTGCGCCGCGCCCTGCTTGGACTGCGGCGTCTGGGCGATGGCCCAAGATGAGCTCAAGACAGCGATCGCCAGCGCGAGCGTTGAACGCATCGATAAAGTCCGCATCAATCCTCCCTGTTGACTGCCCCCGGGCCTGTTTAACAACTCCCCGGAAACTCGACCTTAAATATCAACGGCTCGCACACTGGAGTTCGTTCGTTGGGCTTTCAGAGTGGCGCTAGAATACATTTCGCTCCTTCGATAATCAAGCCGGGGAACGTTGACCCCTATAGGCTTGGAGTGTATGCTACCGCCAATCGCTGTCCAAGCGACGTCGATGTGTGGATCGAAACCGGCAGTCATTCACAGGAGAATTGAGAAATGCGAAATCGCTTGACGCGCGCGCTGACGGTCTTCGCGGCCGTGCTGAGTTTTTCAGTGCTGGCCATGGCCCAGTATCAGAATACGGATTACGACAAGCTGCAGCAGGGCCCGGGTGGCCCCGCGCCCAAACGCGATTTTACGGGCACCTGGGTAGGGCCAATCTCCGCTGGAAAGGGAGACGATCCTTCCCTGACTCCAGAGGGACAAAAACGCTTCAGCGAGAACAAACCCGAGGCGAAATATCACGTCGCGGGGACCAATGACAATTTCGTGCGCACCTGCGATCCGCTGGGATTTCCGCGCAACATGATTTTCGAGACCAGGGGCGAGTCGTTCGCGAACATGCCGGACCGCGTCATCATTCTGAGCCAGTACCAGCGGGCGTGGCGGGAGATATGGACAGACGGACGCCAGCTTCCCAAGAACGTGGGCTCGACCGAAAAAGGTGCGCCGGATCCGCGATATTACGGCTATTCCGTGGGCCACTGGGAAGACGACAGCACGTTCGTCATCGATACGACCGGGCTGGACGAGAATACCTGGCTCAATGGAGCGGGATATCCGCATACCGTACAAGCTCACGTGACGGAACGCTACACGCGCGTGGACCACAACAATCTGCAACTGACGGTGACGGTAGACGACCCCAAGCTCTACACGAAGCCGTTTGTACTGGGGAAGCTCGGCTTCAAGTGGTGGCCGAGCCAGCAGCTCGCCGAACAGATGTGCGTGCCCTCAGAAATGATTCAGTACCTCAGCCTGATCGGAGACCCCGGAGGCAACGGGGTGGCCCCCGAAAAATAGAAGCGACAAAGGCGATCCGCAAAATTGAGCTCGCTACGGCTAGAAAACGAACTTTTCGAGGCGAGGTGGCGAGTTGCGGGGCTTAGGGTAAGTTGATAGAATCGCGCCGTCGAACTACACCAGAGGTTTCGGTCGTCCGGGTGACACTCTTGGAGGCAGCATGAAAAGCAAGTTGGTTACGACTTTCCTTGCGCTAGCGGCTCTTCTCTCCATATCGGCTTCGGTGTTCGCGCATCATGGCAACGCCGCGTATGACAACAAGACGATGACGGTGAAGGGTACGGTAACGGCGTGGGTATGGACGAACCCTCATTCCTTCCTGAAATTCGACGCCAAGGATGACAAGGGCAACGTCGTACATTGGCTGGGCGAATGGAACGCTCCGTCCACGTTGATCAATTTCGGCATTACCGCGAAATCGTTCAAGCCCGGCGAGGAAGTTACGGTGACGATGAGGGGTATGGCCAAGAGCGGCGAGCCGATCGGCCGCGTGGAGAAAGTCATTCTGCCCGATGGCCAAGAGCTCAGCATGGGCAATGAGCGCTGAGTTCTTTTTCCGGTTAGAGATTCGCCAGGCGTAAGCGCATCCAGGGAGAGAATTCGACAATGCTAAATCGTTTTGTGGCCGCAACGATTATCTTCGCGGGAATGGCGTACGCGCCTGCTACCCGCGCGCAAAATCCGCCGCAGAGAGAGTCCGGCAAAAACATACATCGAGAGGGTTGGGACCGCATCGTGCCCCCGCAGCAGCAGACCGGCGCTCCGGCGCCGGTGCGCGATCTGTCCGGTATTTGGGAACCGATACCGGGCTACCGCGACGGGGTCTTTGCGACAGGACCGAGGGGTTATCCAGCTGACGGAAAACCGGAGCATGAATTGCCTTTTACTCCTCTAGGGCTGAAGACCTGGCACGAACATAAGCCTGGGTTCGGAACCACGGCGGTGCCGATCGCGGAAAACAACGATCCCTTCGATATTTGCGATCCTATTGGCTTTCCGCGGATCGAGCTTTTTAATCTGCGGGCGATAGAGTTCTTCCAAAACAAGAATCAGGTGGCGATCATTTACCAGAACGATCAGGTTTTTCGGAATATCTGGATGGACGGAAGGCAACTTCCGAAGATTGACGATCTTCCGGAGCCGCGCTGGTACGGTTATTCGGTGGGCAAGTGGGTGGACGACTATACCTTTGTCGTGGAAACGATCGGGTTAGACGAAAGGACCTGGATCGATAACGTCGGCCGCCCGCACAGCGATCAATTGAAGGTGACGGAGACCTGGCACCGCGTAAATCACGACGTGCTGGAACTTACCCTGACGATCGACGATCCGAAGATGTATACCAAACCGTGGAACGCCCTGGACAAATTCAAAATGGGTTTGCAGCCGGAGTGGTTCGACATTCGCGAACAGGTCTGCGCGGTGTCGGAGGAATTGGACTATACCAAGACGGTTGCCAAGCCCGTGGACGCGGCAAAGAAGAAATAGGAAGCTTGCAGAGCCTTAGACTTTTTCAGTTTCATTCGAGGAGCGCGGATGGATCATCCGCGCTCTTTTTTGGCCTCGGAACTCACCCGCAACGACCGTCTACTTCGCGGCAGGATCCCCAACGATCTTTTTATACTCGAGCATCGACGAAGGAATACAGAGTTGCTCCTCGAGTTGCTGGTTGGGGATCCATTTGAAGTTATTGGTCGTGAGCTGGAACGGTTTGGTATAAAACGCCGGGTCGTCGAGCGTGACGACCAACTGCAAATCGTTATGGTCCAGGCGGGTGAAGCGCTCCTGCACGTGCGCGCTAGTGCTGTGCGGATATCCGGAGCTGTTGATCCAGGTGTTGTCGTCCAGGCCCGTGGTGTCGACGACCAACGTGTTGTCATTCTCCCAGTGGCCCACCGAGTATCCGTAATAACGCGGATCGGGCGCGCCTTTCTCCGCGCCGCCGACATTCTTGGGAAGCGGCCGTCCGTCCATCCAGACTTCGCGCCAAACCCGCTGATATTGATTGAGGATGATGATGCGGTCGGGCATGGTGGCGAAGGCGATGCCCCTGACTTCGTTCATATCGCTGCGAGGAAAGCCAAAGGGATCGCAGGTACCGAACGGATCGTTTGAACCCGCAACATGGAAATCCCTCTCCGGCTTATTGGCCTTGTAGCGCTGCTGGCCCAGCGGGGTCATGGGAGGGACATCCCCAAGTCTCGCGTCCAGCGGACCGGTCCAGGAACCGCTGAGATCTTTCTTGGGAGCGGGGCCGCCCGGGCCGATATTCAATCTGTTGTAGAGCGTATTGGCCGCCCCTCCCCCTTGGGGTGGGGCGCTTTGCTCCTGGGCCGTCGCCCGCGACGTAAATGCCAGGCCGAACGCCAGCACAATGAGCGCCCCTTGAAGGTACCGATTTAGCATTGGCGGTTCTCCTCTGAGTAAAGCTTCGGTCGATGTGGCGGTCATTATACGTCGAAGAGCTAAATACTGCCCCGCTCAGCAAGAAATCTGTGTGGCATGGACGAGTACATTTCTGTCAACGCAAAGTAGAAATGTCCGGTTCTCAGCAAAGTAGAAACGTCCGCTTCCTCCAGGGGTGGTCGGCCGGCGGGATGTATTTGGTTTTGACCTTAGGGGATGCTTTGGGTTTTTGCTGGGCGACTCCTGCAGGCCGTAGGCCGGAAGGAGTTGCCCAGGGCGGCGCCGCCGGGCAGGCGTGCAGCGGCAGGTAGC
>Ga0335081_10001934_pt1 | contig 32779 bp, 23 predicted proteins | sample Lox_Sample_35_FD_206713 | JGI IMG/M metagenome (GOLD analysis project Ga0335081, IMG submission 206713) | Soil microbial communities from Loxahatchee National Wildlife Refuge, Florida, United States - Lox_Sample_3.5 | ecosystem: Environmental > Terrestrial > Soil > Wetlands | place: USA...
GCCGAGATGCAAGCCCTTCAGCAGCGTGCTTGCCCCGTTCCACAGGATCTGCACCCCGATGCAAACCAGCAGGAACGACGACAGCCGCAGAATCACATTCATCCCCGTTTGTCCGACTGCCGCCGCCAGCCGGTCCGCGAACCCGTAGCAAAGGAAAACGCTGATCGCCACCAACGCCGATCCAACGATCGCCGCCAGCAATCCCCAGAGACTCGCCACCAGCTGCCTCGGCTCATTCGCTCCCAGCGTAATCGCCACCGAAATCGAGCCCGGCCCGACGGTCAGCGGAAGCGTCAAGGGATAAAAAGCGCTGCCGAAAATGTCCGTGCTTCGCACCCCGTGATGCACCGAGCCATGCTCATCCCCGCTGCCTTGCTTCAACATCGTCCAGCCCGTCGAAATCACGATCAATCCGCCGCCCACTTGCACCACGGGCAGAGAAATCTCAAAAAAGCTCAGCACGTGCGTCCCGATCGCGAAGGACGCTACCAGCAAAATGAAACTGTTCAGAGCGACGCGCCACGCCAACTGTTTCCGCGAGGTTCTCGAATATTCACGCGTCAGCCCCAGAAATACCGGACTGCCCCCGATCGGATTCACGATCGGGAAGAGTGCGCTCACGATCAGCAAAATGCTTTTAACGGCTTCGGTCAGAGTCGTTCCCTCCTTCGTGGTGAAAGCGGATTGCATTCTGCATCCGAAGCTCTTCTTTTCGCAAACGCGATTTCCTTTGACCGGCATTTGCCGGATGATCCTGTTTCATTTCCACTTTCCGGTTCCTTCCACGATAGTGATGTAACGATCTACGGGAAGATCGGTGAAGCGTTTCGTTTCTCCGCCGGGAAGCGGCCACGTGATTTCCACCCATTCCATTTTCTCGCTCGCACCCAGTCCAAGAACGATGCGCGGATCGTGCGAGGAGAGGAAGCTGCCTCCCCCGACTTTCATACGATGCCGGATGCGGTCGCCAGCCTTATATCGGATTCGCGCGCCGATCGCGTCGGGATTCGATTTCGTTCCCACCAGGCGAATTCCCAGCCAGTGATTTTTCCCTCCGATGTTGTTCTTCAAAAGAATCGGAGCGCTGTCGTTCACGGCGATGAGCACGTCCGTCGCGCCGTCGTTGTTGAAATCGCCGATGGCCAGGCCGCGCGCCGCAAAAGTCTTCGAGAAAATCGGTCCGCTTCGCTCGCTCACGTTTTCAAACAGCTTTCCGTTATTCCGGAAGAGCAGCAGCGGTTCGCGATAGGTTACCTGGTGCGAGAATTCCTCGACGAGATCGTCCGGAAAACCGTTGGCGACCATAAGATCCAGGTTGCCGTCGTTGTCGTAATCGAAGAATTTCAGGCCCCAGCCGCTCATCCAGCGCGTAGCCATGCCGATGCCCAGATCCATTGCTTCGTCGTCGAAAGTCTCGTCGCCGTTGTTTTTGTAGAGCGAAAAAATTTCTTCATCAATGTTTGCGACGAACAAATCCATCCAGCCGTCTTCGTTGAAATCCGCGGAGTCCACCCCCATGCCCGAACGCGCGCGGCCGTCGGCGCTGTAAGCTACGTCCGCGGCGAGCCCGGCCTCCTCGAATTTTCCTTCGCCGCGATTGACGAACAGAAAATTCGCAACTGTGTCGTTCGCGACAAAGAGATCCATCCGGCCGTCGTTATTGATGTCCGTGGCCACCACGCCCCACGTTTTTCCCAAATGCTTTCCGATTCCGGATTCCTGGCTCACGTCGGTGAACGTGCCGTCGCCGTTGTTGTGAAAAAGCCGGCTCGGCATCGGCGTGAAAATTCGCGGGATGCAGTAATGATGCACGCCGTCCTGGTCCACGCCGCAGCTCATCGTTTTGTTGAACTCCACGAACTGCCCCACGAATAGATCGAGGCGCCCATCATTATCGTAATCGAACCAGACGGCGCTAGAATTCCAGCCGGGCGCGGCGACACCGGCTCTTTCCGTCACGTCCGTGAACGTTCCGTCCCCGTTGTTGCGGTAGAGGATATTCCGCCCGTACTGCGTCACGTAAATATCGGGGAATCCGTCGCCATCGTAATCGCCCACGGCAACGCCCATGCCGTAGCCGCCTCCGGGGACGCCGGCTTTTTCGGTCACGTCGGTGAACGTGCCGTCGCGATTGTTGCGATAGAGCGCGTTTCGAATGGGATGCGACGGAGTGTAGAAATCGCATTTTCCGCTGTTCACGAAATAAAGATCCATCCAGCCGTCATTATCGAAATCGAGAAAAGCGCAGCCGGGCCCGCTGGTTTCGGGAAGAAATTTCTGCGGCGATTTTCCGGCAGTATGAACCCAGTGAATTCCAGAAGAGGAAGGAGGCACTTGTTCGAACGCGTCAAGAGGCGGAAAAGCGGCGAGAAAAGAAGGGAAGAAGCGATTCGAAACAAGTCCGGCCAGACACGCGGAGTTCTTGAGAAAATCTCTTCGCGATCCGGAAAAAATCCGGCGATGCAACCTGGTCCGTTTCGTGCGCCGTTTCATCCGTAAAAGAATAGCATGACGATTCGGGCGACCCGAGGCAGGCGGCGCGCGATTCTCTGTTCAATCAGCGCGGTGCGCAGAGGAAAGAAGCAAAAAAGGGCCCTACGGGGCACCATGCTATTCTTAGCGTTGGGAGTGCTCGCGCGGAGGAAAGGCTTCTTGCGGACACGGCACATTCTGGCACGAGGATCGCTTGCACTTGTATTTGCATGCGCGCTGGTGACGCATCCCCGCAGATCGAATGGCGAAACCACCGCGCAGGGACAGGTACCCGATCAAGGTTCCGATTTCGATGCGCTCGCAAAGTCGGCTGCCGAGGATCGTGATGCCGGGAATCTGACTGAAGCAATCAACGCATATCAAAAGGCATTACAACTGCGGCCCGACTGGGCAGAAGGTTGGTGGTATGTCGGGACGCTGAACTACAACGCCGACCGATATGAAGAGGCGATTCCGTCGTTCGGAGAGCTTGTAGGCCTTGCCCCGCAGGGCGCAGCGGGCTGGGAATTTCTAGGGCTTTGCGAATTCGAGACAAAAGATTATGCAAATGCTCTGACGCATTTGGAGAAGGGAACAGCTTTAGGCGGCGGACAGGACCAGGAACTTTCGCGAGTGGCCAACTATCACCTGGCCCTGCTGTTGATTCGCGAGGGAGAGTTCGAGAAGGCGACCGCGCTGATCGGCACGATATTCGGCCAGGGCGCGGCTCCCGCTCAGGCGAAGGAAGCTCTTGGGCTTGCCCTGCTGCGTATTCCGCTGCTGCCAAGAGAAATTGATCCTTCCAAGGAGGCGTTGATTGATGCGGCGGGAAACACGGCCGCGCTGATGCAGCAGGGGAACAGAAACGACGCGCTTACGAGTTTTGTGAAGCTGATCGCCGAGAATCCCACCGCGCCGTACTTGCATTACCGCTATGGATTGGCGCTGGCTGCGGCTTCGCAATCCGAAGAGGCAATCAAGGAGATGCGAGAAGAGATTCGCCTGTCGCCAGAGAGCGCGTTGCCGTGGATCGAACTGGCGAAGCTCTATAACCAGGAGAAGCGGCACGAAGAGATGCTTGAAGCAGCGCGACGCGCGGTGCGGCTTGCTCCAGATTCCGCAGAGGCACACCGCGCGCTTGCGGAGGCACTCCAATCCGTTGGAGAGATAAAGGATGCCAGCGCCGAAAGTGATACCAAGAAGAAATTGGAGCCGGAAAAAGCGATTCGCGAAACTCGGATCGCGCAGTTGTATGGCAATCCTGAGACGGGATCGGCGCAATCGACCCGAGGCACGTCCTCAGAGACCGGAAACATGGAAGGCGCCGACGCGAACGGCGGGTTTGATGAGCTCGCACGACAAGCGCTCCGGGCCCAGAATTCCGGCCAAATTGAAGACGCGATCTCGCTCTATGCGAAAGCGCTCGAGATGCGACCAGGATGGGACGAAGGGCGATGGGGCCTGGCAATGCTGGAATACAGCACGTCGCGATTCAGCGATGCAGAAAAGGACGTGAAAGCCTGGCTTGCGAAAAACCCGCAAAGCGGAACGGCGTGGGGAGTTTTAGGGCTTTGCGAATTTTCGCTCCACGATTACGACAACGCGCTGATTCACTTGCGGCGCGGAGAGAACCTGGGATTTGGAGCGAATCGCGAGTCGGTACGAACAGCGCGGTATCACCTGGGCGTTCTTCTGATTCGAAATGGGGAATTCGACCGGGCGCGCGAGATACTTGCCTCCGAAGCGGGCGGGCCGACTTTGGCCAAGGAAGTGCAATTTGCGATGGGACTGGCAATTCTGCGGATGCCAATTCTGCCGGAGCAAGTGAAAGGTGCACAGGTTCCCCTGGTTATGGAAGCCGGCGGGGTGGCGGAGCTTTTGGAGAACAGCAAATATGATGAAGCGTATCCAAAGCTGGAAGAGCTGTTGCGGCGCTTTCCGGGCACACCGTTTCTGCACTACGTTTACGGGACAGCCCTGGCATCCTTTTCGAGATACGACGAAGCGGAGACGCAATTTCGGGAGGAGATGCGCGTATCACCGGAGAGCGAGCTGCCGCTCTTAAGCCTGGTGTCCGTGCTGTTGCAGGCGCAGCGATCCAAGGAGGCACTGCCGTATGCGAGAAAGGCAATTGAGCGCGCGCCGGGGTCGGCCTACGCGCATTATTTGCTAGGCAGAACGCTCCTGGAAATGGACGAGGCGCGGGAGTCCATTCCCGAGCTACTGGCAGCGCGCCAGCTCTCGCCCGAAAGCCCCGAGGTACACTTTACGCTGGCGCGTGCGTACGCCAAGACCAAACAACCGGAGAAGGCGAGCGAAGAACGAGGGATTTTTCTGCAATTAAAAGCGCAGGCCGATCAAGAACGAAAGCTGCAACAAGGGCCGACATTCGGAGGGTTTCAAAAACAGTCCCAAGTTCCTCCTCTGCAGGGAACGGGAACTCAGAAGTCCGCCGCCGACCAGCCAAAACGATAAAGAGATCGTCCGCCTTCTTTCAAAACAAAATGGGGCAGCCCGATGAAGGGCCGCCCCGGAAATGCTTGCCGCAGTTGCGGCCAGCGGACTAGAAGGTGAAGCGCACGCCGATCTGAATTTGCCGAGAGAGAAAGGCGTAGTTGCTATTGGCGTTGGTCACGCTGCCAAATGGAGCATTGTAGCTAAGACAGGGAGCCGCGGAGCTGCAGGCGGCCGAACCACTTGAGGTATTGACTGTGCCTGATGTGGAGACGATGTAGCCGAGAGTGTTGATCCCAGTCACGTTGACGTGGTTAAACAGGTTGAAGGCCTCGCCAAGGACCTCAACGCCGAACCTATCCGCGAACATGAACTTCTTGGACAAGCGGAGATCGACGTTCTGAAGCCTGGGGTAGCGGTAACTATTGCGTCCGACCACATCAATACCGGCCCTGCCACCAGAGCCGTTGACGCCGCTGGACAAACCTCCTGGGGCACTACCGCTAGTCGTCAGAGAGTAAGGCAATCCGCTCTGAGCGGAGTAAATTGGCGAAACCTGCCAACCATTGACCAGATAACCGAGAGCGCCGGGCTTATTCCACGGGGTGCCAATCACGGCACTGAATACGGAGCGGAGCGGAACGTCATAAATGGAGTTGCCATACTCCTGCTTGATGTTGAACGGATCCAGAAGGTCGCTCGTATCGGTGAAGGTGCTGCCGTTCTGGCCGTAGTCGAGAGCATGAGCCCAGGTGAAGTTGTAATTGATCTGGATATTCTTGGACATGCGCTTGTCCACCTGGATTGCGAGGGCATTGTAGCTGGAACTGATGCCGCTAAAAACATCGGTAATGGACCCATAGTTAGGATTGGGACGCGGACCGACGTATTTGACGGTGGTGTACGTGGGGCCGACCAAGGGGCCACCTGTGGCGACGTTGTACGTCACCGAAGTTGCGGCAGCCTGATTGATGTTGGTGTCCACAAAGTCCGGGAGGCTCCGTCCAAAGCTGCCGAGGTAGCTGACGGAAACAGCCGTGTTCCAGCCGATATAGCGCTGGATGGTCAGATCCGTCTCCTGCACGGAAGGCGCCTGTAGATGAGGATCAAAGTAAACGAGGCTGAGCGTCGAGTTGCCGGAGGCGGGTTGCGCCGTGAGGATCTGGGGGAACGCCGGAGCAGCCGGATTGGGAGCACCACCGGTAATGGTGGCATTGAACCTGTAGGAGAACTGGCCACCGGTAACGCCCGTGTTGGTGAGCGCGTTGTAAACCGCCGAGTTGATGATGCGACCGTAGTAGAGGCCGTAGCCGCCGCGAAGAGAGGTTTTGCCGTCACCGAAAATATCCCAGGCGAAGCCGATGCGTGGCCCCCAATTGTTCTTGTCACTGGGAATTTGGGCGGTGAGCGGAACAGCAGAGTTGGGCAGAATCGGACTGGGGAGGCTCTCATATTCGTAGCGGAGGCCGAGATTCAGAGTGAAACGGGGGAGAAGGCGCCAGCTATCCTCCGCGAAAAAGGCGTAATCGTTGGTATTGAAGGTGAAGCCAAGCGGGCCAAACGCCTGCTGATAACTGGAAAAGCAGGCGGTGTTGTGCGCGGCGCCGCAACGATTGGGCTCATAAAAATCAGAGAGGTAGTTTCCGATCGTCGTGTAAGAGAACGAGCCGTACTGGTAGCGCAAGTTCTCGCTAAGGTCGTTCGTATGCGCATAGTCAATTCCGAATTTCAGATCATGTTTGCCGTGGGTCCAGGTGACGGTATCCGCGAATTGCGTGCGACGCTCGTCGGGGAAGGCAGGGCGCTGAAGAAAAGTTGGTACTCCCATATCGAAGCCGTTCGAGATGAAGACGTCCGGAGGAAGTCCCAAGGGATTCGTGTAGCTCGGAAAATTTGGCGAGGTGAGGAAGTTGGACTGCTCATATGCAGTAGGCGGCTGAGCGTACTCGAATTCGAAATCGCGGCCGTATTGAAAGCGAGCCTCATTGGAAATCGAGTTGGTGAGGATTGTGAAGAGTTTCGCGACGCCCCAAGTCTCCCGTACGTAGTCGTTGCCAAAGCTGGCCACGCCGTAGGTCGCACTTGAGCTTGTCTGAATCCCGGCAGGGGAGATCCAGCGCATGCGGTTGACCTCAAAGCTGGCGTGGTTCTTGGAATTAATCTGCCAATCAATTTTGGGGAAGAAGATGGTGGACTGGCCTTTGCGGGGGACAGTACCGGTTTCCGACAGAAGGCCGTCCAGACCGTTGTTGTAATCCTGAACGGCGGTCGCATAATCCGCGAGGGCCAAGTTATTAAACAGGGTGCAAGCGCCCTGCGTAGCAGCGAGCTGGTTCTTGTCCGAGAAAGTGGTTGTGTCGAGAGCGGCGCAAGAACCGCCATGAGTGGAGAGATCGGCGGCAGGGGCGGCAAAAAACGCGGTTGGGTTGGAAGCCTTTGAAGTGCCCGGGAAGTTGCGGTCGTAGCGGTCGAAAGCAAAGTACCAAAAGAGCTTGTCCTTAATGATGCGGCCGCCAATCCCGAAGCCATAGATTTTGCGGACGTCCGTGGGATTGTAAGGAGTGGTTGTGTAAACGCCGGGAGAAGTCTGTGCCGTAAGAGTCGTAAAAGGGTTGGTGGCGCCCCAATCGTTGTCGCGGTCGTAGAAATAGACTTCGCCGTGAAGATCGTTTGTGCCGCTCTTGGTGACGGTGTTGACAACAGCACCGGCGGCGCGGCCGTATTCTGCCGAGTAATTGGAGGTATTGACCTGGAATTCCTGGACGGCAGCCTTCGGTGTGGAGTAACCGATGCGCGTGCGGCCGCGTTCCTCAGAAAAGAAGGCCTGATTGTTGTCGGCGCCATCCACGGTGTTGTTGTTCAACAAAGTGCTGATGCCGCGGAAGCTCAGAAGGCCGAAACCATTGGAGTCATTGACCACGCCAGGGGTGAGGAGAGCGAAATCCGACCAACGGCCGCCGTTGATCGGAAGATTGCTGATGGAGGTTTGATCCACGATGGGAGAAAAATCGGGCGAGGTAGTGTTGACCTGGGGAGTCTCAGCACTGACAACGACGGTGGCGCCCGCGGAAGCCACACTGAGTTTGGGAGAAACATCGGTGGTGGTGCCGATCTGAACAACCACGTCCTTGGCAGTGTAGAGAGCAAAGCCCTGCGCCTGGATTGTCACGGAATAAGAGGCGGGCTGAAGTTTGAGGACGCGAAAGAAGCCCGAATCGTCTGTGGTGACCGACTGAGACAGATTTGTTCCGTTATTCTTGACGGTGACGGCCGCGTTGGGGACGACGGCGCCCGTGGAATCCATGACCGTGCCGCTGATGGCACCGTCGGTGGTGGACTGCGCATGCGCAAATCCGCCAAACACCAAAAAAGAGCCTAGCAGCATGACCAAGTGACTCAGCCAATACGACGACCTGCGACCGCGCTTCATAAATCCTCCTGGATGACAAAACAAACAGTTAGAATCAAAAACCGATTTCCTTCGCCCCTCGGGGATGGAGAGGAATCAGAGCAAGTTCAGCGTTGAGCGCACCGCTGACGGAATCTAATCAAAGCTAAACCAGACCCCTAGATTATCTGCGTCCATACCTATCACACCAGGCAGGATCGGACAAATTCTTGGCTGTGGAAAACTTTGATCGCCCAGATCGGCAGCTTAAATGCTTGGATATCGAGAAAGTTGACCCCATGACAAACGGAGTGAGGCTAACGACCAAATGTTGCGGATAGATTAAGCGGCGAAGAATGCTGTGTGACATGACGACTTGCCGAGAGGAGCGGGCTGAGCTAGAGTCACGCTTCCGCGGGGGAAATAGATGGAACGCAAACAGAAGACGTCTGCGCCGAAAAAGAGGAAATATTCGCTGTTCGCCGGCGAGAGCGTACGCATGCTGCTGACCCGGGCGCAGATCCGGAAGCGCATCGGAGAAATGGGCAAGGAGATCCGGAAGGATTTTCCCGGCGAACCGCTGATTCTGGTGGGGGTGCTGAAAGGGGCGGTGCTGTTTCTTGCGGATTTGTCGCGGCAGATCGGCGGGGAAGTGACGTTCGACTTCATTGCGGTTTCGAGTTATGGGAAAGAGGCGAGATCTTCGGGGCAAGTGAAATTGAACAAGGATCTTGACGCAAGCATCGAGGGGAAGTCGGTGATCGTGGTGGAAGATATTTTGGATACGGGGCTGACACTGCAGTATTTATTGCGAATATTGGAGCAGCGGAAGCCGAAGCATCTGCGGATCGCAGTGTTGCTCGACAAGCCGGAGCGGCGGATCGCCGCGGTGCATGCGGACTATGTGGGATTTACGATCCCGAACGAGTTCGTGGTGGGATACGGGCTGGATTACGCGGAGCGCTATCGGAACCTGCCGGACGTGGGGATTTTGTCATTCGCGAATTCGGGCAGCAGCCAGAAATAGCCCGAGGAACGCGCTGAGTCGCGGATTTGTAGGGCGCAAGAAGCGCTGCGCTCTGCCGCCTGCCCTTCGTTCGCGGCCCTGCTATAATTACCCGACTCAATGAATTCCCTCGACCCACACGCTCTCGCCGCGACGACTGCCACCGAGGCAATGGTTTCCGCAGACGTACTGCGCACGCTGGCGGAGATTGGACAGGAAGTCAACGCTTCGCTGAACCTGGATGAGGTGCTGGCGCGCTCGGCGGCGCTCATTAAAAGACATATTGATTACGAAATTTTCGGGGTGCTGCTGATTGAAGAGGATGGGGGTTACCTGAAGCACCGATTTTCCATCGGATATCCTCCAGCGCTGGCGGAAAATCTGCGAATCCCGGTGGGAGAAGGCATTACGGGAACGGCTGCGGCGACGGGGCAACCGGTGCGCGTGGGAGAGGTTTCAAAAACGGAGCACTACATTAATGCGATTGAAAGCGTGAGGTCCGAGCTGGCCGTGCCGCTGATGCTGCAAGGGAAATGCATCGGAGTTCTGGATATTCAGAGCAAACAGCCGGATTATTTCACGCCTGAACAACAGAGCATTTTGACCTTGCTGGCGACGCGGCTGGCAATCGCGATCGAGAACGCGCGGTTGTTCGAGCGCGTGCGAGCACAAGCGGACACGCTGCTGCTATTGAACGAGGTCAGCCGCGAGATGAGTTCGATCCTGGATGTGGAACAGCTTCTGCGGAGCGCCGCGGAGCTCACGCAGCGGGTGATCGACTACCAGATTTTGAGCATCATGCTCTATGACGAAGAGCAGAAGATATTCCGGCACCGATTGGATGTGAAGCACGGCCAGCGGGTTCAAGGGAAATTGCGGGTTGCGGCGAGCGAAGGGATCGTCGGAGCGGCGGCGACATTGAAAGAACCGGTGATCGTACCGGACGTGACAGCCGATCCGAGATATCTGCTGGTAAATCCAGAAACGCGGTCGGAGGTGGCGATCCCCATGTTGCACAAAGGCAGGGTGATCGGCGTGCTCGATCTGGAGAGCCCGCAACTGAACGCGTTCCGCGAGGAGCACGTGCAAACGCTATCGATCCTTGCGGCGAATCTGGCCGTTTCGCTGGAAAACGCGAGGCTTTACGAGCAAGTGGCACGGGACGAAGCGCGGCTGGAGCGCGACTTGAACGCGGCGAAGCGCATTCAAGGCGCCTTGATCCGGCCCGTGCCGACCGAGGATTTTGAACTGGATATGGCGGCGCGTTACATTTCCGCGCGCGAAGTGTGCGGAGATTTGTATGAGTTTCTGAGGTACGGGCCGCAGCAAATTGGAGTGGCGCTTGCGGACGTGAGCGGGAAGGGAACGGCGGCAGCGTTGTATGGGGCAGTGGCGATCGGCATCATGCGCAGCCTGGCGCCGCAGAAGCTGCAGCCCGCGGAGATGCTCCGGCAGATGAACGAGCACATCGGAGAGCGGCGAATCGAAGGGCGGTTCATGACCGCGTGCTTCGCGACATGGCAGAAGGGACGGAAGAAGTTCCGGGTCGCAAACGCGGGGCAGTCGCAGCCGCTGCTGTACAAGGACGGGCGGTGCGGGAAGATCGAGCTGACGGGATTTCCACTGGGGATCTTCGATGATGTGCGATACGACGAATGGAACGCGACACTGGAAACCGGGAACATTGTGGTGTTCCATTCGGACGGCATTGCGGAGTCGTCGAACAGCGAAGGACAATTTTTTGGGACGGAGCGCTTGAGAAAATTAGTCGAGCAGCACCACGAATTGAGCGCCACAGAACTTTCCGATTTGATCCTGAGCGAAGTGGACTGGTTTGCGCAAAATGCGCCGCTCGCGGACGACCGTACTCTGGTTGTACTTAAGGTCCGATGAGCGCGACTCCTTCCAAAACTTCGAGAAAACATCGCTATGTGGACCCGGCCGAGTTCACGCCGGAGTTTGCGTGGCGCCGATTGGGCAAGGACGCTGAAGGAGTGTATTGCGGGGATGTGCCGCTGTTAACGGCAGCGGAAAAATTCGGCACACCGGTCTATATTTATAGTGCGACCGCGATTCGCGAGGCATTTCGAGAACTGAGCGGGGGACTCGGGCGCGCGCCGCATAGGATTTGTTTCGCGATGAAGGCGAACCGGAATCTGACGCTGCTGCGGATTTTGGCAAAAATGGGAAGCGGATTCGACATCGTTTCCGGCGGAGAGCTGGCTAGCCTGGAACATTTAGGAGTGCCCGGAGACCGGATCGTTTTTTCCGGAGTGGGCAAATCGCGCGAAGAAATTCGGGGATCGCTTCGTTATCGAGGCGGAAAACGAAATGGGAAACGAGGAATTCTTCTATTCAATGTGGAATCGGAGGAGGAGCTGGAGTTGCTGCTCGAGGAGTCCGAAAAGGCGCAGCTCCGGGGAGCGAACGCGCCGAGTGCCTCCATTCGAGTGAATCCTGACGTGCAGGCGGGCGGACACCCGCACATTTCGACAGGCCACCACCAACACAAATTTGGATTGGATTGGGCGGCGGCGCACAAGCTGTACCTGAAACACTGCGATTCGAGAGGGATTCGTTGGGAGGGGATCAGCGCGCACATCGGTTCGCAGATCATTTCGCGCGGGCCGTTCGAACGGGCGTTCGGCAAGCTTGCGGACTACGTCAGGCAACTGCAGCGCGACGGGATCTCCTTGCGGTACCTGGATCTTGGCGGCGGGCTGGGAGTGCGGTACACGAACGAGAGACCGATGACCCGCACGGAATATGCACGGATGGTGGCGCGCATGGCAAGGCCGCTGGGAGTTCACCTGCTGTTGGAGCCGGGGCGCTCGATCATTGCTTCGGCGGGAGTGATGCTGACGCGGGTGTTGTACATCAAAGAGATTGGGGGGAAGAGATTCGTGATTGTGGATGCGGCGATGAACGACCTGATGAGACCGACATTGTATGGCGCGGCGCATCCCATCACACGGGTCGTTCGCATACGCGGCAGAGACTACGGCACGAAACGCGCCGACATCGCGGGCCCGGTTTGCGAAACGGGAGATTGTTTTTTGCGTGATTGGCCGATCGGAGAGGTAGAGCCCCGAGATGTGCTGGCGATTTGGACGGCGGGTGCGTATGGAATGTCGCTGGCGTCGAACTACAACGCCCGCACCAGAGCGGCGGAAGTATTGATTGAAGAACGCAGCGCGCGGCTGATCCGGAGCCGGGAGACTGAGCGCGATCTCACGCGCGGCGATGTTCTCGCCTGATTGCTAGCGCGGACTGGAACGGATGGGGGACATGGGGAAGCTCAGACGTCGCCCCATTTGAGTTTGCTGCGCAGAATTTCGTAATAGGATTTTCGCGGCGGCTGAATCAGCTTGAGGCATCCGGGAGCGCGGGTGATGCGCACGCGATCTCCGCTCTCCATCGGAACGCCTTTTTGTCCGTCTAATGTGAGATAGATGGACTCAGAATCGCCGAGAACACACAGCTCAATCAGACTGGAATCGCGGACAACCAAGGGCCGGTCACTCAAGGTGTGCGGGCAGATCGGCGTGATGATGATGGACTCGACCGCTGGGTGAACGATGGGGCCGCCGGCGGAGAGCGAATAGGCGGTCGAACCAGTGGGAGTGGCGACGATCAGACCATCGGAACGGTAGCGACAGACAAAAGTCCCATCAATGGAGAGACGCAACTCGATCATACGCGCCAGAGCGCTTTTGTTGATCACGACGTCGTTTAGGACTCGCTGCTCATCCACAACGCGTTCACCGCGAACGAGCGTGGTGAGGAGCATGGTGCGCTCGCTGGCCGTCAAATGGCCCGCGAGAGTCTCTTCGAGAGCGGGATAGAGCTCATCAAGAGTGAAGCTGGTGAGAAATCCGAGACTACCAAGATTGATGGGAAGTATTGGGGTGCCGAGCGCAGCGACCTCGCGTGCTGCGGACAGAAGAGTGCCGTCGCCGCCTAGCACAAGCATAAGGTCGGACTGAGTTGCCAGTTGTTCGCGGCTCACTCCCACCGCAGGACTGCCCAGAGTCTTGGCGGTTTCGTGGTCGCAAAGGAGTTGTATACCGCGCTCCTGAAGCCAGGCACGCAGGGGAAGAACAATTCCCGGAACGTCAGCGGGCCGGGGACGGGTGACGATGCCGATGGTGCGAACGGTGTGCAGAGTCATGGTTTGCAGGAATTCTAACTTAGGCTTGTTTGCGCGCGTGTAGAAAATACTCCTGGTTTCCCCCGGCGCCGGGCAAGCGGCTGGGTTTGACTCCAAGGCAAATGAGACCCGATGCCCGGGCGGCAGCGCTCACGCTGGCGATAGCCTTTTCATGCAACGCGGCATCCTTCACGATTCCTCCTCGACCAACGTCTTCGCGACGCAGTTCGAATTGTGGCTTGATCAGGATAAGGAAATCCGCGCCGGGTTTGGCCACGGCGAACGCGGGCGACAAGACTTTTGCCACCGAGATGAAGGAAACGTCGGCGACCACCAAATCCACGGTTTCGGGAAGATCCATGACGAGCAATTCGCGCGCATTTTTTTCGATAGGGACAACGCGGGAATCCTTTTGCAGCTTCCAGGCGAGCTGGCCGATGTTCACATCCACAGCATAGATGCGCGCGGCGCCGTGCTGCAGGAGGCAATCGGTGAAGCCGCCCGTGGAAGAACCGACATCGAGGCAGACTTCGTCTTTAATGTGTAGCTCAAAATCCTCGAGCGCGCCCTCCAGCTTGAGACCGCCCCGGCTGGCATATCTTAGCGAGCGGCTGTTCACTTCGAGACGGGCGTCGGCGGAAACTGAGGAGCCGGCATTCGCGGCTCGCGCGCCATTTACCTGGACTTCGCCGGCAAGGATCATGGCCTGCGCTTTTTGACGGGATTCGGCCAGGCCGCGCTGGACGAGAAGAAGATCGATGCGGATTTTGGCGGAATTGGATTTCATTGGACAAGGGAGCGCAGCTCCACGCTAAATGCCGCGATCCGCAGGCTAGGTGCGCCGATTCACCAGATACTGGGCAATTGCGCGAAGCCGCACAGCTTTTTCTCCATAGGCATCGAGTTCAGCAATTGATTGGGCAGAAAGTTGGTCCGCAATCTCATGGGAACGTTCCAGGCCATAGACGGAAGGATACGTGGCCTTCTGCTGCTCCGCATCCTTTCCGGCAGTTTTTCCCAGCGCGGCGGAGGATTCTTCCACGTCGAGAATGTCGTCCGTGACCTGAAAGGCCCATCCGATCGTTTCGCCAAAGCGGCGCAAGCGCGCGACGTCGGAGTCTGCGGCACCCATACAGAGAGCGCCCGCGGCGATGGATGCGCGAATCAGAGCAGCAGTTTTCGAGCGGTGAATGTACTCCAGCGTTTCAGGACCCACACTCTTGCCTTGCGCTTCCAGATCGGCGACCTGACCGCCGACCATGCCGTTCACAGTCCCCGCCGCCGAAGAGATCTCCGTGAGCAGCCTTACGCGACGCTCCGCATCCACAGGAGTGGCGGCGATGGTTTCGAATGCCAGCGTGAGAAGCGCATCTCCGGCAAGAATCGCGACGGCTTCACCGAATTGCCTGTGACAAGTAGGCTTGCCGCGCCGCAGATCGTCGTTATCGAGGGCGGGAAGATCATCGTGAATCAGCGAGTAGGTGTGAATGAATTCGACGGCACAAGCGGGATGCAGCGCGGGCGTGACGTCTGAGGAGAAAATGCGAGCTGTTTCCAGGCAAAGTATCGGGCGGAGGCGTTTTCCTCCGGCGAAAACGCTGTAGCGCATGGCTTCATGGATGGACGCGGGGCGAGTTCCGTCCGCGGGGAGCAATCGCCGAAGTGCGGCATCAACGGAAGCCAAATCTTCTTCAAAAAAGCCGGGAAGTTTCATAGGGGCAGGAAATGGGATGGCGCGCAGGGAAGCAAAGCGTTCACGAGTCGCCCTCGCCTTCGGGTTCAAAAGGCTCGGCGGAAAGTTTTCCGTCCGCTTTCTTGAGGAGAATTTCAACTTTTGCTTCTGCTTCCTCGAGCTGCTTCTGGCACTCGCGCGAAAGGGCGACGCCTTCCTCAAAAAGCTTCATGGCATCGTCGAGAGAGAGCTGGGGGCTCTCGAGGCGGCGCACGACTTCCTCGAGACGAGCCAAAGAACGCTCAAAATCAGGTTTTTTCTGAGGTTCGGGTTTCTTGGCTGAAGGTGTGTTCACTCGTTTTGTCCGTCAATCCACTTTAACTATTTCTGGCAACCCGCGCAAAAGTAAGTCGAGCGGCCTCCTTGTTCGGTACGCTGGACCAGCTTCCCGCAACGGCCGCACGATTTTCCTTCGCGGCCGTATACGCGCAAAAGCTTCTCCAGTCCCTGAAACCACCAGTCCGCATTGCGAAAATCGGGCGGCGGGTGGAGACAACAGTTTAGGGCAGCCCGGAGAACGGACACAATCGCTTTGTGGAGGCGCGAGGATTCTGGTCGAGCGAGCCTATCAGCGCGGCGGCGGGGGTCGAGCTGCAAAACCAAATATTTTCCTAACCGGTTCACTTGGCGTATGACTCTGCCTTGCGCGGAGCGCGCGAGGTGCGCCGGGCCTTGCGGTCTTGTTGCAATAGGGTGAAAAACGTGCGCGCAACGAATTTTTCGGCGCTCGACAAGAGGCCGCAGAGTGAGGGCGACGGCTTCGACTTCGGGAAGTTCAGGCATTCCTGCTTTGGTTTGGCTCAGTTCCCAGGCTCGAGTTTCAAGATGTGTTTTTGAGTGTTGGCTTCGGCGGCATCGGTAAAGGGATCGAGAATCGGCCGTCCGTGGTACCAGTAGGGGAATTGGTCGGTGTAGTGGCTGCTGCCCCACTGTCCGCTCTGGCCAGCGGGAATGAGCATCAAGGAATCGTCCCAATCCGCCGCGTTGGCGACGAAACGCATCGCGGGGCCATGACGAGGATTTGCGGCACGCGGACTGAAGGCGGTTCCGGACTGTGGTTTACCGCTGATGCTCAAGAGCGTTTTCAGAATGCCTTCGCGGCCAAGCGGATGGAGCATTTCGAGAGAATCGAAACGCTTCCAAGGCCAGTCTTTGATCCGCGCATCGCCCGTTTCCTTCTGCAGATGGTCAACCGCTGCGTCGGCGGCAGCGACCAGCAGTTCATCGTAATTTTTATACGCACCGGGAAGCCAAGTCTGCGGCCGATCGGTCAAGATGCGCTGGAGAAAGGCGGCGGTTCGCCAACGGTACAAAGCCGTGTCGCTTCCCAGATAAGGTTCGAGGATGAGACGCAAGGCTTCATGGCGCGCGATTTCGAGGAAGGGAACTACGGTCGAATCGGCGTCGGCCATGCCGTTCCAGTCCTTGGCGAGAGAGATCAGGTCTTGTGTGCGAGGGTCCCTGGGCGCGACGGCTTTAGCGGCTGATACCAACTGTTCAGCGAGAAACACATCGGGATAGCTGTATGTATCGGTTTGCACGTTCATCATGTCGGAAGGGCGAAGGTCGTGCTTGTCGTGCAGCAAATCCCAAATCCGAGCGGTGCGATACGGTTCTTCCCAGCGGTCGGTTAAATATTCCTTGTAAAGAGGCCCCACGACGCGGGCGTTTGCGGTCACAATCAAGCCGCTTGCGGGATCGAGAGCCTGAGGCAATTTATCGAAGGGAATGTAGCCGGTCCATTCGTAATCATCCGTATCGCCGGGGACCGGCACTTCGCCATGGCCTTGCTTCCGGATGGGAACGCGAGCAGCCATGAGGTAGCCGATATTTCCTTGAACATCCGCATAGACGGCGTTTTGCGCCGGACCCCAGACGTCTTTCATCACGGCGCAAAACTGTTTCCAGTTCTGAGCTTTGCCCATGAGGTTGTAAGTGTTGGCGAGGCCGCCCGGTTCGGTCGCGGTCCAGCGAAGAGCGTAGGCTTGATTGCCTTCGCGATGCACGACGGGCCCATGCCGAGTGACCATGATTTTCATGTGCTGATCGGGCTGGCCCTTGACGCGAATTACCTCGTCATTTATTTCGGCCTTAACCCAAGCGCCGTGGACAAGATATTCATTTTCGTTCTGGGGGTTGAGTGTCTCGATGTACAGGTCCTGAACATCGGCGCCGCTGTTGGTAAAGCCCCAGGCAATGTGGTCGTTGTGCCCGATGATGACGAACGGCGCGCCGGGGAGAGTGAGACCTTTCACATTCCAGCCGGGAGCGCTCAGATGGATTTCATACCAAATGGGAGGAATGGAGAGCTCCAGATGAGTGTCATTGGCGAGAAGCGGCTTGCCAGTGGCGGTATGGTCGCCGCTGACGACCCAATTGTTGCTGCCGAGGCCGCTGCGAATGTCGCGTTGCGACTCGGCCACCCAGGAGACGAGCGAATCCGCCAGCGCGCAGGTGAGATCGGGGCAATCGGCAGTAGAATCCGCCGGCGCCGCGGCCCTCAGGACAGAGTCAGGCTCGACGTCGTCATCGTCGTCATCCTGTTGAGATTTGGCACGGCTTCTTTGCCAGCCGTCGTCCACCACGCCGGGATCGCCGATGACGAAGTGATCCATTTCCGATTCCTGGGAGAAGAGATCTTTTGCGCGTAGTGGGCCAACGCGCTGGGTGACCCTGGCACGATCCAGTTCGCGCTCCCAAGTATCGGTCAGCGTCTCGTACATATAAGCGGCAATTACCAGAGAATCGGAAGGCTTCCAGGATTGAGGTTTGTAGTGCAGAAGAGTGAATTCGAGGGGCAGCATGCTCGAGTGCGTTTCGATGAAACGGTTGACACCGAGCGCGTAGGCGTCGATTGCGCGTTTGGCGTCAGGCGGGAGCAGGGCAACATCGCGTTCGGCTGCGGGACCGAAGCGCAGCAGCCGGAATCTTTTATCAACCGGTAGGGCTTTCGGACCGATAATTTCCGATAACTGGCCGCGGGCCACGCGGCGCAGGAGGTCCATCTGCCAGAGACGGTCCTGAGCCATGACGTAACCCTGGGCTTCGGCGAGATCTTCCAGAGAAGCGGCACGAATATGAGGCACGCCCCAGATGTCGCGCGCGACGGTGACTTCCTTTCGCAGTCCGGACAGTTCGATCGTTCCATCCACTTGAGGGAGGGGACGATACACAATCCACCAAGCGAGCGTGCCGATGAGAAAAACCACGACGGTGATCAACCATCCCAAGACCCGCAGAGTTGTTCGCACGATTTCTCCCACTCGCCTTGCTAAAAAACGAGTGTAGAAGAGGCTCCGCGGACAAGCAACCTCGCCTTGCTGGCCAGCGACTGCTGTTACAATGCTGACTGGAAGTTCCGAAACAATGTTCGCAATCCGATTGCTAGGCGTCGTCGCGCTGGTCGCGCTGAACGGCTTTTTTGCGGCCGCAGAGTTTTCACTAGTTGCGGTGAGGCTGTCGCGGGTGCGGCAACTTGTGGCAGGAGGCAAACCGCGAGCACGCATCGTCGAGTCATTGCTAGGGGACCTTCACCGCGTGGTCTCGGGCGTGCAGTTGGGCATCACGATCACCAGCCTCTCGATAGGAGCTCTAGGAGAGTCTGCTTTAGCCAACTTCTTTAGGTCCATCTGGCCGGAGACGCACAGCACGCACACGGCGATTTTGGTCCATGCATGCGCGCTGGCAGTGGCATTTGCACTGCTCAGCGCATTGCATGTAGTGATGGGGGAACTGGTTCCGAAGACGGTCAGCCTTGCGCGCGCGGAACGCGTAGCGTTGCTAATTGCGCGACCGTTTCGATGGTTTCTCAATACGTTCCGGTGGGCCATCGATTTTCTGGATGGAATTTCAGGCGCGGTGGTCAAAGCCCTCGGGGTCACAACGCCACACGGGCATGGTGTGGCACATTCGACGGAGGAACTGCAGATTCAAATTCAGCAGGCGCGAGAACGCGGGCTTCTGGCGCCCGGCGAGGAAAAATTCATCCTGAGCGCCATTGAATTGGGCCAAGTCCAAGTGCGTGAAATCATGGTACCGCGTCCGGACATGCATATTCTTCCCGTTGAAGCATCGCTTGACGACGTGATGCGCTCCTTTGCAACAACACAGCGTTCGCGCATCCCCGTGTACCGCGGAACGCCGGACCACATTCTCGGTTTTGTGCACATCAAAGACATGATGTGGGTACTCATGGACCGAGACCGGCGGCTGGAAGAAGGGCTGGCGATCCCCCCGTTTGACCTGCGACGAGTTCTGCGCGAGGTGCTCATCGTTCCGGAAACCAAACCGGCGAGCGAACTGCTGGTGGAACTACGGACGCATCGAGTTGGGCTGGCCGTAGTCGTAGACGAGTTTGGAAGCATCCTGGGACTCGTGACCATGGAAGATATCTTGGAACAAATGGTGGGCGAAATTCACGACGAATTCGACGTGATCGAACGGCCACTCACGCTCGCCGATGGCGCGATCATTTTCGATGCCGGCCTCAACGTGCGGGATCTCGACGCCCAGTACAACATCACGTTGCCCGATGATCCCGCCTACGCGACGGTTGGTGGATTTGTCCTCGATCAGCTGGGTTTTATTCCGCGTGGCGGCGAGAGTTTCGATTATGGCGATTTCCGGTTCACAGTTGTGGAGATGGATGGCCGTCGAGTGGCGCGCGTCAAGGTGCAGCGATTGCCGGCGGCGGCGAGCGAGGCCAAGACACGTTCCAGCCAAGCAGCGACTGCGCGAGAATCCGATTCCGTGGCGCCGAGCTCCTGAATATCCATGCTGCGTCACCTCCTCAAACGGTTCGTTCTGACTCTTCCGGCCCTCTGGCTGGTGCTTACACTTGTTTTTCTGTTGATTCACATTGCGCCCGGAGATCCCGTGGAGCAAATGCTGGGCGAGGGCGCCGCACCGGGCGCGGCCGAACAGCTTCGGCACTCCCTGGGTCTGGACCAGCCTTTGCGGGTTCAGTATTGGCATTACTTGCGCGACCTCGCCCGGGGAAATTTGGGGGAGTCCCTCAAGTTCCAGGCGCCAGTTCGCCATATTATCTTCGAGCGCTATCCGGCCACGATGGAGCTTGCGTTCCTCGCACTGCTCGTTTGCATTGCAATTGCGATACCTGCAGGTATTCTTGCCGCGCGCCGAAAAGGTCGCACTGCCGATCGAGCGGTTGGACTTTTTACTCTTTTCGGCCTTGCGATTCCCAACTTCGCACTCGGACCACTTCTCATCCTGCTTTTCTCCATTGAGGTCGGAGTTCTGCCTGTTTCCGGCAGATCAGGCCCCGCCAGCTTTATTCTCCCTGCGGCCACGCTAGGCGCGGCGCTCGCCGCAATACTTACGCGAATGGTGCGGGCCTCGGTGCTTGAAGAGCTCTCGTCCGATTATGTACGCACCGCCCGGGCGAAAGGGCTCTCCACGCACGCCGTGCTTCTACACCATGCTCTTCGCAACGCCCTCATTCCCATCATCACAATTCTCGGGCTGCAATTCGGGACATTGCTCGCTGGCACGATCGTCACGGAAACCATATTTTCCTGGCCGGGGATCGGCCGACTTACGTTGCAGGCGATTTCCGCGCGAGACTATCCTTTGCTTCAAGGCTGCATCCTTGTGATTGCGGTGTCTTTCGTTCTCGTCAATCTCTTTACGGATGTTCTCTACTCTTTCATTGATCCCCGGGTGCGCCTCTCATGAGCGACGGCCTTGCCGCAACGGGGAGTGTCCCCGGCCAGGGAGCAAATGCTCGCCTTTCCGGGCTGCGGCTGTTTCTTCGGCAGAGCATTCTGGCGCGCATCGGATTTGCAGCGGCCATTCTTCTGATCCTGGCGGCACTTTTCGCTCCCTGGCTCGCTCCCGCGAATCCCGCCGAACAGAATCTTCCTGCGCGGCTCGAATCTCCGTCCTTTGCACACTGGATGGGCACGGACGAACTCGGACGCGACGTTTTATCGCGAACACTCTATGGGGCACGCGTGTCTCTTCTTGTCGCGGTTTGCGTGGTCAGCGGTTGCGGCTTGACGGGGCTCACCTTGGGGACGCTGGCGGGATATTTTGGCGGGTGGGTCGACCGCATCGTCAATCTATTGCTGATTAACGCTTTCTTATCATTTCCGGGGATTCTCCTGGCAATCGCTTTTGCCGCATTCTTTGGACCGGGGATCGGCAAAGTGATTCTTGCGCTCATCATCACCGGATGGGCGGGATACGCAAGGCTGGCGCGAGCTCAGGTCTTAAAGGTGAAGGAGTTGGAGTTTGTACTGGCTGCACGATCTTTGGGAGCCTCGCATTCGCGCATCCTCCTACGGCACCTGCTCCCCAATATTCTTCAGCCCGTGCTGATCCAGGCGACGATTGGTATCGCAGGCGCCATTTTGGCAGAATCCACGCTCAGCTTCCTTGGTTTAGGAGTTTTGGCGCCGCTGCCGAGTTGGGGAGCGATGTTGAACGACGCTCGCAGCCACTTGTTTGATGCTCCGCACATGGTGGTCTTTCCTGCGCTCGCTCTTATGACCGCCGTTCTTGCGTTCAATCTACTTGGGGATGCATGGCGCGACTGGCTCGATCCGCGCACCCGGGCGCAAATCGCCGCCTTTGAAGCGACTCGGTAGTGGGCCAGGGGCAATCCGAGGTGGGGAGCTGACCTCCGCTAAAGCACGACGCGGAGGACTCAGACTGCAGGTGATGGAATTTGGCGGCTACTTGCTTCCGAGCACGACCGGAGTGCCGCGCCCCAGACCAAGGGTCTTGGCGGCGCTGCCTTTGTTCACCGCGATTTCAAGATAACCGTTCGAACCTACAAACGCGACAGCCTCGCCGGCGTTTCCTTGCGCAAAGGTGTCCACCAGACGCGTAACCGCTTGATTGCCCAACTGAAGCTGGATCTCTCCTTTCTCCAATGCTCCAGCGGGCAAATCCTCCGCGCGGAAATTGGTGACCAGATTCCCAAAGCCGTCAATGCGCATGACGACGCCTTTCACGACGCCGTCCACCTGTTTTGGTTTCGGCAAAGCGAATTTCTTGTAGTCGGTGATTTCCTCGCCCATGCTGGCCGTCTGCCAGCCTTTCGAGAGCCATGCTGCCACCGGCGAGAAAATATCCCGGCCATGAAAGGTTTTGCTGATCGGTTGGAGGTAGTAATGCTCAGCTGTCACGTGACGCACGACGGCAGTGTGCTCGCGCTCGTAGACAAGAGAAAGGACGCCATTGTCCGGCGCGATGAAATACTGGTTTTCACCGCTTACGAGCAAAGGACGGCGCTCCGTTCCCACTCCGGGATCTACGATGATGACGTGGATCGTTCTGGGCGGGAAATATTTGTACGCCGACCCAATCGTCAATGCCCCATCCAGAAGGTCATAGGGCGTCACATGATGAGTGATATCCACGATGGTGACATCCGGATTGATCTTGAGGATGACGCCTTTCATCGTAGCGACCAGATGGTCGTTCGTGCCGAAGTCGGTCGTCAGGGTAATGATCGGATGTGTCACTGCGCCTCTGCCTTTGGGAGGGGTTCAAGTGCTGTTTCTCGCCATGTGGCGGCGATTTCGCCAATCCCGTTTGATCTACTTTATGACGCTATCCAACACAGTTCGCTGCGTCAACTGAGTGTCCAGGGTCTGCTGTCCAATCGGAAACTGTGATCAGAGGTCCTGATACAGAAGGATAGGCTCAAAAAGCCCAGGACTCGGACGATTTGCCACACACTTTGGTTAAAACGGAGCACTTTAGGACAAAGAATTCATGTAACCGCACCGGGGGCGCGCGACTCAAAGGCTCACCGAAAGGGAACTGCCCGCCGCGAACAAGAGTCAGGATGACCGCGAGGCGGAAGAGAAGACAGGTGACAAATGGCATTGGGACCACATTCAGATGCAAAATGAATTCCAGCCTGTTGCCCTGTGCCTGGTTTTCTTCAGCGTATTCACTGGGCCAATTACAACTGTTCCGCTGCTACGCGCTTGTTGTAGGGCTTTCTCAACGGCCTGTGCGCGGGAGCGGCAGAACTGACTCCCTGCACGCAAGTCGGGGCCATTGAGTCATCCATGTGGTCGACGTCATGCGGAATATGAACCCAAGTCATTGCGCTGGAGCAATGATTGACTCCCGGTTTCGGCATCGAGACTTCTTGCACTTTAATGAATAGGATGGGCGAGGGTTGGCTTCGGGTTTCTGCGATGGTGCCGCAATCGCGACATTCGTGCGGCCGCGACTACAGTTTGATATCGTCCGGGAGCTAGCCCCATTGCTACGCAACAATCGATTGCGTGATCAACCGCTTGATCAACACTGCCGTGAGGTCGTCTTTCTGTGGCGTTCCCTGCGCAAAATGAAGAACGGCATCGTAGAGCTCGGCGATGATGATTTCAGGTTCGCAATCCCTGAATTTTCGAAGGACTTCCGCAAGGCGTTCCGATCCGAACTGTTCCTGCGCTGAATTTTCCCACTCGAAGAAACCGTCGGTGATGAGCAACAACATGTCGCCGGTTTGCATGCCCAGCGTCACAGGACTAGCGCCGTCCATATCGGGAAGTATGCCCAAAGGCAAAGCCTGCGCGTGCAGGTACTGAAGCGAGTTGTCCTTTGCACTGTAAATGAAGATTGGACCATGGCCCGCGGACAGCAACTCGACCTGGTTGCTACCTTCCTGGCAAACGGCCGCGACGAAAGTCGCAAACCGCTCCGGCGTTAGATCTTCCGAAAAGGACTGGTTGATGTTCTTAAGTGTCTCCGCCAAAGTGTCGCGTCCATTAAAGCTGGCACGGGAATAAGCGCGGCAGACAGACGCCAGAATTGCAGGGCCGATGCCGTGACCGGTTACATCGGCCAGGAATACGACCCATCGGCCATCGGATAGCTTCTTCCAATCGTAGAAATCTCCTCCAGTATCATCCGCGGCTTGGCTCCATCCGGCCACCGCGAATCCCGCAATTTGCGGCCGAAGCTTGGGGAGCAGAGACTGTTGAACAGAGCGAGCGATTTGCAGTTCGTGTTCAACTTGTTTCAGGAGATGCTGCGTCTCGGCTTCGCGCAAAGCAGCTTCAACATGGCTCCGGACTTCAGAAGCCACCGCAGCTGCGATACCTCCCGTAGCGAATAAGAGCAAAGTGAAGTAGAGGACGGCAGTCTGCGTCACCGTGAAACCGTTTGGGCCCAGCCTGAAGTGCCAGCCCGTGATATAGGCGGCGGTCAAATATCCGACTGAAGCCGAAAATCCAGAAAACCAGCAAAGCCGGGGATTCAACCGCAAAACAGACAGTAGGATCAGCGGAAAGTATGCGAGAACCCACGGTGTCGCTAAGGGCCGATAATCCGGATGAATCTCCGCGCTCAAGGTGAGAGCCACTCCTACGGCAGGAAAGAGCGATTCCAACGCTAAAGTGCAGTACCAAATGAAAGGTAAAACCTGTTTGCCCAATCGCAGGGATCTGTCCACCACCCTCAAGAGGCCTAATTCAAACGCGATCAGGACTGCCGCTGTGACGAGGCCCCAGCGGCTCATTGCCGAGCCGAACACGAAGATCCGGACAGCGGCGAGAATGGCAAAAAACAGCACAAATGCAACGACGGCAAAGATACGTTTCTTCTCGCTCTTTAACAGCGCCTGCCGGAATGCCGAGGAAGATTGATTGATTTGATTGTCACTCATGTTCAAGCGGCTCCGCGCTTTCTCACAATGAACTTTCTTGGAACAAGTGTGTATTCAATGGACAAGCGGATTCGCCAAACCACGCTCATAACAATCACCAAGGCGCGCGAAGCAGCACTCCGTGGCCAGAACAACTGGGCGGATAGACTCGAATCAGACTTGCAACGCTGAGCCGAAGCCTATATACGGCAGGAATCCTCAGCCACTGGTACAAGTTACAGGGAGAAGATCGCCCGTAATTTCCGCGAACGCCGCTCCGCTATCATCGTCCATCTAATCGCTTATCTAGTCCGATTGTGGAACGCCCACCTCGTCAATCTTGGCTCCACTCAGGTGGTCCAATGCCGGATTTACTCGCACTAGTAGAAATACCAGTTCCGAAAAAAAGGAGATTGTGAGAACTATCCGCCCCGAGGAGGGCAATTGCGTCTGGCCGATCAGAAGAGGGCATCCCTCCGAATGCGTAGGAACACGATTTTCACAGCAGTATTCGTTGGCCTATTGTTCCTAGCCGCTTGCGGCCGCGCGCCACAGCAGGCATTGTCGAGCCCTTCCGGAAGCGAGTGGCATGAATTCGAAGGAACCTGGATCTCTGCGGGAAGCCGATCCACTATGCGGCTCGGCCCAGATCGTCGAGTCTCAATTCTAGATCTCGAAGGTTCCCTTCTTCTTGCGGGGCGGTCGCGCCCGGCAGTAGGTTTTCGCGCTCATGCGATGGTGCTCAACGACAGTTCCACCGGCATGGTTGGTCGAGCGGTCTGGACTGATGAGCACGGCGACCAAGCGTACAGTGAATTGCATGGAGAGGGCAGCGCAACGGACAACAAGATCGTCGGGACGTTCTTCGGCGGCACTGGGCGCTACGCGGGCGCCGAGGGTACTTACGAGTTTTCCTGGCGGTATGTACTTGAAACGGAAGACGGGACCGTACAAGGACAATCCATAGGTCTCAAGGGGCGCGTCCGCGTAGGTTCTCGACCCGCACTCCACGACACAGGAGTGCCACAGTCGTGAACAATCTCGGCCTAGCGGTGAGGCGCATCGTGCCGTTCGCATTGGCGATCGGGATTTGGTTCTGGCCGATCCCGGCCGGGCTTACCGCGCAGGCTTGGCACCTCTTCGCCGTGTTTGTCTCCGCGATCACTGCTGTGCTCGATGGTGCATTTCCGCTGCTGACTTCCACAATGCTGGCAGCGGCGGCGGTGGTGTTGACGGGCACCATCTCACCCGCCAAGGCGTTCGCGGGTTTCGCGAACCCGAGCGTACTGCTCGTGGTAATTGCGTTTCTCGTTGCGCAAGCCGTGGTCAAGTCCGGCCTGGGACGGCGGATCAGTCTGTTCATGGTGAGCTTGTTCGGGCGTTCTTCGGTCGGACTTGCTTACAGCATCGTGCTTACTGACGCGGCGATAGCACCGGCTTTCCCCAGCAACACAGCCCGCGGCGGCGTGCTGTACCCGATCGTGTTATCTGTAGCGCAGGGATCAAACTCGCGGCCGGACGATCCCGAGGGTCGGCGTCTTGGCGGCTATTTGATGTTCTGCGCGATGGCCAGTCTGGCAGTGTCGTCCGCGCTGTGGATGACGGCCACGTCGGCGAATCCGATCGGAATTCAACTGGTCCGGGAATTCGGGTTAGAGATCGGATTCGGCAAATGGCTAGTCGCCGCTTCATTGCCCGCATTGACCGCAATCGTGGGGTTGCCCTGGCTCATAGCTTGGCTCTTCCCGCCAGGGGTGAGCAAAACACCAGATGCCCCGGTGGCTGCACGGAAGGCCCTCGCGGAGCTCGGTTCACTTTCTCGTGACGAGTGGATCACGGCAGTGGCATTCGTGATGATGGTTACGGGCTGGATTCTCGCTGACCGGCTGCAGCTCAACGTGACCAGCATCGCATTCGGAGGGCTGGGGTTATTGCTGATGACGAGTGTGCTCACTGCAAGTGACATCACGACACAAGGCGACACCCTGGCCACGTTTCTTTGGCTTGCCGTCCTGTTCGCTTTAAGCGGCCAGCTCAATGAGCTCGGCTTCATGAGCTACGCGGGTCAACGCCTGGCGTCGCACATGGGTGGTCTGTCGTGGCCACTCACATATGTGTCGTTGCTTGTTCTCTATGTCGTGATCCACTACATGTTCGTAAGCCAGTCGTCGCAAGTCCTCGCTCTCCTAGCGGTGTTCCTTGAGGTCGGGATACGCGGCGGTGTCCCCGCGCCGCTCATGGCATTTGCGCTGCTTTTCGCAAGCAGCTATTTCTCAGTAATCACACCCCAGGGCGGAAGCCAAAATGTCATCTTTGTCGGCAGCGGCTATCTCACGCAACGGGAACTATACAGACTTGGAGCGCTGACAACGCTTGCCTTTCTGGGGGTGTTTCTTGTGATCGGGAGCGCGTGGATCCTTCTAGTGACCCGCTGATCGTTTCCAGTGGAGATTTGCCCGCTTCCGTCCATTGAATGCAACGCGAGATAGGGCGGAACATCGAGTCTGGTGGCAGGTATCCGCCCTCTTGTGAAGCTGGGAATCTGCCTGACATCGGAGCGCGAAAGAGAGCTGAGGAGTCGTTGAGCAGAAGGCCTGACCATTTAAGCCCCTAGCGGTTGACACTATTGCATTTCCGGCGCGGCCATCAGTTCTGCCCGGCTACCTGTCGTAATCGGGGGCCATTTACTCCGAGGGGAGCGCGCGCTCACACACTTCTGCTTTCAATGAGTGGGATTTGGGTCGTTTCGGAGCGATCAAAGAAAACGGACTCGGCCTGAATTGATTTCAAAGATCGCCCCTACAAGCTTCTTGCGCCCCTCACGCGCGGCGCGCTTTCCTTCGGGCGTTTCCATCAATTGATGCATTGACCATCGAACGTTGGCTTCGACGGCCCAGGCCAGTTTGTCCCCGGGAAAATGGCCAGGACCCATGCCGGACAAGCCAGGGGCAATATTGTCCACCAGAGTCTGCATTCGGGAAGCGTGCCGCGCGCCTTTTAGTTTATTTTCTATCGCGGCTTTTACTGCTCCGCAGCCTTCATGTCCCAAGACTACGAAAAGTGGAGTATGTAAATGAGAACCCGCGTACTGTATGCTTCCCATCACCTCCGGAGAAATCACATTTCCCGCGACGCGCACGATAAAGAGCTCTCCAAAATTTGCGTCAAAAATGAGTTCGGGTGGGACACGAGAGTCTGAACAACCCAGGATCGTCGCGTAAGGTTGTTGACCTCGGGCCAGTGCAGCTAGGGTGTCCTTGCAGACTGTCGGAAAACGCGCCTTGCCTCTTACAAACCGCTTATTGCCTTCAATGAGTCTGCGCAGACCTTGCTGGGCGGACAACACGAAATTTTAGTCTCCGTCCGGATCGCAACGACTCCAAGAGTAAGGAGCATCCTACTCCGATCGTCAGCTCGATTCCAGGCCCCAGACCTGAATTATCAGGGAATACACTGTCGGCGAAAAAAGAATCTGACGTGCCGGTAACAATTACCAGTTTGAACGCCTCAGATTCTCCTTTATTAGAGGGGGACCACTTGGGGCGGGACCAAAAGGTCATGCACGAAGAATGGCCGCCAGAGGGAGCGCGGGCACGAACAGTACCTTGAATGCGCCGCTCACAATCAACCTTCGAGGAGAGAGAAATGGCCACACCAGGACAAGCGAGACCCCTAGAGAGCGATTGGACGAAACCAGCCGCAATGGCAATTCCGAAAGAAGGCTATATCACCCCAAAGAATGGGAGATACGGTCCAATCTACCCAAAGACGCCGGCCTGCCACGGTTTCACGATAATCGCGAAGATCAAGTCCGGAAGAGAAGACGCCATACGGGCATACGGAAATACCATCGAGAAGGCCATTGCAGACATGCCAGAAGCGCTGGCCACTCTCAAACTCCACTATTTGCGGTGGGTGTTGTTCGACATCGGAAAAGACACCTATTTCATGTACCAGGGAATCTTTGACACTGATTTCGACAAATACACGGAGGATGCGGTGGCCCTGTTCACAAAATACGGCGTGAACACGGTCTTTGAGAACTTGGAAGGATTTCCGGAAGACTGGAAAACGAATGTACCGGCTTTCGTGAAGTTCGTTCGTGAACATCAACGTCCCAGCTTTCTTGAATATGGGGAATACCCATACGTCACTGCGGATGAGATCAAGAAAGCCCTCAAACTCAAAGCTGCGTTCGCCGACATGCTCGATCTCATGCAATAGCGCGGGAGCGGGCATTGGGAATACTCCAACAATCAATGAAAGTAGGAAGTGAAGTGGGCGAGCTCGAGCTCGAAGACATCCAGCATTTTTTGATGACGCGCCCTCCTGCACGGGCAGCTAGATACGAGTTTCTGACGTTCAAAAAGGCTGCAGGTGGACGGGCTTGGCTGACAGGCCTCACAGACAAGGTGGGCACGGCAAAGGCAGTGGGCTCAAGTGTCGTGGATTCGCGATGGATAACCATCGGCTTCACCTGGAATGGATTACGAGCGCTCGGCTTGGCCGAAGCCTCATTGGCCACGTTTCCCGAAGAGTTCCGTCAGGGCATGGCCGCCAGAGCAGAAATGCTCGGAACCACGGGCGCCAACCATCCGGAGCACTGGGTTGGAAAGTTGGCAAGCCCCGAGCTTCATGCAATCGCTATATTGTTCGCCTGCGACGTTTCAGAACGGGAACGCTGCCGCGTGGAGCATGAACGGTACGTGAAGCAATGTGATGGGGTTCAGCTTCTCTCTTCCCTGGATTTGGAAGCAATTCCGCCGTTTGAATACGCACACGAACACTTTGGCTACCGTGATCGGCTCTCGCAACCGGTGATCGAAGGAACGGGAGTCGATCCAACGCCCGGCTCCGGATCACCAATCAAAGCGGGCGAATTCTTTCTTGGTTATCCGGACGAAGAAGGTCCTGCTACGGGAATGCCGCAGCCGAAGATTCTTTCGCAAAATGGCAGCTATGTTGCTTATCTAAGAATGGAAGAACATGTCGGCGTATTTCGCGACTTTCTCCGGACACATGGCGATACCCCCGAACAACAGGAATGGGTAGCCGCAAAGCTCATGGGGAGGTGGCGGAGTGGGGCTCCGTTGGTCCTCGCACCGAAGATAGACGATCCGATTCTCGGCGCCGATCCCCAGCGCAGCAATGATTTCAATTATGCCGGCATGGATCCTTATGGGTACGGTTGCCCACTTGGGGCGCATATTCGTCGCATGAACCCACGCGACACGGCAGCGAATATGAACCGCCGGAAAATGATCCGGCGCGGAGGGACTTATGGGCCACCTCTCCCCGAAGGCGCGCCCGATGATGGGGTCGAACGCGGCATCGCGGCATTCGTCGGCTGTGCAAGCCTCGTCCGGCAATTTGAATTTGCAATGAACGTTTGGGCGAATGATCCCAAGTTTCATGAACTTGGGAACGAGCGTGATCCCATCTTCGGGACCCAGGACGGTACGTTTGATTTGACTATTCCCAAACGGCCGATCCGCAAGAAGATCATGGGCCTGCCAGCTTTCACTACTATCCGCGGTGGTGCTTACTTTTTCTTGCCCGGCATCCGGGGTCTTCGATATCTGACGTCAATGAACGATGGTCATTGAACCGAGTCCAAGGACAACGCGAGAGAAAGGCAGGCAGCCATGAGTACGGAGCATCAGTCGCCGCGAACGTACAACCAGAACCATGTTTCCCGCAAGTACAATCCAGGGAAACGAAGAATTTCCATTTACTGGACCTGGAGTTACCCCTGGGAATCCAACCGCGACGTCACAGAACTGGACAATCGGTTCTCGACGATGACCGAAGTCCGAAGAGTTGCTTGGCCTGCCTATGAGGGGACGGAATGGGACCCGATGCATTTCCTTCAAGGAATCGCGGGCACCCTGGAGTTGTTTCATCGTTCCACTCTCGCATTTCAGGAGGTCGCGGGTGAAGTAACCGGCCATCCGGTCGCGGTGTTCCAAAGGATTGATCAGGCGGGATACAGGCTTCCAGTCGATGAACGAATCCTAGCAGACACGGACACTTTGATGGTCTTCGGTCTGGATCATCTAGTTTCAGAGCAAGAAGCCTCGAGTGGAGAGATTCAGGCGGTTCGAGAGTGGCTCAAACGCGAGGGAACTTGTCTGCTGCTGGGGCCACACCACGACGTGGGATTTACGAGTGACATGAATCAGCGACAACTTGAATATACCCATCACGGAGATCCGCTGGTCCCCCGCCAGCAGCGTTTCGGCCAATACACGCGTTCGATGATGAGAGGACTGGGCGTTCCAGTTATGAATGAATTCGGTCTTCGTCCGGCCATCGTAAAGGGCACAAAACAAATTGCCCCGCTGACGATAAACCATGATCTGGACAGACTCCGACTGCTGCAGGGGGTCACCACTTTCAATTTTCATCCGCATCTCCCACATTACGCATTGACTACAGACGATGCAAAGTCGGTTCACGTGCTCACACGCCAGCCGATCGATCTCGACCGACCTCATCCCTTCACTGCGGCGGGGAATACCGAATTCAATTCATGCATCTGGCTTTCCCCGAACGAGCAGCGAGCGGGACACATTCTTTTAGCGGATTCCACGATCTTCACCACCCTATTTGGAGGTGTGGAATCCTTGGAGACATTCTGGAAGAACCTGGCGACAATGCCGATGGCAAACAGAATGCATGCTTAAAGGAACCTAAGATTCCTCCGGCAATCAATTTGGAGTTCGCACGCAAGAGTTAAGGACAAATCACATGGAACTCCTGAACAAGGCTGTCCCCTTAACAATGCTTACTTTTGTGGTGTCAAGCATGCTGGCGGTGGGGGTGAGTCTCACTGTAGGGCAAATTCTTGCGCCGCTGCGAAATGGAAAACTTATTTCTCTCGCATTACTTGCGAACTTTGTCCTCATGCCGCTCGCCGCCATAGCGATCGCGAGGTTGCTCAGGCTTGACGAGCCTCTTGGTGTAGCCCTGCTTCTGTTGGGTGCAGCAGCCGGAGCCCCATTTCTCCCCAAGCTGGCGGGGATTGCGAAAGGCAATCTTGCCTTTGCCGTGGGGTTGATGGTGCTTCTGATGGTGTTGACGGTGGGTTACATGCCTCTTGTACTGCCATTGCTCCTTAAAGATATTTCCGTGGATCCAACAAAAATCGCACGCTCGCTGGTTCTGCTCATGCTGCTCCCGCTTGGAGCAGGTCTATTGGCAAAGGCTCGCCTTAGTGGGCTTGCTGACCGGATACGCACTTCGCTTAACCGCATCTCGAGTCTCAGCCTGACTCTCCTGATTGTGCTTCTCCTGATGACGAATGTCCGTAATGTAATCGGTCTGTTCGGCACTCGGGGAATCCTGGCGAGCATCCTCTTTCTTGCGGGGGGTGTGGGAATCGGTTGGCTCCTCGGCGGTCCGAGTTTTGGAACAAAAGGCGTGCTCGCCTTGGGCACCGCTCAACGCAATATTGCCGCCGCACTTGTGGTCGGAGGCCAGGATTTCGAGGATCCCAAGGTGCTGGTCATGGTGGTGGTAGTAGCGGTCGTGGGACTGGTGATTTTGATGCCGCTGGCTCGAGTGCTGGGGACCCGAAACACGGTGCAGCCATCCTAGAAAACCTCGGCAGGATTACCCTGTGGCTCCGTCCTAGAGTGAGAAGAATGCGAATCCTGAAGAGCGCAGAATGGGCGTTCCAATCACTTTGCCCAGTTGGCGGGGTGCTGGCCATTACGCTGATTGCTTCTAGCCCGATTCAGGGGCAAGTCCGCGGTGTCTATCCCGTCGGCATGAATGCGACAAATTCGGGTGTTACGCCCGAAGCCGGAATTACCTATTCAAACTTATTCATCTTCTTTTCTCGTGACGAGCAAAAGGATTCCGAAGGGAACACCGTCGCGACCGGCCAAAACTCCATCATGATGGATTTAAACAGTTTCGTTTGGGTAAGCGAAAAGAGAATACAC
>Ga0335081_10001935_pt1 | contig 32749 bp, 30 predicted proteins | sample Lox_Sample_35_FD_206713 | JGI IMG/M metagenome (GOLD analysis project Ga0335081, IMG submission 206713) | Soil microbial communities from Loxahatchee National Wildlife Refuge, Florida, United States - Lox_Sample_3.5 | ecosystem: Environmental > Terrestrial > Soil > Wetlands | place: USA...
ATCTCAGAAAAGCTGACCGGTGTCGTCAGTCAGGTCTTTGCTCTGGTACAGGCGTTACCACATGGCAATCCATTCACCAATGCCAACAAGGCCATTGATCACTTTTTTGCCTTCGGGCCGCGGGCAGTTACGATAGAAGCTCCCATGCTTCACGAGAAAATTCGCATTTCCCGTGATGTTATTCAGGCGACTGGCGCAGTTCTGACTCGCCATAATCTGATGCCTGAAAGAGGATACCTGGAGTAATCTCCTTTCACGTAAATGGGTTTGACATGTCTTCCGCCGAGACCTGATCAAAGCTAAAACCGGCAAGGACTGGCGTGATTATACATCCGGCGCGAACTAGCCGCGGACGGATATTAACTTCTAATTAAGTCTTCTCTAGAAATTAAGGGGTAACTGAAAATGGAAAATGTGGTTATTCTAAGTTGTGTCCGCACGCCAATAGGCGCCTATGGCGGGGCCATGAAAAATGTTCCGGTTTACCGGCTCGGCAGCCTCGTTTTGAATGAGGCTATAAGGAGAGCCGGTATCGAAGCCGCTGCGGTTGATGATGTCATTATGGGGACCTCCTACCAGAACGGGGAATGCGCCAACGGCGCCCGGATGGCGGTCCTCGATGCGGGCTGGCCGGATACAGTTCCGGGCGTCGTAATCGACCGGCGCTGCTGTTCAGGAGCTGAATCTTTATTCTACGGCGCTCTCCAGATACAGACGGGAAACGCGGAGATCATAGCCGCAGGAGGCATGGAAAGCATGAGCCAGGCCGAACTTTACATCCCTGGCGACATCAGGTGGGGCCTCGGCGGAAAGAATCACGACAAATACGGCTTCATGCCCCGTGGCCACGGTGCCCTTGCTATGTGGGGCATACCCCTGTACGACAGGATTCAGCGCGGAAGGGTGATGTCTCAGCCCATTCACCGTTACGGAGAGTTGAACTCGATGATGTCCTGGGCGGAGACGGCGGCCAAGAGGGAAAATATAACCCGGGAAGAGGCTGACAGATGGGCATATCAGAGCCACAGGAAGGCCATTGCAGCATGGGATGCCGGAAAATTTGCCCAGGAAATAGTCCCTGTGCCCATCGGAAAGGGAAAAGACGGGGACGTCATATTTTTCAATACCGATGAGGGGCCTCGCCGCGAAACTACTCTGGAAAAGCTTGCCAGGCTCCGGCCAATTTATCCCGACGGGGTGTGCACTGCAGGCAATTCCTCTTCCGAGAATGACGGCGCCTCCGTCGTTATCCTCGCCTCGGAGAAGAAAGCAAGCGAGCTCGGCACCAGGCCGATTGCATATTTTCGGTCCTGTGCCATTGCCGCCACGGATCCGACCTTGACGTATCCGGCGGTACCCGTCTCCGTTGCCAAGGCTCTGAGGAAGGCTGGCCTGAAAATCGATCAGATTGATCTCATAGAGGTGCAGGAGGCCTTCGCAGTCCAGACGTTGGCCGATGCAAAGCTCTGTGGCCTCAGCGAAAAAGACAGGGAAGAGAAGGTGAATGTGAACGGATCGGGTATCTCTCTCGGCCATCCGGTAGGCGCGACCGGCACGATGAGACTGACAACGCTGCTCCATGAAATGAAGAGGCGCAACGCCCATTACGGGCTTGAGACTATCTGCGGCGGCGGCGGACAGGGTATATGCATTATCGTGGAGAGAAAATCATAAATCAGCAAGGAGGACACCATGGATTTTGCACTGACGCAAGAACAGCGAATGATTCAGGACGTGGCGAAAAATTTCGCAGAGAATGAAATCAAGCCGCACGTGGAGGAGGACGAGAAGAATCAGTACTGGCGCAGGGAGATATTCGAAAAGATGGCCGGGCTGGGTTTCTTCGGTTTCTGTATAGACGAGAAATATGGCGGCAACGGTATGGGATTTCTCGAAGGGTGCTTGGCAATAGAGCAGATCTCAAAGATCCACACCTCCTGGCGGATGGCCTTCAACATGCAATGCTGGGGCCCGGCCTTGACAATCCAGAATTTCGGCACGCAAGCCCAGAAGGAGCATTACATATCCAGGTTTGTCAACGGCGAATACATCGGAAGTTTCGCCATGACGGAGCCCGATATAGGCTCCGATGTGGCCAGCATGCGTTGCCATGCACAGGACAGGGGGGATTATTTCCTCTTGAACGGCAGCAAGATGTTCATAACCAACGGCACCATATGCGATCGCGGCCTCCTTTATGTGAAGACGGACAAGGATGCCGGCGCAAAGGGAATCACCTGCCTCATAATGGATTACAGCCTGCCCGGCATAACTCGCCGGAAGCTTCACGACAAGGTGGGGTTGTGGGCTTCCGACACGGCGGAGATCGCCTTTGAGGATGTCAGGGTTCCCAAAGAACTCGTCCTCGGCAAGTTGAACGGAGGATTTCAGATCTGCATGACACAGCTAAACGCAACCCGCCTTGGCTGCTCGGCCGGCGCCTTGGGCCTTTCCGGCGCCATACTGGAGCAATCCATCAGGTATGCGAACGAAAGAACGCAGTTCGGAAAACAGATAGGCAGATTCCAGCTCATCCAGCAGCAGATTGCGGAGATGAAGATGGAGCACGAATCGCTTGCAGCCCTGGTTTATAAGGCGGCCTGGCTGAAGGATAAAAGCCTTCCGAACGTGATGGAGACATCGATGTCCAAGCTCTACGGGGCAAAGATCGTCGTCTATGCGGCCAATGAATGCATGAAGCTTCACGGTTCCTATGGTTACTCCGGTGAATATCCTTGCGGACGCTTTCTCCGGGATTCAAAGCAGTTTGAAACGCTGGAAGGAACTTCCAACATGCACACAATGATAGTGGCCAATGCTGCCCTTGGCTACGCCCCGAACAGAGTCTAGGGGATAGTGGATGGGTAATAGAGTGCAGCCAATGGAATAAACATGTCCCGAACAGGAGAAGCGGATAATGGAATTCAAGTATGACTTGAGAGATCTAAAATTCATTTTGAAGGAATGGCTGCCCTCCGAAGAGGTGTTTGCCTGCAATCGCTTCAAAGACAGATTCAGTATTGAAGATGTCGACATCCTTTTAAATGAGGTCTATAAAGTCGCCCGTCACGTCATCAACCCCATTAACGCCCCGGGCGACAAGGCAGGCGTGAGATTCGAAAACGGCGTCGTTACGCCTGCGCCCGGATTCAAGGAGGCATATAAATTTCTTCAGCAGAACGGCTGGGGTTCGAGCAGCGAATGTATTGGCATCGACTCCGGCATGCCCCTCATCCTCTTCAAGGCTGCCTCGGAGGTCAATCAGGCAGCCTGCCCTGCCCTGACGTCCTATGTTAAACTTACGACCGGTGCGGCCAACCTGATAATACGTTTCGGAACCGACCTGGACAAGACCATGTTCCTGCAAAAAATGCTCGACGGCTATTGGCAGGGTACGATGTGCCTCACCGAACCCAATTTTGGATCGGATGTCGGCGATATCATGGTGAAGGCATCCCCGACCAAGGATCCCCGTATATACAAGATCAAGGGGACCAAGATATTCATAACCGGAGGGGATGGCGGCCACTGTGAAAACACCATTCACATGGTGCTGGCCCGCCCCGAAGGCGGGGCCCCGGGCTCTCCCGGCATCGGGCTCTATATCGTCCCAAAGACCTGGGTGAACGAGGATGGTACTTTGGGCAAATCCAATGACGTCAGGACTGCGCGCCTGGAGCACAAGATGGGGCTCCATGCTCAGGCTACGGCACTGCTCAATTTCGGCGATGAGGATGAGTGCTATGGAATCCGTCTCGGTCCACCGCCTGACGAAAGAGGCCGTTCCCAGGGTCTAGCGATGATGTTTCATATGATGAATGAGTCGAGGATCGGTACAGGCCACAATGCCAACACCCAGGCGGCCGCAGCCTACTACTTCGCGTCGCAGTTCGCCACGGAGCGCATTCAGGGAAGGCCGTTCGGCATAAAGGATGCTGACCGCGTCCCGATCATAAAGCACGAAGATGTCAGGAGGATGCTCCTTGATATGAAGGCGCACGTCGAAGGTATTAGGGCTATGGTATTCAAGGCATCTTATTATCTTGATATTCAGGCCAACTCCAAGGACAGGGCAAGGGCCGGGAAGCTCGGAGAGTTGGCGGAGATACTCACCCCGATGGTGAAATGTTACGGCAGCGAGACGAGTCTCGGAATGATCTCCCAGGCAATCCAAATCCTCGGCGGGGTTGGCTATACGCAGGAGTATCCGGTCGAACAATATCTAAGAGATTCAAAAATCCTGTCGATCTGGGAAGGGACCTCCTTCATTCACGGAAACGATCTGGTTGGGAGAAAGATGAGGATGAAGGAAGGCTCTTCTTTTGTGAACTGGATATCTACGATAAGAGACTTCATCGATGCGAACCGCAATGCCTCCGGCTTCGAGAAGGAAATGAGTGATCTAGCTAGGGGCCATAAGTGTCTGGAGGACGTAAAGGCAACTTACGATTCCTGGTATAACAACATTGGCGAGAAGAGGCCTCTCATACCTCTAAATGCGATAAGAGCTCTTTTCGTATGCTCACAGGTCCAGGTCGCGGAGTGTCTCATGGAACAGGCCCTGATTGCGAGAAACAAGTTCACCGGTATTCCCTCTGATTCGGCCGAGGCGACATTCTATACCGGGAAGATCGCAAGCGCGCGGTACTACGTAAACAATGTATTGCCCCAGGCTTTCCTCACCACGGAATTGATTAAAAGCGAAGACGATATGGTTATAACCTGTCCCGAAGAGGCATTGGTGGTCCACTGACAGGTATGCAGGATAAAGCGAGACAAATTATATTTGCAGGGAACATTACTGTGAGAAAGAGGATCCTCGTGCGATGACGTCGGCAGCCTGGCGCAGGCAGTTAATATATCTCTGCGTCTTCTCCCTTGTGGGCTGCGCATCTCAGATTGTCGCCCCGACAGAGATCGTTAACTCGGATTGGCGGCGGTCTCCTTGATTAGCACCACAATACAAAGGACCATCTGGAAGCCATGGAGAAACTTGGAAAGATCCGGGCCACCAACGAGTTATCACAGACTGCACACGCCGCGGGCGTCTCCGCAGATGGGCGGAAATTAGGCGCGGCTCGTTAGAAGGGAGGTATAAAATGACCAACAAGAATGCTATGAAGAAAGTGCTCGTTCTGCTGGGCAGCCCCAGGAAAAAAGGCAATAGCGCTATACTGGCGGAAAGGATTGTCCAGGGAGCAAAGTCAATGGGCGCAAAAGTCGAGACCCTCTTTATCCACGGGATGAAAATCGCGCCGTGCAAATCATGCTACGCATGCCAGAAACCAAACAGCAAAGGATGCTCTATCAATGACGATATGCAGATTGTCTACAAAAAGTTGCGGGAATCGGATGCGTGGGTAATTGCGAGCCCCGTTTACTGGTTTACCCTATCGGCGCAGACAAAACTGTGGATGGATCGCACTTTTGCTTTGATTCCTTACGCCAAGGAAGCATTTGCCGACAAAAGGATCGCAATAGCCATGAGCTATGGAGATTCTGACCCGTTTAAATCCGGCTGCGTCAACGCCCTTAGAACCTTTCAGGATGCATTTGGATACGTCGAGGCATGTATTGTGGGGATGGTTTACGGAAGCGCTATGGACGCCGGAGAGATTGCCAATAATAAACCCTTAATGAAGGAGGCTGTGGAACTCGGAAAAAGATTGGTGAGCGGTTATGGCGGCAAATAGTCCCAGCATTACTGCGCAGAGGGCCGCAATGATGCGCGCTGCACACCAGATGCTTGATGAACCCCGTGTCTTTGATGATCCCCTGGCGTTGCGCATCGTCGGTGCAGAAGGCTCATCGGTGTTGCAAACCACTCCAGCCGCGGACATACTCAGGGCGTTCATTGCAGCGCGTTCCCGTTATGCCGAAGACGTACTTGGCGAAGCAGTGGGGAGAGGGTTGCGTCAATACGTGATTCTGGGTGCAGGCCTGGACACGTTTGCTTATAGAAACCATTACACGCAGGCCCAACTCCGCGTTTTCGAGGTTGATCACCCGGCTACGCAGAGTTGGAAGCGTGCGCAACTTGAGGCAGCAGTCATCTCCATCCCCCCTTCCCTCACCTTTGTCCCTGTGGATTTTGAGGCAGAGACGATGGCGGAAGCACTGGGGCAGGCACATCTTGATCACGGTAAGCCGGCTTTCTTCTCGTGGCTGGGAGTAACCCCTTACTTGACGGGAGAGGCCGTCGCTGCGACTCTTAAATTTATTGCCCGCCTGAAGACGGGAAGCGGCGTCGTCTTCGATTACGTTATTTCACCTTCATTGCTGAATCCCCGGCAGCGGGCAGCCTTCGAGAATCTCTCAAAGCTAGTCGCCATGGCTGGCGAACCCTGGCAAACATTCTTTGATCCTTCCACTCTGGCAGCCGACCTGAGGGCATTCGGTTTTGCGGAGGTCGTAGACATGGGGCCGGATGAAATAAACGCACGCTACTTTACAGGCCGTTACGATAATCTGGAGGTCCGCGGTTTCGGGCACATTATGAAGGCCACAGTGTAGCGCAGGAGGAGCGAAATAGTGATGAAACCTGTAATTAGAAAAGTCTCCCCGTTTCTATTTATGATTCTTATCATCGGTCTGCCTCCCTTAGCAGAAGTGTCAAACCGTCCACCTGAGCGGGCAATTTCCCGGTGTCCCTAATCTACATAAAACAGATGACAACCTCTATAAGAAGTGGACAGCCGACAATGGCGGGCGTGAAGAACCTGAGAAAGGTGGGCATAAAAACCATAATAAACCTCCGTGCCTTTCATTATGACGCAGACGAGATAATAGGTACAGGCTTATTGGACCTCATATGCAGCGATTGGGTGTGAATCTATGTTCTCCGTGAGAGTCGTTCGAGGCAGGATTCCATGTCGACGCCGCCCCGCAAGACGCCCTCCCATACGTCGCCGATCTTATCTATCCGTTTAGCCATATTCCCGATATGAAAATCTGCGGGGCTCAGGTCTTCATTAACCTCTTCCCAGCGGAGAGGCGCGGATACGGGAGCGCCCCTTCTCGGCCTGAGGCAATAAGGCGCGGCCATCGTTGCACCCCTGCGGTTCTGTAAATAATCCAGATATACCCTTCCCGCGCGCTTGCCCGGAGGGCGGGCGAGGCTCGTTGTTTCCGGCAAGCGCTGATGGACAAGCATGTTGATAAGTTGTGCGAACTTCTGGACCTGTTCCGTCGTATATTTTGCCCCCATGGGGATATAGATATGCAGTCCCGTCGCACCTGAGGTCTTACAAAAACCTTTCGCACCGGCAAGCTGGATGACATCCCGCGTGGCGAGCGCCGCCTCCGCCGCATGTCGGAAATCAATATCGAGAGGGTCTATGTCCAGCACGAGATAATCAGGATTATCCGGAGTCCGGTAGCGTGAACTCCAGGTGTGGAGTTCAATGCAGCCAAGGTTGGCCATATAGACAAGGGCCGCCTCGTTCTGACAAAGAAGGTAACGGATTTCTCTCTCCTTTGCTTCGTAAGGCACGGATACGGTTTCAATCCACGGGGCGATTTTATCATCCACATTCTTCTGAAAAAAACTCTGCCCCATTATACCGTCCGGGAAACGGTGCATGGCTTCCGGCCTGTCCTTCAAATACGGCAGTATGACGGGCGCCACTGCTCGATAGTAGTTGATCACGTCTCCTTTCGTATAGCCTTCCTCCGGCCAGAATACCTTCTCCATGTGCGTGAGATGCAGCTCTCTTCCATCGATGATCATGCGTGTGCTGCCTTTTTCCTGTTTCCTGAAACGATGTGTGTCGGGCATCGCAATATCCTCTTCGGGCCTCTCCCTTCTGACATCGAAGGGTGAGATGTCCTCACGCAGCCCCAGAAAAACGGGCTGCCGCATATAGCCCTCATCGGTCCACTCGGAGAAACGCACTTCGCAGACCAGCTCCGGCTTCACCCACGCTGCCGGGACATCGGTTTTGGGTGAGGATCGGAAAGGCGACATTTTCGTTATCAGGGGCTTCAGCTTTGCATGCACGCGGGAGAGTTCATCTTCAGTGAATCCACCTCCCGAGCGCCCGATATAGACAAGATCATTGTCCTCATATACGCCAAGCAAGAGCGATCCCAGATGCTTCCGGCCTCCCCGGGGCGACGTGAAACCTCCGATGACTGCCTCCTGACTGAGGGTATTCTTGATCTTAAGCCACTCCCGGCTCCTCGCGCCGGATTGATAAATGCTCGCTCCGTTTTTTGCCATCATGCCTTCAACGCCGTTTTTCTGCACGGCCCGGAAAAAAGATATGCCCTTTTCCTCAATATGGTCACTGATGCACACATTCGGAAGGTCCGGGAGGATCTGCGCGAGGATGTGCTTCCGGCGCCGAAGCGGAATATTTCGGAGGTCATGTCCGTTCAGGTAGAGGATGTCAAATACGTAGTAGGCAAGCAGGCCTTCTCCAGTTCTCAAATGATTCTGCAGCAACTGAAACGATGCCTTGCCTGTGTCATCGAGGACGACTACTTCGCCATCAAGGACTGCATCAAAAGGCAATGTCTCCAAGGCTTCGATGAGCGCCGGAAATTGTCCGTTCAAGACTTTATCACTTCTGGAATACAGCCGGACCTTATTCCTGACAACTTCAGCAATGGCGCGGTAGCCGTCCCACTTGATTTCAAAAAACCATCCCTCCCGGTCAAAGGGCTTCTCAATGAGTGTGGCAAGCATGGGGCTTATTCTTGGAGGCACCTCTGTGACGGGGACATCGTCGAGCCGCACCGTGGCAACATCGGAATCGGACGTCCCTTGAGAAGATTTCCGTTTTCGCCCGGCCTTCCCTTTTTTATTCTCCACTGATTCTATGTGCTCGTCATTCCCAAGAGGTTCTGCATTGGAAAATTGGTCATGCTTCTTGATCAAGAGCCATTCGTTTTCCTTTGCGCGCTTTAAGCGCACGAGGGCGAATTCTCCCTTCAATTTCCTGCCCTTCAAAACAAAGCTGATATGTCCCTTTTCAAGGCCTTCATTCATTGCCTTTTCACTCTCCTGCCGTCCCGAGATACCCGCCCAGTGATATTCGCCTTCGTCCCAGATTATTGTTGTTCCCGCGCCATAGCTGTCTTTGGGGATTACGCCCTCAAAGGCCAGGTACTCCAGCGGATGATCTTCAACCATAATGGCGAGTTTCTTTTGTTCGGGATCCAGAGTAGGGCCTTTGGGAATTGCCCAGCTTTTAAGAACGCCATTCAATTCCAGACGCAGGTCATAATGCAAATGGTGAGATTGATGTCTTTGGACGACGAAATGAAGAGGACCACCTTCATCATCCGCCGCCTTTTTGCCTGAAGGTTCGGGCGATTTGGCGAAGTTTCTCTTTTTCCGGTATTCTCGCAGAGGCATGAATGAAAGGGCCTGTTGAATTATGCCGCCATCCTTTTCTTTTTGGCTTCTTCAAGGCTCTCTCGAAGTCTGGCCATCAGATCGGGAACTGCCGTTGGCGCCGGTTTTTTACCTGCCGGGCGAGGTTTTTTGCCATGTGCTTTGCTGTCGATTATCTTCATGAGCGAATCTGTGTAGGTATCCTTATACTCTTCCGGATGAAAAGCTCCGGTCAGTTGATCGATCAATTTAATAGCGAGGTCCAGTTCCTTGGCGGATATTTTCTCCTCAACAGGAACATTAAGTTCGGTGGGTTTAACAATGTCGCCCTTAAATCTCATCTGCTCCAGTACGAGCAACCCATCGTCAGGCTTGAGGAGGACAAGGTGCTCACGTGTCCTGAGCACGAAACTGCCGATCCCGACTTTCCCGGTTCTTGCGAGTCCTTCGCTCAGCAGTGCATAAGCCTTTTTGGATTCTTTGGTCGGCTCGAGATAGTACGGCTTTTCCAGCAGCTTAATATCTATTTCATCTTTCTTGACAAAATCGGTGATATCGATGGTCTGCGTCTTGCGAACGTCTGCACGCTTGAAATCTTCGTCTTGCAATACTACGTAATCACCCTTGTCATATTCGTAACCCTTGACGATATCCGTGAACGGGATTTCCGCACCATCAGCCTTGCACACCTTGGCATAACGGATCGGACTCAAATCCTTTTTGTGAAGATAGGTAAAATCGGGACGGGCTTCTTTCACCGCCGTGTACAGTCGTACGGGGATATTTATCAGCCCGAAACTGATAGACCCGGTCCAGATAGGTCGCATAAGCGTATTCCTCTCTTACGCGCCTTCAATTTGCTATGGTTCGCGGTGCATAGCAGTGCATTAAGGCGATATGTAATTTTATATGAAATGGCTGGCGCTTGATATGGGCATTTCCCTGATTTTGATAGGCGAATATCCTGATGGCCTGTCGCCCGACTTTAAAAGAATCTTATGTCGAGACAGGCAGAACCGTGTCCCTCCCGGCGCGTTGGCTTCAGATATTTCGATACCCGATTTCAGGTAATTGCTTATAGTAAGAACTACATTAACATCATAAAATTCTACAAGTTGATGTGGCCCCTTTACATATGGGAGGACAAATAAAGAAACAGAGATAAGGGAGGTAAGAAGACATGGCAACTTCAACGGGGGCTCAGTTGGCCCAAGGCATCCACAAAAGCATCGAAGAGCTAAAGAAAATATGCGAAGGGCTTGATGAGGATATAGCCTCCCGTGCGCCCGGGGGGCGGTGGTCTCCCAAGGAAATCCTTTCCCACCTTTTGGGGCCCGAAGGATCCGGCCACCTGCCAATGCTTCAGCTCTTTCTCGACCAGGATATACCCAGGATCGACATTGAACCTATGAACCCTTTTTTCTCTGAGAACCGTGCCCGGATGACCTTCGCACAACTTCTCACAGAGGTCGAAAAAGAGTACGACCGTATCTCTAAATTTGCCGCAGGCTTATCTGCGAAGCAGCTCGGCCGGAAGGCGCATATCCCCATGCTCAAGGACTCAATGTTTGGAGAATATCCGACACTAGAGACCTGGATCGGTTTACTCGGGGGCGCAGATGAGTCTCATTTTAAATTTCACATCAAGCACATGCTTGAGATCCTGCGGGGTCTTGGCGTACCTGCAAAGTGATGTGAAGCGGAAAGAACATCGGCCACGCTTTAGATGATCAAACCCGGTGACCATCATGCATCGCCTTCAATGAGGTGAAGGACAGTAAGACATGAAAATCTATGCCGGTACAAGTGGATATGGATACAAGGAATGGAAAGGGAAATTCTATCCCGAAAAGATCTCGTCCGAGGAAATGCTTCGCTTCTATTCGGAACGCTTCGGTGTGGTAGAGATCAATAATACTTTTTATCGCATGCCCAGAGAGAATGTCCTCGCATCCTGGGCGGCACAGGTACCCACCGATTTTATTTTTGCGCTCAAGGCGCCTCAGGTCATAACGCATCTGAAGCGATTGAAAAACGTGGATGCGGAGACCGAGTACTTCTTCAGGTCACTGTCCGTTCTGGATGGAAAACTGGGGCCCGTCCTTTTCCAGCTTCCCAAGAGTTTCCACGCAGACCGCAACGCACTGGAAGATTTTCTGCCTCTGATTCCGGGCAATATGTCCTGCGCATTCGAGTTCCGGAGCCCCTCCTGGCTCAATGCTGAAATCCTGGACACTCTTCGCAAAAACGGATGCAGCCTGTGCATCGCTGACGTTGATGAGGCTCCGGCAGGTGAAATCATCAGTACAACGTCATGGGGATACCTCCGCCTGCGCCGTTCCGATTACACGGACGCCGATCTTTCGCAATGGATGAAAAGAATCCTTTCCCAAAAGTGGAGAAGGGCTTTCGTCTTTTTTAAACACGAGGAAGAGGCCATAGGTCCCGAAACGGCCATGCGTTTTCGTGACCTTGCTGATTCAAGGGTAAAGAAAAGCAAGGCCACCGGATCCCGGGCTTAATCTGGAGAATCGAGATAGCGCTTTTCTATTCCTTTGCCTTCCCGGATCTTACCTCCATGATCTTGTCGACCATCTGGGGCATCAGCTCTGACACTCTGCCTAAGAAGCTTTTCTTTTCATTGACATTGTAAACACAGATGTTCCCGTGTTCATCAACACTCACAAGAGCTACGGGGGCAATACGCATGCCGCCGCAGGTGCCTCCCCCCTTCCCCTGCCCTTTGCCCTGGCCTTTTCTGCCCTTTTCATCTGTGCCTCCGCCTTCTCCTTCGCCTATGAAGCCGCCGCCGCCTGCACCTATGCAAATTTCAATGACCGGGACAATGGTCTTTCCCTTGACGTCCATGGGTTCACCCACAATTGTTTTCGTACTCGCAAGTCCGTCAAGTTTTGAAAACAAGGTTTCGATCAACATCTTTACATGTTCCATAATCTTCTCCTTTCTCAGAGTTCTTGGATGATTTCACGCCCCTCACGGGCTAAAACAAACTTCATACAGAGTGCGAAAATGCTGACCAGCACGATGCGCACACTAAGCCAGCCTTCCACGTTGAATCTCTCCTCTTTAAATTCCGGCACGATCGTGAGGAACGGCAGGGGCAGACAAGAAAGACATGCCGCTAATATCCCCATGAACATTCCGGTCTGAGCCGGATCCCCAAGTCCTACAACACCTTTGATCCGTCCATCAGGGCAAAGAGACCGAAAAAATTCTCCTGCTGTTTCAAATACAAAAGGGAAGTGGATGAGTATCCAGCTCTTTGACTTTCCCTTTCGTTCCTTCTTAGGAGGTTTCTTGCGGCCTTTTTCTCGCAGCTTTTCTCTTCTCATCTTCCGTAAGATAGCTCGTCCTGCTATGAGAATCTTTATCTCGTCTTTGCTGTAGTCGAATCCCGCCAGGTCCCACAGCCACGAGACGGCGAAAGAACCCGCAAATCCCTTTTCATAGTGGCCGCTCAGCTTAAGATGAAAGGGCACAAAAAGAAAAAGTACGAGCAATGTGAACAGGATTGCCAACAAAGGAATCATAGCGGTCATCGCCTAAATATAAACAGAGAAACAAAAGCTTTCTTCCCGCGAAGTTCGGTCTGCCAATCGATCTGACAAGAACAACACAATAACAATAACATTAGCCCTGATCTTGGACAATCAGGATTACCCTGAATAGGGGGGTATCTTTATTCTTATATGGGTGCCGTTCTTTACCACCTTATAGCTAAAACCTTCCACCTAACCTTCACCGGCTTGCTCTTTCTTTTTATGATGGTTTTTTTTCGCGAATACTGATAACCAAGAAGACGTATGTAACAGCAAATATTATATCCTTGGACCATTAACCTCGCACGAGGGTGTCATGGAATGATTGACTCGAAACCTTGTTTTTCGGGGGGAGCGGGGTTTTGTGCTTTATACGAATGATGAGAAAGTCTTTATAAATAAAAAGGAGGAGGCGTATGGATTGGAGAGAAGAATACAAGAAAAAGGTGGTCTCCTTTGCTGAGGCGGCCAAACAGATCAAGGACGGCGATTTTGTGGGGATCGGCCTGGCCATCGGTGCATGCTCGCCGGCAATGTTCGACGCCATCCTGGGCCGCTGGCAGGAGTTGAAAGGCGTCCGTGTCTGCGATTCAGTTCCCGTCCGCCCGTCAAAGCTCTACGACGCCGCGTTCATGTCAGGCCTCGACGGCCATATCAATTATGACCCCTGCTTCGGAACAGGTGTAAGCAGGAAGATCATCGAGACCCGCCTTCCCGATTATCTGCCCCTCATGAGTTCGGAAGGAGGAGACAAATACGCCCATCGTTCCGATGTCTTCATCTGCATGGTGTGCACTCCCAATCCCCAGGGATACGTGAATCTCGGACTCACGAATTTCTATCAGATGGATGCAATCCGGCAAGGGAGGGCCTTGGGGAAACTCCGGCTGGCCATCGCTGAGGTCAACGACCAGTTACCGACGATCTATGGCAATAACTGGATGCACATCTCGGAATTCGACTTCTTCGTGGAACATTCAACACCCCACCCGAAGGTGGGAAGGGCCGAACCTGGAGAGAGGGAAAAGACGATTGCCCAAAATGTCCTCGAACTCATGAGTGACGGAGATACCATTCAGATGGGCATCGGCGCCATCCCGGAGGCTGTCATCGTCGGCCTCGAAGGAAAGCGCGACCTCGGCGTCCTCACGGAAATGTTTCCCATTGGCCTGCCCCAGTTGGTGGAGAAGGGCATCGTCACCAATATGAGAAAACCACTTCACAAAGGGGTCACCGTCGCCACCTTCTGCATGGGCGACCAGAGCATGTACGACTATGTTCGCGAGAACCCGGCCTGTGAATTCTATCCGTCATCCTACACCAACAACCCCGCCCTCATTGCCCAGCATCCCCAGGTCGTGGCGATCAACATGGCCCTAATGGTGGATTTGAGCGGCCAGATTGCCTCCGAGGGAATCGGCCACAGGATGGTGAGCGGCGTCGGAGGTCAGCTCGACTTCATGGTCGGATCATTCTATTCCAAGGGTGGCAAGGGTATCACCCTGCTCTACTCATCGAGAAAACTGAAAGACGGTTCCTTTGTCTCGTCCATTACCCCCGAACTGCCGCTCGGGACGCCTGTCACCGTTCCACGCTTTTATGCCCAGTATGTTGTTACGGAATACGGGATCGCCGATCTCAGGTACAAGACGAGGCGGGAACGGGGCGAGGCCCTGATCAACATCGCCCATCCTGATTTGAGAGGTGGGCTGCGTAACAGTTTGAAAAAGAATTTTTATGTGAGTAAATGAACCTCCCATGAGAAGAGGGAGCTGGAGGCGATGCACTGGCACGCGCCTCACTCTATGTTCTATGTATGTATGATGATCACGTGTGAACGAAAGATATTATTTTGAATAAATTTCTCATCGCATTGTTTATTTCTTTATCGACGGCTGTTATCGGTCTGGTTGTTCTGTAATTACCTAATGTTGATTTCACTGTTAAAAAATATTTGATTTTTATTGTCAAATATTTAGCATTAACATTTGAGACCCTGGGCATGTCATACTACATTAGTTATCAAAGCCTCAAGACACATCCCTATTACCGAAGAGTCTATGCCGACAGCGGGTACAACTGCACTTGATGTTTCCTGTAACATTTTCTTGATCTAGGCCGTCTGTACCAATCCCAGGTCAACACAAAAATTGCAGAAATCTAACTTTGAATGTGGTACTCTTCTGGGCACAGGTCAGTTTTCTGACAAGTGGATTATTTGGTCATTTACCTGCAAAAACTTTGTATGAACAAGACAAACATCTTAACCTACATAAGATACCTGACAATAACTCTCATTATAATGGTGCTGTTCGTGCCTTCACATGCCGCTGAAATGTACAAGTGGGTGGACAGTGAAGGCGTCGTTCACTTTTCTGATGAACGGCCGGCAGGTGCAGATAAACCACAATCGGTGAAGGTTGAGAGCGCTGACGCGAAGACGGACATTTCCACAGAGGAAGCCGATTCACCCCAAAAAACAAAATCAGCAAAAGCGGCGCGTGAGGGAGCCCCTGACACTCTCCACAAGATCAGAAATTTTCCTATTATGAAGCAGGATCCTAACTGGTGCGCCCTGACCAGTATAGCCATGATTGCCCAGTATTATGGTTACAGTATAGACCCCGTGCAGGTATCGATCGAGTCCGGTATTCCCCTGGAACAGGGCATGACGCTGGAAGCGATTCTAAAATATTTCGAACAGCTGAAGGCACTCAAGCTCGACGTTGAATACCACTATAAAGGCGACCTTGAAGAGATCAAGAAATATATTGACAATAATATTCCCATACTGTGGCTTCACGCCGTACCAGCCAGGATTGGACGGGGTCGTCATGCTGCAGTGGTAATAGGATATGACGACACTGAGAGAAGGATGATCACAGCAGACCCCGCATATGGGACGGAAGTATCCATGTCTTATGCAGATTTTTTGAAGCGGTGGCGCGAATCAAGCGAATTGATCATTGCAGTAACCTCAAGGATATAAGCAAAGGAACAGGATATATACCCCCGGTTTCATGACAAAGAAATGCTGTGACGGGCTATTGGGTGACGGCCAAGTAAAAAAAATTCAAGGTATCGTAATAGTGTTCCGTATGTCATGACCTTCAACCCTTTCATAACCTCGATCCCTATCATATTCCCCAGCTCTTCCACCCCTGTCATCTGCATCTCTCGTTATGCAGCATCCTCCAGTGGATACAAGCATGATGACCAGGAACATTGCCTACATGATTCTCTTCATCGTTCCCTCCTCTGATAAGAATTTGTTTCCCTATTTATACGATAATGAAACGGTATCAAGATGCTCGCAATTTGGGCAGTTGCAAACCAGGAATCCTTGCCTGCTATGATTACTGCATCTCATAAAGACGCTATTATATGAGTATTAATATTCATAAAAGGTGCCATAGGAGAAATTCTGATTCTTAACTTCTAAAAACCCCATGTGATGTAGGATTGTATGAAGGAACGATAATAAACATAACTGCCCGTAATTCTCATATTCTGCATTATCCATACTTGGCGGCTTCGGCGGTGTTGCAGTCCACAAGTTGCCATCTTTAATTTTCACGTAGATTTCAAGTAGGAATCATGATAGTCGAACAGTGATTAGTGGGTTACCAATTAAAGAGAACCCTGTCTTCCTCTGGTACTTAATAAGGCCGAAAAGAAGATAACAGCGCGCTTCATAGGAGTAAATTTTACATGACCAAATCAAAAGTGGCTGTAGTGCGTTACGAGACCCCGTTGGAGTCGGTCCGTAGGGCAATCGACCTCTGCGGTGGGCTGGATCATATCCCGGCCGCCGCTAAAGTCTTTATAAAGCCCAACATTGTCTTTTGGACCAAGGCCGGCCCGTTTCCCAAGTGGGGAGTGATCACTACTTCTAGGGTGATGGAAGACATGGTTGTCCTGCTCAAGGAGCGCGGCATTGACGACATCATTATCGGCGAGGGGGTGGGGGTTTACAATCCCAAGGACCGCGAGACAGCTAAGCATGCATTTGAAAGCCTCGGATACAATTTGCTTGGGAAGCGTTACGGAGTGAAAGTTATAGATATTTTCGAGAGACCGTTCGAAAAGGTGGACCTCGGTGGCGGAGTCGAACTCAAGTTCAATACCGACGTTCTGCACAGCGACTTTCTCGTGAACATACCGGTGCTTAAGACGCATGCCCAGACGGTGGTAAGCCTTGGGATCAAAAACATCAAGGGGATGATCGATATCAATTCCCGCAAGAAATGCCATTCGGCCGACACTGAAAAAGATTTGCACTACATGATATCCAAGCTCACCAACAAACTTCCGCCCGCTGTTACCATCCTGGACGGGATATTCACAAATGAGCGCGGGCCGGCGTTTGACGGCAAGATAAGAAGGAGTAACCTGTTAGTCGCATCGCCGGACACGCTTGCGGCGGACAAGGTAGGCGCCAAGATACTCGGCTTTGATCCCTCCGAGGTGCCCTATTTGGTCCGCGTCGCGCATGAAAGAGGAAGATCCTCTGACCTTTCCGATGTCGAAGTGGTCGGCGAAAAGATCGAGAGCGTCGCACTGAAACTGCAATATGCCTTCGCATACAACGAGTCCGGTACACTGCCCGCACCAATGGCAAAGATGGGCATTAAGGGTCTGTCCTATCCGAAGTACGATCTCAGCATGTGCACCTATTGCTCTATCATCACCGGTGTTACTCTGACAGCCATCGCTTATGCCTGGAAAGGGGAACCTTGGGATGATGTTGAGGTCCTTACCGGCAAGATGATGAAGCCGACACCGGGCAGGAAGAAAACAATTCTTTTAGGAAAGTGCATGTACGAAGCCAACAAAGAGCACCCTAATATCAATAACATGATTACGGTCAAGACGTGCCCTCCATCCCCGGGCGGAGTTGTCAAGGCTCTTCATCAGGCTGGAATCGAGGTGAACCCGGCGATCTTCGAGCACCTTGATGCGGCGCCAGCGTTTTTTATGAGAAAATATGAGGGCAAGCCTGAGTTTGACGAGGCATTCTTCAGAGTCCACGGTTGAGTAAAAGAGATCACAGATAGAAATTATCAAATGATTAGGAGGTTACCTTGGATTTCTCCGAATCCCCGAAGGTGAAAGAAATATGCGGCCTCGTCCGAGAGTTCATGCAGAAAGAGGTCTACCCGCTTGAGCCGTTGCTAAGGGGTCAGGGCTTCGTGGCGATGCTTCCGACATTGAAAAAGAAGCGCGAGCGGGCGCGACAGACCGGGCTGTGGGCGGCTCACGTGCCGAAGGAATACGGCGGCGCGGGGCTGAAACTTACCGAGTTCGCCCACATGAGCGAGGAACTGGGGAAGAGTCCGATTGGCCACTACCTCTTCAACGTCCAGCCCCCTGACGTTGGAAACATGGAGATCCTGATGGAACACGGTACGCCGGAGCAGAAGAAGCGGTTCCTTATGCCGCTGGTGCATGGCGATATCCGTAGCTGCTTCACGATGACGGAACCGGAGTTCCCAGGCTCAAACCCGGTATGGATGGGAACGACGGCTCGCAAAGAAGGTAACGAGTGGGTCATCCGTGGCCACAAATGGTTCGCCACTTCAGTGGAAGGCGCCGCCTTTGCCATCTGCATGGCCGTGACTAATCCCGACGCCCCATCCCCGTATGCGAGGGCCAGCATGATCATCGTGCCTACCGATACACCAGGCTTCGAGCACATCGGGAACATCTCGGTCATGGGCGAGCGCGGTGGCGACTGGGCAAGCCACGCCGAGGTCAGCTACCAGAGTGCCCGGGTGCCGCTGACAAACATACTGGGCGCCGAAGGCATGGGCTTCGTTATCGCACAGGAACGGCTCGGCCCGGGACGCATCCATCACTGTATGCGATGGATAGGGATCTGCGAGCGGGCGCTGGATATCCTCTGCCGTCATGCCGCGGCCCGTGAACTTTCTCCCGGAAAACCGCTGGGGACGAAGCAGATGGTGCAGCACTGGATTGCAGAGAGCCGTGCCGAGATCAACGCCGCCCGGCTGATGGTGCTCCACGCGGCGTGGAAGATCGAGCAGGAGGGAGCGTACGCCGCGCGTGAGGAGATCTCGCTCATCAAGTTCACGGTTGCACGGACAATGCAGCGCATCCTTGACAGGGCAATCCAGTGTCTCGGCGGGCTGGGCATGACGGACGATACGCCGCTCGCCTACTGGTACGCGCATGAGCGCGCCGCGCGTATCTACGACGGCGCGGACGAGGTACACATCGAGATGGTGGCACGTCGCATTCTCAGAAGCTACGGCATCAAGGTGAAGTAAGGGATGACTACGGCGAAGACATCCGGGATAGAACTCGACGAAGCGGGCTCCGTGCGCAAAGGCGAGGAACTGGACACAGCCGCCGTCGATGCATGGCTCAAGAAGCGTGTTTCAGACCTTGTAGGGATGCCACGCGTGATGCAGTATCCAGCAGGCGCATCCAACTGGACATACCGCCTCGAGTACGAGAGCCACGATCTTATTCTCCGGCGTCCGCCGGCCGGGACCAAGGCTAAGTCGGCACACGACATGGCCCGGGAATACACCGTCCAGAAGGCGCTGCGGCCGGTCTTCCCTTACGTCCCCGAGATGATCGCTTACTGCGACGATTCGTCAGTATTAGGCGTGCCATTTTATGTCATGAGCCGCATCGCGGGGATCATTCCGCGGGCGCGTCTGCCAAAGGGCCTGATACTCGACCCACCAGCGGCACGCAAGCTGTGCATAAGTCTAATCGACCGGCTCGTAGAGTTGCACAAAGTAGAAGCGGATAAGGTCGGACTCTCAAGCATGGGGAAAGGACCAGGATATGCGCGGCGTCAGATAGAGGGCTGGAGCGGGCGATACGTGAAGGCGCGTACCTGGAACGTACCTACATTCAAAAAAGTGCGGGCCTGGCTCAAAGATAATGCGCCGAACGACGTCGCCACTTGCGTCATCCACAACGACTTCCGCCTCGACAACATCGTACTTGACCCCGAGGATCCGATGCGCATCATCGGGATTCTGGACTGGGAAATGGCAACACTGGGAGACCCCCTGATGGACCTTGGCAACAGCCTCGCATACTGGGTACAGGCAAACGACAACTTCATCCTGCGCATGGTGGCCAGGCAGCCCACGCACCTGCCCGGAATGCTCAAGAGACGGGAGGTTGTCGAATACTATTGCGCAAAGATGGGCTTCAAGCCGGAAAATTTCGTGTTGTACGAGGTCTATGGACTGTTCCGACTGGCCGTAATTGCGCAACAGATCTACTATCGCTACTACCACCGACAGACGCGCAATCCTGCGTTCAAGCGCTTCTGGATAATTATACACGCCCTCGGCTGGCGGTGCAGCCACCTCATCAAGACAAGCGGAGTTTGACTGGCTGTCTGGAGGAAATGGGCCAAATCTTTGCTCTTGACACTTGGCGATTTTCAAGAAGCACGTGCGACTTCAAATGACAAAGGGATAGAGAAAGAATAACGATTGGGTAAAAAATACTCCTAACATCGTGAGCAGTCAGAGGAAGATTGCGTCGAGAATACGCCTCGTTTTATTGAGGCCAGCTAAATAGAATTCTTTCCGCAGCAAGTGCCGGATCCGGCGCTTGTTTGTCAAAGGAGGAGTCATGACTACAGGTGCCTCGAGTCTAATCGAGACTGCTGTGCAGGCGGGCGTGGAAATATGCTTCGCGAATCCGGGCACCACGGAGTTGCCTCTTGTGCTGGCGCTCGAAAAGGCAACTGGGATACGTGCCGTCCTCGGCCTGTTTGAGGGCGTCTGCACAGGCGCCGCGGATGGTTGGGCACGCATGACCGGTCGGCCTGCTGCCACGCTCCTTCACCTCGGTCCCGGTCTCGCCAATGGCCTTGCTAACCTACACAACGCGCGCCGGGCACGCACCCCGGTTGTCAACTGGATCGGTGATCACGCTACCCATCACCTTCCATTTGATGCACCACTTACCTCCGATATCGCGTCATTGACAGACACCATCGGCTGGACACGGTCAATTAGATCACCGCAGGACATGGCAGATGCGAGTCTCGATGCCATAGAGGCGGCACTCGGACGGCCCGGGCGCGTGGCATCCCTGATCATTCCCGCCAACTGCCAGTGGGAGCCGGGACCTCCGGCGCTGTCGGTGAAACCTATGCCTGTGCTTCGCGAAGCCTCTGGCCTCGCGGTACAAGAGGCGGCGCGCCTGCTGCACGGAGGTGGCAGCCGTTTGTTGCTTGGCGGAAATGCGCTTACTGAGAGAGGTCTTCGTGCTGCAGGTCGTATCGCCGCAGCAACGACATGCTCAATATGGACCGAGACCTTCACGTCACGCCAGGAGCGTGGCCGTCATCTGCCCGATTTCCCCTCATTGCCATATTTTCCGGAGCAGGCCTGTGAGGCGCTCGCCAACGCGAAGAATCTGGTGCTGGCGGGTGCCCGTGAGCCAATAGCTTTCTTTGCGTATCCGAACCAGCCTTCGCGGCTTGCACCTCCAGGCGCCAACGTGTACACACTCGCCGACCCGGGCACAGACATTGACGCTGCGCGTGCGCTCGAGATGCTCGCGCAGGAGTTGAATGCACCCATTGACGGCGTTACAGCGCCGCGTCACACAGAGGCATTATCCCCGACAGACCAACAACTCGACCCCGACAATCTGGGGCGTGTCATTTCAGCATTCACGCCAGAGAATGCAATTGTTGTAAACGAGGCAGCCACAACAGGACTGTTCTGGAGCGCTATGCACGCGGCGAATGCCGCACCGCACACCATGCTTGGTCTTACAGGTGGTGCCATCGGGCAAGGATTGCCTGTTGCGCTCGGCGCCGCACTCGCCTGTCCAGAACGACGGGTAATTGCATTCCAAGCCGATGGCAGCGGGCTCTATACGCTTCAGGCGCTGTGGTCGATGGCGCGCGAGAGCATAGATGTCACGATCGTTGTTTGCGCCAATCGCCAGTACCGTATACTGCAGATTGAACTCATGAAGGCTGTAACCATACCCGGCCCGAAGGCGCTGGCGCTCACTGAACTCATACGGCCACCGATCAATTGGATTGATCTGGCGAAAGGATTCGGCATACCGGCTTGTAGAGTGCATACGAACAGCGAGCTCGCCACTGCTCTTACCCGGGTGCTCGCGGAGCCCGGTCCGAGTCTGATTGAGGCCCTGCTCATCTGAGGCACCATGATGCCGCCGACCTGAAATGCCAACAGCGACCAGTTTACGCGCAACGAACCCTTGAAATTATCTAATGCCAGAGACGAAGGTTCCGAAACTCACACGGTCGGCTGGCAGGAATCGTCTTGCCTCGATGGACATGCTGCGCCCATTTATATCCATTCCGGCTGGAGGGAAAATTCGCGCTGACAAGAAGAAATTCATGGCACCTCAGCGGAGAGAGAAGACGTTTGATTCTGCTGCTCTATCAATAGCTCAAAGGTGATTCGATTTTATCATAACTTGGTCTTCATTTGAAGAACTGCTCAGCTTATCTGCCGCCGCTTTTTGTTTGACTTGCGGAAGTAATTATTTTAGCCTTGCAATCAAGGCAGACAATTTAGATCACAAGGAGAGGAAGTCAAATCATGCTGACAGGCAAAGAATTGCGTGAGGCACTGGTCCGGTGGGACGAGGCGTGGAACGCCCATGACCTCGACGGGGTCATGGATCTTTTCCATGAGGACGTTGTCTTCGAGAACTGGACCGGCGGCACGGCGCGTGGAAAGGAGGCATTGCGGAGGGCCTGGGCTCCCTGGTTCAAGAATCACGGCGGGTTCCGATTCAACGCGGAAGACACATTCATCGACGAGAGCGCGCAGAAAGTCCTCTTTCAGTGGTCTCTCGATTGGCCATCCCAAGAGAAGGGGCATGTAGGAAAGCCGGAACGAAGGCGCGGCGTAGACGTAATGCATTTCAAAGACGGCAAAATCATCCACAAGGACACCTATTCGAAGACCACCCTCATGATCGATGGAGACAAGGTCCGGCTGACGGCAGGCGGTTGCCTGCGAAGAGCCGACAAGTCTTTTACCAAATAACAGAAGGAGATTCCCATGAAAGATGTGGACTACCTGAGCGTTGCCGAAGACAGCATCCACAGGATCAAAGATGGCGCTTTCTTAACCGTCAAATCCGGGAATGCGCTTAACACCATGATCATCGGTTGGGCCACCTTCGGAGTTGTCTGGAGCAAGCCTATTATGATGGTGGCAGTGCGGTCGAGCAGGCACACCTTCGGGATCATTGAAACAGCCAAGGATTTTACCGTTTCAGTCCCAGCAGGTGATATGGATAAAGAGATCGCTTTTTGCGGCTCGAAATCCGGCCGTGATGTGGACAAGTTCAAGGCGTGCAACCTTGAAACAGCCGACAGCCGCCGGGTCTCTTCGCAGGTTATCAAAACCCGCGGGCGCCATTACGAATGTAAAATCATCTACAAGTCCGCCATGAATCCGGCACATTTTGAGAAAGATTATGATTCATCCCTTTATCCGAAAAAGGATTACCATACACTCTATTTCGGTGAAATACTCGCCTGCTACGAAACAGACTGAGAAAACCGAATATCAATAGCAAAGATTTGATACTGTTCTAGCGTTGCCTATGGCATCGAATGACAATTTGCGAGAACTTCTTTCATCTTATGTGTTTCGCGTTGTCGTGCCTAGGTATTCATGTATTTCTTTAAGTTTTGAACGCAACTGCGCATTTTCTCTTTGATTGCTCAATTCCTCAAAACCAGCCGGTATACTTCCCGATAAAAGTTCGTAGAGGTAGCCTAACTCGAAATAGGCTTTTTTATCGGAAAAGTATTTTTCTTCTCGGTGAAAAAGTTCTGTGATTGCTCTGGCGATATTGCATAGGCGGAGAATCCATTCTATCTCTATGCCGTGGTAGGATTTGAAATAATAAATACCCTGTTGCTCTTGAAACATGCCGTCATTCGCCAACAATTTCTGGATAGGCGTTCCGGGATAAGGAATCAGAGTCTCTGCATATACTATCTCAGCTCCCATTTCTAAAATCTCCCTCGCGAGGCGAATAGTTGCTTTCATTGTGCCGATTGTGTCTTTGGGACCAAACAGAATGAAATTTACCACCGGAGTCAAGTTCTGCTCGATGCACTGGGCAACACCTGTTACGATATCCTCCGGGCTCGCGCCTTTATTATAGTAGTCGAGAATTTCGGCGGATCCTGATTCAGCGCCTATATATAACTTTTTAAAGCCCGTGTCACTCAACATGGAGGCCATAATCGGGTAGCTGCAGATATCGTCGATACGGCCTTCCGCATAGAATTCTACCTTGCCCGCAAGCCCCATGCGCTCTATGCAGCCGCAGAGTTCCCTGACCCGTTTCACGCTGAAGGTAAAATTGTCGTCGGTAAACATGATCCTCTTAGCGCCGCTCTCAACCAGCGCCCTGATTTCCTCTGCGACGGGGGCGGCAGTCCTTACACGGACGGTCCTCTGATATTGAGCATGGATCGAACAGAAGCTGCAGTTGTGATAACATCCCCTGCTTGAAGATATGCTCCTCGTCCTGTATCTCTCGGGACTAACAATGTGGTGGGCCGGGTTTGGCAGCTCATCCAAATTTTTGTGCAGGGGCCTGTCTTTATTGTGAGCGATATTGCCACCCTCCCTGTAACTGATTCCTTCAATGCCGGAGAGCACCTGTCCCGAGTTAAAGTAATGGATTAAGTCCCTGAAGGTCCATTCTCCTTCGCCCCGGACACAGACATCAATCTGACTATGTTCGCTCAATATTTTATCGGCCATGACTGTTGCATGCATACCACCCATGACGGTCAGGATGGTTTGGTTAAGTTTTTTGGCGGTGCTGCATACCAGTTGGGCAGAGGAAAAACTGTGGGACATAGCTGTCACGCCCAGTATTTGCGGCTGCAATCTTAGGATCGTATCTGAAAGAACATTATATCCTTCCTCCTCAGAACAGATATCGAGATCTAGAATAGATACCTCCATACCTTCCGCCAGGAGAGGCGCGGCCAGGCACTCCAAGCTCAATGGCGGAATTTCTGAACATCCGTTGTATCTCGGGTTGACGAGCAGTACGTTCATTTTCATCGGGTTCTGCTTGAGTTATTGCGAAGTGAAATATACAATATTTCGGAGTTGTAGTGAACTTTTTATCAAGTACTTCCGCCCCCATTGATTCAGACGTAAGGCACATAATTAATAACTAAATGTTGAAAGACATTCAAAATGTACTTGTCTATATTGCATTGACATGCAAGGCTGTTACCCTATACATTCTTTCACTAAGCTAACTTAAAATCAAAGGTATGGGAGAAAAAGTAAGATGATTTCGTTTGAAAAACCGCATGAGAAAAAATATCACACGAGAACCATAGAAATAAATACTTATGAATATGACGAGCAGAGACTAGTCGTTGAGGGATGTTTGACAGATCAACGATTTCAGGAATTTTATTTGGCCACAGGTGAGAAAAGACCGCCCGGCCTATTGCATCAGATGATCATCCATATGCTCGTCAACAAAACAACTCTTGAGATAGAGGATCTGAATGTGGCAATGCCCGCTGTTCCACGTGGGGAATGTCTGGAGACTATCAACAGCATAGATGCCGTCAAAGGATTAAGAATTACCCGTGGATTTACGTCAAGGGTAAAGGCGATGGTTGGCAGCGGCAAAGGGTGCAACCATCTCGTGGCTCTTTTAACATCGATGGGTTCCTCAACTATTCAGGGGTACGCAGCTTACAAACTTCAGGAATCCCGCAGATTTATATCAGATATGATCAACCTGCTTGAAAACACCTGTTGGACATGGCGCGCAGACGGGCCTTTGATGAATTTTATAAGAGAAAAAATGGCAAGAGAACGAAAAGAATAAGTAAACAACACCTCACAACGGAAAGGAGGACGGATATGAAGGTTATTGGCTTTAACGGCAGTCCAAGGAAGGACGGCAACACCACCACGCTGATGGGTTATCTCATGCGGGAGATCGAGAAAGAGGGCATCGAAACGGAACTCGTTCAGCTCTCGGCAAAGGCGATTCACGGATGCATTGCCTGCTACAAGTGTTTCGAGAATCAGGACCAGCGGTGCGCCGTTAAGAACGATGCAGCAAACGAGTATATTGAAAAGATGACAACGGCTCAGGGTATCGTCTTGGGATCTCCTTCCTATTTTCAGGATGTAACAGCGGAGATGAAGGCCTTAATCGACCGTGCGGGCTTCGTCGGATTGGCAAATGGACGGATGCATAAAAATAAAGTCGGGGCTGCCATATCCTGTTTGCGTCGCAGCGGCGGGCTCCATACAATCGAAACCATGAACCACTTCTTCCTCAGCAACGACCTTATCATTGCCGGGCGGGCCATGAGCGTTGCCAGAGACAAGGGCGAGGTGGAAAAAGATCAGGAAGGCGTCCAGGCCGCGCAGACCCTGGGGCAGAGGACCGCGTGGCTGATAAAGAAACTCTACGGCTGAAATCTGCCACAGTAAACAGATTTCACAGGAGGGTTTACGTGAATTTATATTTCAAAAAACTCGCCATTGGTTTGTTGTTTTCATTAGTTCTCATCATTCCTCCCGGTCATCAGCAACCACGGGTTCATGGCCAAGAATCAACGCCCTCTCTGCAGACATCTCAACCTTCTCCATATCTTGATGAGATAAAAAGCCTCATTAGGATCCCCGCAGTCAGGCAAACAAGAGATTATAATTGCGGGGTGGCGGCGCTACAGTCTGTCCTTCTCTATTACGGTGAAGAGTTTGGTCGGCTGGAGCTGGCAAAAATCCTGGGGTGCAGATCCCAGCAAGGGGATCAGCTATAGGGCTATTCTTCGCTTTGCCAACAGGAAACTTCAGATCCGCAGAAGCGAAACTTCCAAACGCGGAACTGGTGCGGCATGACGATCGATACTTGAAAACCGACGATACTTTTGGACGGAAACCGCCATAAATTGGAAAACGGAATGGAAGCAGGGGCATTATGTGGTAGCTATCGGATATGGTGAAGACAATATCTACTTTATCGCCCCCCCCCCAAACTCTCGGCCATTACACCTGTATCCCCATCGATGAATTTTGCCTCAGGAGGAGGAATTCGTTGGTCTGTTTCCCCGCGTAGCGCTGGCCGCTGTAATACACCTTGATATTGATCCTGCCATTTGTCTTTCCTTTACCAACTCGGCGAACTTGGCACCCCCTATGCCCCAGAAAGTCATGGGACCAACGACGATGCTCATCTTGTATTCGGGTTTGTAGTCAGCTGAGGAGCCTGTCACAGCTAATTCAAGGACGCAAGAAAGAACAAAAAGAAATCCAATCCATCTTCCTACCATGTTTACCCCCTTTTTGAATTGAACATGTTTTTTGACAATGCCCAAAATTTGATAGTTACTTGTAGAGAAAAAGACCGTCTGTCATTGCAACAAATAAGAAAAAATGGGGTCACCCCTTTACTCTTCACATTTGGATGGATCGTTTTGTTGAGAATGGGATTTGACCCCTTGAATTCCACCCCAAATGCCGAATATCTTACTGAAGCCAACATTTGACATGACTCAAAGGTTAGCGTAGATTACGTTCAAAAAAATCAAAAAAGGGTGCTTCTATGAAAACACGAATTACCGAACTTTTTAAGATCAAGTACCCCATACTCCTCTCCGGCATGAGCTGGATTAGTGTGCCAAAGATGGTGGCGGCGGTATCCAACGCAGGAGGTCTGGGCATTCTGGCCACCGGTCCTCTCAATGCCGAGGAGACGAGGAAGGCTGTTCATGAAATCAGGGGATTGACCGATAAACCTTTTGGCGCCAATCTCGCTCTTCTGTTTCCGGGGGCCAAGGAGAATGCAATGGTCCTACTTGAGGAACAGATACCCGTCATCAACTTTTCCCTGGGCAAGGGGGATTGGCTTGTCAAGAAGGCCCACGAATACGGAGGTAAAGTCGTTGCCACCGTCGTCAATGCCCATCATGCAGGGAGGGCACAGGACTATGGCTGTGATGCCGTCATTGCCACCGGTCATGAAGCTGCAGCTCATGGAGACGCCCTGACCACATTTATTTTAATCCCTGCTCTCGTCGATACCTTGAAGATCCCCGTGATCGCTGCCGGTGGTATCGGTGACGGCCGGGGTTTAGCAGCGGCCCTGGCATTGGGCGCTGATGGGGTTGCCATGGGGACCCGATTCATGACAACGAAAGAGAGTCCGCTTCATGAAATCTATAAGAGCCTTTCTATCGAGAAGGGGGCCACTGATACCCTCTTTTCAGATCGTTTTGACGGCCTTCTCTGCCGAGTCCTGAAGACTGATGCGGCCATTCGAGCCGTCAAGCGAGGGCTTGATCTTCCGGCAGCCATCGCTAATTCCCGCGAAATCGCCCGGCAGATCCATGTCCCGTACTGGAAGCTTTTTCTCGGCGTCATGGCATCAGGATGGAAAAACGCCAAGCAGATGGCCTTCATGGCTAACGCCTTTAAGGCAATTCGTGTCGCCACAGAACAGGGAGATACAAATGAAGGGGTGCTACCGGTCGGGCAGGTAACGGGCCTTATTCAAGATGAGCCCACTGTAGCAGAACTCTTTGAGAAGATCATTACTGAAGCTAAGATGATTCAGCAAGAACTGTCCGCAAAGATGGATTGAGCAAAAGTACCAAGTAAAGGATCCCAACCATCCCACAGACAGGCTTATGGGTCTTCAGGCCTGAAATTCATAAAAAATCCATGGAGGTGCTGGTATGGCTGTCGTAGAGTGGAAAAAGGACGATACGGTTGCTGTTGTTAAGATGAACAACGGAGAAAACAGGTTTAACCCGGCCTTTAACAAGGCATTTCTCCAGGTCTTCGATGAAATCGAGAAAGACATAGCTGTAAAGTCGGTCGTAATTGTTTCCACCGATGTGAAAAACTGGTCCCAGGGAATAGACCTCATCTGGATGCAGCGCAGTATGGCCGAGCAGGACTTTCCTGCGATCCGCGGTTTCCTGTACGGTCTGAACGACGTTTTTAAAAGGATACTCCTCTTTCCTGTGCCCGTCATTTCCGCCATCAACGGACATGCCGTAGCAGGTGGGGCCATTCTGTCCTTAGCCTGCGATTTCCGCTTCATGAAGGCCGATAAGGGATTCTTTTTCTTTTCCGAGGTCGATGTGGGCATTCCCTTCATACCCAGCATGATGGCATTTTGCCGGAGGGCCATTCCCGAATATAAATTCGAGGAGATGATGTACACGGGAAAGCGATATGGCGCACCCGAAATGGAAGTGCACCACGTGGTGATGAAGGCCTGCCCCAACGAAGAGGCCCTGATGGAGGAGGCCATGACTTTTGCCCGTTCCTTTAATAAAAAACGGGGGGTCTTTGGCGAAATGAAGCGGCGCATGCACAAACACATCATCGAAATCATGGATAAAGAAGACCGTGAATACATCGAGCCGCTTAAGGTCGTGTATACAGACTGATAAGAGAAAGAACCTCGAGGTCTATTTCATCGGAGACTACGCAAAACCTTTGATCAAAGAGGAGGTCATATGAACGGCAAGGATCCATTCAGGATTGAGAAAGACGGCCACATTGCATGGCTTATTCTGAACCGCCCCGATAAGAGAAACACGATGGGATTCCCATTTTACGAAGGCTTGATCCACCATTTCGCTGCCTTTGATAGGGATCCGGATGTGCGCGTGGTGGTGATCAGGGCCGAGGGGAAGAGCTTCACTGCCGGTACAGATCTGGAAGATCTGGGCAGCCTGTATAAGCAAATGACAGCAGGCGAGCGCGAAGACCTGCGTCTGAAGATTCTGCAGGCCCAGGAGGGGATAAACAGTATCGAAAGGTGCCGGAAACCTGTGATCGCCGCGGTGCACGGACATTGCCTGGGCGGAGGGGTCGATCTACTCTGTGCCTGCGACATCCGGATCGCCTCAACGGATGCAGTCTTCGGTATCCGTGAGGTTCGCGTGGCCTTTATAGCCGATATTGGAACCCTGCAGCGCCTCCCACATATCATCGGGGACGGATGGTTCCGTGAACTCGCCTTGACCGGGCGTGATTTCGATGCCGAGGAGGCTCTGAGAATGAGGTTCATCACCAAGATCTGCAGGGACCGAGACGAACTTCTTGCAGAGGCAAAAAAAACGGCCCAGCAGATCGCATCCTGCTCGCCCCTGGCAGTACAGGGAACCAAGGATGTCATCCTCTACAGCCGGGATAAGGGAGTTTACCCAGGACTCGAGTATGTTGCTCAGAAAAATTCGGCCCTGATCCCGTCAGAAGACATGTTGGAGGCGCTGGCAGCCTTTATGGAAAAGAGACCCCCCGCTTTCAAGGGGAGGTAGCCATCCGTTGCTCAAGAAATCGCTATCTCGATTGCGGTGACCTGCAAACGGACTTCGCCCGCCTGAAGTCCAGAGACGCAGTTATCATTTCTTTTGAAACCGTTCCAAGTACTCCCTGTAGCCTTCCTTCACAAGGTCTTGTCTGGAGATGAATTCCAAAGAGGCGGAATTGATGCAGTACCTGAGTCCGGTCGGCTCCGGCCCGTCGAGAAAGACATGCCCAAGGTGCGAGTCGGCATGTTTGCTCCGTACCTCCGTCCCAGCGTAAGTGGGCCTCCCCAGCTCGACAACGTTACCCGGTTCGAGAGGCTTCGTGAAACTCGGCCATCCTGTCCCAGAATTAAATTTGTCGAGCGAGCTAAAAAGGGGCTCGCCGGTGACAATGTCGACGTAAATGCCCTCGCGCTTGTCGAGCCAATATTTATTATTGAACGGCTCTTCCGTGCCTCCCTCCTGCGTCACCTCGAATTGAAGAGGTGTAAGTTTCGCCTTGATCTCAGACGGATCAGGCTTTTTGTATTCCTTTTTCGTGCCTATATCTTCATTCGCAAGTTTGCTTTTTCCATCGCCCACAATGCCGGAACCCGCCTCCTTTACCTCCTTATTTATTGGCATCGATTTTACACCGTCCCCATCTTTACCAGCCGGTCCGCAAGCGACAAGAAATAAAAGGGTAATTGCCACTGATAAAAAAGGTCTCATACGAAACAGTCCAGTCTTGGGGGAGAAGGTCAATTTCGCCTACCTGAGCTGTGTTTAATTATTACCAATCGCAATGTAACATAAAGGGCAAAATTAAGAAATCAAGGCTTCAGGAGCATTCTGTGTAGGAAAGTTACCCATAATTTTCTAATGGCAGAATACTAGTCTAGGATTTGGTGTTCCATGGGTTGATTAAGAGAAGTTGTGCAAATCACTCATCCCAGGGAGTTGACGAAATCGACGATCTTCTTTAGGGAGCTCCCCGGGCCGAACACCCCCGAGATCCCGGCTTGCTTTAAGAGGGGGATATCCTCAGGCGGCACGGTTCCCCCGAAGATTACTTTTATATCATCCGCACCCGCTTTTTTAAGAAGCTCTACGACTTGCGGGGCCAGGATCATGTGATTGCCTGAGAGAGAACTTAAACCAATGATATCTACACTTTCCTGAATGGCGGCCTTTACGATACCTTCAGGCATCTGATTGCCTATGTAAATAACCTCCATCCCCGCATCCCTCAGAGCCCTTGCCACCACGACACTACCCCTCCAGTGGGCATCCATGCCGAGACGGGCCACAAGAATCCTTTTTCTTTTACTCATCGTCTGTTCTCCTGGACAGTTACCTGACTACTTAGAAGAGTGGTGGGTGCCATATCCCATAAAACTCTTTCAAAGTCTTTGATATCTCCCCCTCCGTAACGTGAGACTTCACGGCACCTACAATGACCTCCATGAGGTTTTCATCCCGTTCGCAACAGCTGGTAACAGCACCGAGGGCCTTTGCAACTTCCGCGGAATTTCGATTTTTCCTGTTCCTCTTCAGTTTCCCTTCCTGGATACGCAGCGTTTCAGGGACTTTAAAAAGTTCTATGGGAAGGACTTCATCTTCGATCTTAAAAGAATTTACCCCTACGATGGGCATCTCGCAGGATTCAATGGCAACCTGATACTGATAAGCGGCATACGCAATTTCATCATGAATCCATCCTTTCTCCACTGCCTTGACAATACCGCCCATGCTGTCAATCTCCGAGATGATTCTCTCGACCTCTTCCTCCATCTTATTGGTCAGAGATTCCACAAAATATGATCCGCCCAAGGGATCCACAGTATTGGTGACACCCGTTTCCATCTGCAGTATTTGCTGCGTGCGCAGAGCCGTCAATGACGAAAGCTCCGTTGGTGTGCATAAGGCCTCGTCGTAAGCGTCAACATGAACCGACTGGGCTCCACCCAGTACGGCAGAAAGGGCGTGGTAGGCGGCCCTGGCAATGTTGTTCAATGGTTGCTGGGCGGTGAGAGCGACACCTGCTGTCTGCACATGGAAGCGGAACATCAGGGAGCGTGGATCATTTGCGCCGAATCGCTGCTTCATAATTCTGTGATAGACTCTTCGTGCAGCCCGGTACTTTGCTATCTCCTCAAAGACATCATTGTGCGCGGAGAGGAAAAAGCTGAGTCTGGGAGCGAAGCTATCAATATCGAGACCCCGCCTCATCAGTTCCTCGCAACAGGCAATGGCACAAGAAATGACGAACGCTACTTCCTGCGGTGCCGTGCATCCTGCTTCCCGGTAATTATAACCGGCAAAACTGATTGGATTCCATCGCGGCACATGTCTCGTGCAGAATTCGACAGCATCACAGCTCACCTTGAATGAAGCCTTTGGCGGCAGGACGCTCGGGGCGGTTGTAATGGCTGTCTCCATGAGGAAATCGTTCTGGCTCGTTCCCGCTAATATGTTCAGGGACAATCCTTTTTGCTCGGCGTTGGCAAAATACATCGATTGCACCGATATATT